>Ga0187893_10002324_pt1 | contig 42123 bp, 24 predicted proteins | sample MA1701074metaG_FD_139574 | JGI IMG/M metagenome (GOLD analysis project Ga0187893, IMG submission 139574) | White microbial mat communities from a basaltic lava cave in the Kipuka Kanohina Cave System on the Island of Hawaii, USA - MA170107-4 metaG ...
AGCCCGCCGAAGGCGGGCGGCTGCGAGGCCCGCCCGGAGGCCGAGCGCGACAGCGCGAGGACCGGAGGGGTGGCTTGCCCACCCCCTTGAAGTACAGCTCGTCTTCTGTTGATTTCGAGAACCGTTTTACGACGAGCTGTGCTTAGGATGTTCACAGGGGCGGTCATTTCGTCCGCGGCGGATGTCCCCCGCAGGACCGCTCGCTCAGGACGAACCCTAGCCCTGCCTTCACCAGATGCGCTCGCATCTCCGGCACCGTCGGCCTTTGGAGGACGATCGTGGAGTCGCCGAGCGCGCTCGCGACGATGGCGAACAACGCCCCTTCGAGGAGGATCGGGCCGCCGGAGTGGCCTTCCTGGAAGACTTCCGGAGGGTATTCGAAGCTCCACGCGAACTCGTGGAAGTGCGGGAACATCTCCGGGGAGACGGCGCCGAGCTGGACGGGAGTGCCGTCGGGGAGGTTCTTGTCCGTGCGCGAGTGGATGGGGACGGGCTGGAAAGTCTCCCGATTTCGGAGTTTCAGCAGTGCGAAGTCGCGCGAGAGGGTGATTTCCATGTCGCGAAAGAGGTCGTTCAACTTGCCCAGTGTCCCCCAACCGAGGTCCTCTTCGGGAGGGTAGACGATGTCGGCTCCAAAGAGCAGCGTATCCTCCTCGTCCCCTCTCGCACCTTTGCGGCCGTGCGCGTAGACCCAGACGCCGGGCCGGCTCGATTCGTCGACCGCGTGGTACGCGGTCAGCACGTACGTGCCGTGCTCCGGGCAACTATGAACGATGGCCCCGCTGGCGATCGCGACCTGCGACCATCCGACCCGCTGGAAGACCGTCGCGAGGTACGGCACTCTTCGCGGGGTGGGGGTGGCATCGGCTTTCCACATCGACGGTGGAAGCGGTCGCGCGGCCCGCGACGCGCACCCCGGAGGCGCCGCAGCGAAGATCGCCGCCATGAAAATGACCGCGAGAATCGAGCGCGCCCGAGCGGCTTGAACGGGCGGCTCAGCGGTCCATCGCGACGCGAAAACCTGTTTCCGGGTCGCCGCGATCGGGCGGGAAGCCGCGGCGCAGTCCGGGGCGGATCTGCCCCTTGTAGTCCTTCCAGGATCCGCCGCGCAGGGCGCGGATTGTGCCGCTTGCGGGGCCGACAGGATCCGCGAGGTCGCCGTGAGGCAACGGCTCGAGCCAGTCCGCGCACCATTCGTTGACGTTGCCGAGGACATCGAAGAATCCCCACGCGTTGGGCCGCTTGCTCCCGACTTGTTGCGGCCGTCTCTGCGAGTTCATCCAGTACCAGGTGTGATCATCGCTGAACTCATCCCCCCAGGGGAAGAGGCTGTGCGAACCGGCGCGGCAGGCGTACTCCCATTCGGCCTCGGTCGGGAGGCGCAATCGGCCATGGGTCCCTTCGGCGGCTAGACGCTCGCTCACGAGCCGGCAGAAGTGGGCCGCCTCTGTCCAGCTCACTCCCGTCGCGGGCAAATCGCCCATATCCTTCCCGCGCCGCCGCAGCGGCACGCCGGGAGGGTCGGCGTCGGTCACCGCGCGCCACTGGTCCCACGTCACCTCGTGAATGCCGAGATAGAAGCCGCGGGAGAGCTTCACCTTGCGAGGCGGACCTTCGGGTCCGCCGCCGCGGAGGAAGCTCCCATCGGGAACATAGAGGAGGCGCATCGTGACGCCCGCGCCGAGGGAGATTTCAAGGGCCAGCGGTACACCCGCCAGATGCGCTCGCTCCGTCTGGAAGGCGGAGGCGAGCCCCTGCGCCCAGGGCAGGTCGCGCGGGACCTCTTGAGCCTCGGCGGCCGGGGAGGCCTCGCTCGCCGCGGGCGCGTGGGGGGGCTCGACGGGCGGTGTCGGGGCCGGTTCCTCCGCCGCCTTGGGCGAGAATGCGACCGGGTCGGGGATCTTGTTGCGCAGGTCTTGCAGCTCCAGGACTGCGCGGGGCGAAATCGGCGCGAGCTTCCATTGCCGGGCGAACCGGAGGATCTGGTCGAGGAGGGCCGCTGCGCCCGCTGGATCGCCCCCGCCGAGGAGCGATCGGGCCTCCCGCGAAGCGGAGGCGAGATAGACGGAGAGGACGCGCCGGCGCTCCTCATCGTGAGCGACGCGCAGCGCCGCGAACCCCGCCGGCGGCGGCGGGGTCGAGGCGAGAAAGGCCACGAGCGACTCGAGTTCCTCGCGGCTCGCGCCGGCGGCGGGGAGCTTTCGCAGGAACGCAAGGAATTCCGAGTGCGCCAGCTCGCAGGCGATCCCCGCGCCCTTTCCGCCATCCGCGGCGCAGAGGCTAGCGAGGAGCCGTTGGACTTCCTTTTCGCGAGCCGGCCAGGCTTCGAGGAGCGCCTTGATGGGCGAACTTTCGGCCGGCGAAAGCTCTTCCCAGCGCTCCCGCTCCGCGGGCTCCGCCGATTCGGTCGCTTCTACCGGTGTTGCGGCGGGAGGAGGCGGCTCCTCGAGCGGCGGATCCGCCGCTTGTGCCTCGGGTCCGGTCGATGGCGGCGCCGCGGGCCTCTCCATGGCGCGAGCCGTCGTTCCTTGCCGGGAAGCGTCGTCGAGAAATTCCCGATAGGTGTAGTAAGTCGCCGCGGAGAGGCACGCGCCCAGAAGCAGGACGACGAGATACGACCCGGCGACGGTCTGACGGCCGGGCTGACTCTTCGCGCTCCCCCTCCTCTGCGCGGCGATCTTCGCTCGGACCTCTCGGTCGACCGTGGCGGGCTTCTGGAGATGCGCCTTCTGCCTGGGGACCGCCGGCGGCGGGCGGGCGCTCGTCTGCGCGGTCGGCAGCCGTTCGGCCGCCGTCGCGAGGCTCCTTCGTTCGTGGCCGAGGCGCTTGATCTCTTCGAGGAGCGCGGCGGCGTTCTGGAACCGCTGGCGAGCGTCGGACCGAGTGCAGCGGTCGAGGAGCCTAAGGACGGGCTCCGAGATCTGCGGGCGCTCCTTGCGGATGTCGGGGAAGCCTTTCATAGTGACTGCCTGGATGATCGTGATGAGCGTCCCCTCGTACGGCGGCTTTCCAGTCAGGAAGTAGTAGAGCGTGGACCCCATGCTGTAGATGTCCGCCGCCGAACCCACCTGACCGTGGAACTTCATCTGCTCGGGCGCCATGTACGCCGGCGTGCCTATGAGGAGCCCCGGCTGGGTGATCGTTTCCTGCGACTGGCCCGCCTCGCCGTGGGCCTTGGCGATGCCGAGGTCCGCCAGCTTCACGAGGCCGGTGACGTCGATCATGATGTTGTCGGGCTTGATGTCGCGGTGAACGATGGACTTTCGATGCGCCGCGTCCAACCCGCGCGCGGCGCCGATGACGATGTCCAGCGCCTCGCTCTCCGCGAGGGGCCCCTTGCGCTCCACGCGCTCGCGCGCCGTCTCTCCGCGCACGAACTCCATCACGACGTAGTGGTACTTGCCCTGAGAGTTGACGTCGAAGACCCGCACGAGGTTTTCGCTGTTGAGCTGGGCGGCGAGGCGAGCCTCGCGCACGAACCGGCGCACGTCGTCGGAGTTCTCCTGCACGCGGTCGGGCAGGAGGAACTTCACCGCGACGTCGATATCGAGCTTCGTGTGATAGCCGCGGTAGATGACGCCCATCCCCCCCTTCGAGATCCGCGAGCCGACCTTCACCGGCCCCACGACGGGCGCACCGCCGGCCCGCGGAAGCCCGCGCAGGAACTCCGCGTCGTCGAAATCGCGCGCGGGTCGACTGTCACCGGTCGGGTGGTTCGGCATCTCCGATTTGCTCGTTGGGAACAAAGTGCAAAAGGTGTCCGCGACGCGACTCGCGGCGGTCGAGTACGGCCGAGAAATCCCCATCGAAGAGTATGCTGGCCCATCCCGTTGCGCCACGGGCCCGAGCGGATGGATTATCGGAGGCGCCCGCTGGCGAGTTCCCGGAACGAAGGTGGTTCCGGTACGCGCAACCCAAGGGCAGAGGGAGCGACGACGCTCACCCTACTGCGACGGAAAGAGATTCAGGGCTCTCAACTGAAGCAGAGCGTTTCCGGACTCGGCGCGGCCTGGCCCTCGGTCCCTCGGCCGCCGCCTCGCGGTAGAGGCCGAGCGTGTCCTCCGCGGTCCGCTCCCAGCTCCAGCGGGCGCTCCAGGCTCTCCCGCGGCGGATCAATTCCGCTCGGGAGGATTCTTCGGTGAGCGCGCGCTCCATGGCGGCGGCCTGCGCCTCGGCGTCGAGCGGGTCGGCGTAGAGGGCGCCGTCGCCGCACGTCTCGGGGAGGGAGGCGGCGTTTGAGGCGACGACCGGAGTCCCGCAGGCCATCGCCTCGAGGGGAGGCGAGGCCCAGCCTTCGTAGAGGGATGGATGGACGAACAGGTCCGCGCCGCCGTAGAGGACCGGGAGGTCGTAGCCCGTCTGCCCTATGCTGCCCGCGAACTTGACCCGCTCGGCGATGCCGGGCCGCTTGAGCCCCGCGTGAACCTCCTCGGAGCCGTTTCCCGGAGGTCCGGCCAGGACGAGCGTGTGCGGAAGCTTCCTCCGCTCGACCAGCAGGGCGTAGGCCTCGAGGAGCGTCCGGACGTTCTTGACGCGCTCCATGCCGCCTACAAAGAGGATGTACGGCCGCCGGATGCCGAGATAGCCGAAGCGCTGCGCGAGTTTCCGTTCGATCTCGCCGGCCTCGAGCGGCCGGAACTCGGCGCTCACACCGAGCGGGACGGCCCGGATGCGCTCCGGCGGGAAGTCGAACCGCTCGAGGAAGTCGCGGCGGGCGGTCTCGGAGACGCTGATGATCCAGTCCGCACGCCGCAGATAGAAATCCCAGCGGGGCGCGAGGTCTTGGATGAGCCGCGGATCGAGGAGGTCCGGCCGCACGAAGTTGACGATTCCGTGCATGGTCAGGATCGTGCGAGCCGCTCGGCGAGCCGGGGGCGTGAGGAAGCTCACCGCGTGGACGATGTCGAGCGGGCCGAGGAAGCTCTCGATCGCGGGGAAGGGCAGGCGGTTCCAGAACAGGTGGAGGATCTTCCCTGGAAGGTCCAGTGTGCGGATGCGGCCCGCGCCCGCGCCGTGCAGCGCGGCGCTGAAGGTTCGCGAGCGCTCGCGGCACCCGAGGCCGAAGAGGAGGCACCGGAGGTCCAGCTCGCCGCGTGAAGCGACGTGCAGGAGGGCGCGAGGCAATTCGCGGGCGTAGCGGCCGATCGCGCGATGGCCGTTCAGCGCATCCGCGGCCTCGATTCCGACCTTGAGGGGTGATCGAACCGCAGAGCGGGCGGCGCGGCGCCGCGAGAGGGCCGCCGGAATGCTATCGGCCGTTCCGAGGAAGGTGAGGGGAGCTTCGGTCGCCATCCATTCCATCTCTTCGGACGCAAGGTCCGGAAACTTGCGCTGCGGGCGTTATCGGTCCTTGATCCGCAGTTCGGCTGATAGAAGATTGGCGGAGACATGGGAGCGCTCATCGAGATCTGCGTCGAGGGTCCGGACGGGGCTCTCGCGGCTCAGGAGGGAGGAGCGAACCGTGTCGAGTTGTGCTCATCACTCGCCGAAGGGGGCGTCACGCCGAGCTGGGGATCGATCGAGCTGGTTCGAGCGCTTCTGAGCATCGATCTGGCGATCCTCATCCGCCCGCGCAGCGGCGATTTTCTCTACTCGAAGGCCGAGTTCGAGGCGATGAAGCTCGACATCCGGCGCGCTCGTGAGGCCGGCGCCCATGGAGTCGTCCTCGGGATCCTCCGCGAGAACGGAGCGATCGACATCGACCGCACCGCGGAGCTGATCGAAGCCGCGCGGCCGCTTTCCGTGACCTTCCATCGCGGCTTCGACCTCTGCCGCGACCCGCGCGAGGGGCTTCACGACTTGATCCGCCTCGGGGCGGACCGGGTCTTGACGTCGGGACACGCGCCCTCGGCCGCCGAAGGGCTCGCCCTCATCCGCGAGATGGTGGATGAAGCGCGAGACCGCATCTCGATCATGCCCGGAGGCGGCGTGAACGAGGAGAACATCCGCTCCATCGTCGACGGAACTCGCGCGCGGGAGGTCCACCTCTCAGCGAGCGCGTTCGTAGAAAGCCCAACGCGGCGTGAGATCGGCCGTCCCCAGCTTGGAAGAGGCGGCCCCACGGGCGAAAACCAGCGCCGGATCACGGACCTCGAGAAGGTCCGCCGGTGCGTGGCGGCACTGCGGAATCCCTGAGAGGCCGCTGAGCTCCCGAAATAACCGACTCTTCCGAGTCGCGAGATGCGGGCCGCAGGAGCGATCTCCACGGCACGTTCCAGATGACCCCCGCCGCGGCTGCCCCCACGGAGTACCAGAAGATGTCCATACAGTGGCCTCCGGAGACTTTCGAGGAGCGTTGAAAATCGTATCCGTTCTCGGGTAGGAAGTTCATCGTGAAATCCGCGGCGACGTCGAGAATCCCGCTCGGCCGATCATTCTTCGGAGAAACACGATGCACCTTGTGACCTTCCTTTCGCTTATCCGCCTCGGCGCAGGTCCGGTCTTTCTCGAGGACCGCTTCGAGGCGCCGGCGGGCTTTCGCATCTACCGCGCCGCGGGCAACGACCTCTCGGGCGGTAGCTACGACATCGCGCTCGACGCCGAGGGGCGGCTCCTCGTCGGGGACGGGACACAGGTCCGGAGGCTCACGGACGGCGATGGCGATGGCGTCTTCGACCGCTTCGAGGTCCTCTGCGGCGGCCTCGGCTCGCGCGGGCCGCAGGGGCTCCTCCTGCTCGGCGACCGTCTCTTCGCCGTCGGCGGCGATGGGATCCAGCTCTTCGACGGCTACCTCTCCGGCGGGCCGCTCACGCACCGCGGCCGGATCGGCCAGCCGTTTCGGACGGGCGGAGACCACGACGCGCACACGATCCTCCAGGGCCACGACGGCTTCCTCTATTTCATCACCGGCGACGGCGGCGGCACGCGCGATCGCTTGCACATCACCGAGGAGACTTCGCCTGCCCTCTTCGAGCGTTCCTGCTCGGTCTTCCGCATCAGCCCGGACGGAAAGCGCTGGGAGTGCATCGGCTCGGGCGGCCGTAATTCGCCCAACGTCGGCATGAACTACCTCGGCGAGCTTTTCAGCTTCGACAGCGACATGGAGTGGCACGTCGACCTCCCGTGGTGGCGCCCCGTGCGGCTCCATCACTGGACCGCGGGGGGAGATCAGGGCTGGCAAGACGTCGGAGCCTACCCGCCGTATTACATCGACAACTTGCCCGGCGCCGTCGACGTCGGCCGCGGCTCGCCCGACTGGGGGGTCTTCTACGAGCACGCTGCGCTTCCGGAGAAGTACCGCGACGCCTACCTCGTTTGCGACTACCCCTCGAAGTCGGCCACGACGGGCGGCTACGTCACCGCGGGGCAGCTCTACGCGTTCCACCTCGAGCGGCGCGGGGCGGGCTGGAAGGCGGCGGTGGAGGTGATGCTCCGGCCGAAACCGGGCGCCAAGGACGCCGCGGGAAGCTCGGTCCAGTTCGCGCTCGTCGACATCGAGGTCGCCCCCGACGGCAGCTTCTTCCTCTCGGACCACAATCAGGGGATCTGGAGGGTTCTCTTCGATCCCGACCGCCGTGCGGGAGCGGATCGAGCTCCGTCGTGGGCTCCGAGCTGGCCCGTGTTGCCCTCGGAGCCTGCGAAGCTCCTCGATGTCGCCCTCGCGGTGCCTCAGCTCGGCACCGAGTGGGGCCGCACGCGGCTCGCCGCGGTCCGGAAGGTTCTCGGCCAGAACTGGTTGCCGCTCCTCCAGGCGGCCGCCAGCGACCGGAAGCGTCCCCTGCGCGCGCGCCTGGGCGCCCTGAGACTCCTCGCCGCCGATTTCGCCGAGATGTCGATCGGGCTACTGACCAACCTGTCCTTCGAAGGATCGCCCGAGCTGCGGGGCCAGGTGGCGTGGCTCTGGGGGCTTCGCGGTGGAGAATCGGACCGTAACGGGCTCTTCAAGCTCCTTATCGACCGCGATCCCTTCGTGCGGCGGCGCGTCGCCGAGGCTTTTGCCCGCCGCCCGGCCGCCGAAGCCGCTCCGGGGCTGATCAACCTCCTCCGCGATCCGGACCGCCTCGTGCGCTACGTCGCCATGACCGCGATCGCCCATCTGCCGCCCGCGTCCTGGCTCGACAAGGCGCTCGCCGAGAAGGACGCGCAGGTCCGCATGCGAGCGCTGATCGCCGTGAAGCTGCGCCGCGAGGAGCCTCCGGCCGAGGCGGTGCGCTCGGTCGTCGTCGATCTCCTCGCGAGAGCTTCCCCGGGAGACTCGAACGAGCATCAGCTCGACCTCCTGCGGATCCTCGGGCTCTTCCGGCGGGTACTGAGCGAGGATGAAGCGGCGCGCGCCGCCATCGAGAGGCGGCTCCTGGGCGGGTTTCCGTCATCCGACCGCGATGTCCGCTGGGAGGAGGCGCGGCTCATCGGAGAATACCGGCTCGCGGGGGGCTTCGCGAAGGTCCTCGCCGCGCTCGAGGGCGAAAAGGACCCCGTCACCCAGTTTCACCTCGCGCAGTCGCTTGCCCGGCTTCGCGAGGGCTGGACTCCCGCCGAGGAGGAGAGGGCGATCGCGTGGTTCATCGGTGTCCAGAAGGGATGGTTCGCCGAGTTCTCGGGGAAGGGGCTTCAGTTCCGCGAGTTCTGGGGCACGGTGCTCTCGGAGTTCGCGCAGGCTCATCGCGAGGCGTTCCTCAAGCACATCGGTGAGATCGAATGGGACGGACTCCTCGGCGGCGCGGCCGTCGACGCCCTCGCGGAGTCGAAGCGGCCGGCGGAGTCCCTCATCGCGCTCTATCGGGCGATGGAGGACGACGAAGCCCGCCGGCGTATCGCGGCCGGTTTGGGCCGGAGCGAGGACCCCGCGGCCGGGGAGCTTCTCCGTCAGGAATTCGAGCGGAACGCCGGCGCCGAGATGCGCGGCGCGATCCTCCGCGCCCTCGCCCGCTCTCCACGCCGCGATGCGCGGAACGCCGCGATCCTCCTCGAAGGACTCCTCCACCCCGACCGCGAAACGGCGGCGAACTGCGCTCAGGCTCTCGCCGGCTACACGCTCAACGTCACCGAGAGCACCGCCGGGATCCTCATCGGCCGCCTCGCGGAGCGCGAGAACATCTTCCACGCGGTAGAAAGGCTCCTCGTGAGGGCGACCGGCAAGGAACGGCCCGGCTATCGAGCGGATGTCCAGGACCGCCGGCGCCCGGAGCGCGGCGAGCGAGCGGAGCGCGAAGCGTCCGTCGCCTTCTGGACCGAGTGGTACGCGGACAAGTTCGGGAAGCCGTTCCGGATCGAGGCGACCCGCGACCCGCGCGAGCTGAGCGACGAGGATCTGCGTCGTTTCCTACTTGAAAGGGAGATCGCCGGCGGCGACGCCGGCCGCGGGCTCGCGATCTACGAGGCCGCCCGCTGCGGCACCTGCCACGGAGGGGGAGCCGTGAAGGTCGAGCGCATCTTCGGGCCGGACCTCGCCGGAGCGACCCGCCGTCTGAGCCGCGAGGAGCTGGCGGACTCCCTCGTCTACCCATCGAAGGTCGTGGCCGACCGCTTCAAGGCGATGGTCGTTCAGGTGCGAGGGCAGATCCCGCTCACGGGCTTCATCACAGAACAGGACGAAGAGAAAGTGACGGTCGCGACGCAGGAGGGCATCCACAGGATCCCGCGAGCGAAGATCGCCGTCCTGGCGCCGCAGGCGACCTCGCTCATGCCCGAGCGGCTCCTCAACCGCCTCAGTACCGAGGAGATCCGCGACCTGTACGCGTACCTGGAGACGCTGGGGGCGGGGGAAACTCCGAGGGACTAGCCGCATCGCGGGCCCTCTTTTTGACCGAATGAGCATCCAGAGGTTCGATTTTTGAGATTGAACGTTCTGATGTTCTCAATCGTTATGGCATAGGACATGCAGAAGTAACTTTCAGAGATTGCGGCCCACTTCAATCCGTGGCGGGCGTTCGGCTACTGACAGGACTCCATCCCGCACGAGTACGACCGCGATTTGGGCCGGCTCATTCTTCCGCAGTGACGCCCCGCCGTCGGTGCGGTTAAAATCCGCCCTCCCATCGAACCGGAAAGGATTCACGTCATGAGACGAACCGAGATCGCCGTGTTGTTACTTTTTGCCGCAACCGCCGGCTGCGGCTCGCCGCCCGGCAGGTCCGTCGAGAGCGAGGACACGAAGGAGCTGGCAGAGCTGCTCGAGCGGGTGAACGAGGCGATCGAGAACGCCGCCCGTACACCGATTCCCCTTCCGGAGCACCCGCGGCCGGACTTCGAGCGGCCCGACTGGGAGAACTTGAACGGCTCGTGGCTCTTCGGTTTCGACCCGAAGAACGTCGGGGAGACCGAAGGTTGGGCGGCGGCCGGCTCGCGGCCGTTCCCGCTCAACATCACCGTCCCGTTTCCCTGGGGTTCGAGGCTTTCCGGCGTCGGCAACGACGCCGACATCGGCTGGTACGGCAAGGCGCTCCTGGTTCCGGAGGAATGGAAGGCCAAGCGAGTCTTCCTCTGCATCGGCGCCGCCGACTGGCACACGACCGCTTGGCTCAACGGGCGGCTCCTCGGCCGCCACCAGGGCGGCTACACGCCATTCGAGTTCGAGCTGACTCCGCACCTCTCGAAGGAGGGCATCGACCGGCTCGTCCTGCGCATCGACGACACCGCCCATCCCTTCAAGCTCGAAGGGAAGCAGGGCTACGGGCCCGCGCGGGGAATCTGGCAGACCGCTTACCTCGAAGCGCGGGCGCCGATCCATTTCAAGAAGCTCCACTTCGTCCCGGACACCGACGCGGGAAAAGTCGAAGTGCGCTCGCGGATCAGCGAGAAAGCGCCGGAAGACCTTCTTTTGACGCTCCGGTTCCTCACCGGCGGCCTCCCGGATGCCACGGCAACCGTGAAGAAGGGCGAGACCGAGGTCCGCTTCGACGTCGTGGTCCCCTCGGCGCGGCTCTGGTCGCCCGAGGATCCGTTCCTCTACGAGGTCGAGGCCTCGCTCGCGGGTCCCGGAGGCGTGGACCGGCTCAAGACGTACTTCGGCATGAGGAAGATCTCCGTGACGAAGCTCCCCGGCACGGACCATCCCTGGGTCGCCCTCAACAACAAGCCCTTCTACTTCCAGATGGCCCTCGACCAGGCCTACCACCCGGATGGGTTCTACACGTTCCCGTCGGATGACTTCATGAGGGAGGAGGTCCTCCGCTCGCGGCGCATCGGCCTCAACGCCCTGCGCGTCCACGTCAAGGTGGAGATCCCCCGAAAGCTCTACTGGGCCGACCGGCTTGGCCTCCTCATCATGGCGGACGTGCCGAACAGTTGGGGAGAGCCCGACGAGCGGATGCGCGCCGAAGCCGAGTTCGCCCTGCGCGGGATGATCGAGCGAGACTTCAACCATCCCTCGATCTGGAGCTGGGTGGTCTTCAACGAGACCTGGGGGCTTTTTTCGAAGGGGAAGGTCTACGCTCCCGAGACGCAGGAGTGGGTCCGGTCGATGTACAGGCTGGCGAAGTCGCTCGACGCGACGCGGCTCGTCGAGGACAACTCGCCTTGCAATTACGACCACGTCGAGACCGACCTGAACACCTGGCACGCGTATCTGCCCGGGTATGAGTGGCGGGAGAGGCTCGACCAGATCACGCGCGACACCACGCCCGGATCGGCGTGGAACTACGCCAAGGGCTTCGTTCAGGACGCGGATCCGAACATGAACAGCGAGTGCGGGAACGTCTGGGGCTACGAAGGGTCGACGGGCGATGTCGACTGGAGCTGGGACTACCACATCATGCTCAACGAGTTCCGCCGCCACCCGAAGATCTGCGGCTGGCTCTACACGGAGCACCACGACGTCATCAACGAGTGGAACGGCTATTTCCGCTTCGACCGCTCGCCGAAGGTCACCGGGCTCTCGCAGCTCGTGCCGGGCATGTCGCTGAGAGACCTCCATGGGCCGTTCTACATTGCTCCGGGCACCGAGATGTGCGTCGAGGCGAAGCCGGGCGACAAGGTCGTGGTGCCGCTCTGGGCGTCGCTCCTCGCCGATACGGCTCCGGCGCCCGAGCTGGTCCTGCGGTCGTCGCTCACGACGTGGGACGCGTACGGCAGCCGCGCTACGCAGCCTCTCGCCCCGCGCCGCGTCACGTTCGAGCCCTGGATGTCGAATGAGATCGAGCCGCTGGAGGTGATGCTTCCCTCGAAGCGGGGGCTTTCGCTCCTGGCGCTCAGCCTCGAGGACCCGACGGGCGCCGTCCTCCACCGCAACTTCACGACGTTCCTGGCAGGAGGGGATCCGGCCCCGCGCGATGAAACCATCGAGATCGAAGGGAAAAACGTCCGGGCGCTGCGCGTCGCGCCGGCGTCTTTCAAGAAGGCCGAGTGGTCCCAAGGACAGTGGAACGTCCTCGACGGCCTGAAGGTGAACGGCGCCGGCTCGGGGTACTTCGAGTACCGGCTCCCGTGGCCCGAAGGCCTCGACCCCGCTTCGGTCGCCTCGGCGTCTTTCCGCGCCGAGCTGAGCGCCAAGCAGCTCTTCTCCAAGGACCGAAAGGACGGTGCGAAGCAGGAAGGCGACTTCATGCGGGGGAAAGGGACCGCCGACCCGAGCTTGAACCCGAACTCCTATCCCATGACCGACACGGTCCGTTTCCCGAGCGCGGTGCGCGTACGGGTGAACGGCGAGCCGCTCGGCGTCGCCGACGTCGAAGACGATCCGGCGGACCACCGCGGGATCCTCTCGTGGCACTCGCAGAAGCGCGACAAGAAGCTCCGTGAGGCGGGATCCTACGGCTATCTCGTCTCGATGCTCATCACCGCCCGCGCGCTCCAGGCCGCGGCGGCGGCGAAGGAGATCGTCCTGCGCCTCGAGGTCGACCCCGCCCTCCCGGGCGGCCTCGCGGTCTACGGCGAGCGGTTCGGGCGCTACCCGCTCGACCCGACGGTGGTGTTCCTGCTCAGGTAGGGTCTCTGCCGCTGAGGAAGAATTTTCACCACAGAGGGAACAGAGGGACACAGAGGGGACTCCATCCGATGAATAAGTTTCCTCTGTGAGCCTCTGTGTCCTCTGTGGTCGATTCCAATCAGAGACGACTTACGCTACCTCAAGGGCAATAACCACGAGACACAAGGTCATGCGCGAAGCGGAGCTGATTCGACACGACGGCTTCCTGGACCGCGATCTGTTCGTCCTGGATGTCGACACGCCTGAGCAACTCCCGGAGAGGATCTCCCTATCCAACCCTCGATTCGCGTGCCTCGTAGCCTGGGATGCTCGCGAAGCGAGCGACGAGGAGGCGGCGGACGTCGCACGCAAGCTCCTCGACTCGGGAGCCGTGTACATCTGCGCCTGGGGGCCGGAGATTCGAGCCGGGTCCTCCGCTGCCTCATGAGGGCCGTCGAGGATTGCAGGGAGACCTAGAATTGCCCGCGACGGCGAGAGAATGAAGCCCTCTCCTACGCCAGCAGATCCAGGATCGGTTTCCCATCCGCGATGAGGAGCGGGCGGCTCGAGGCGTCCATCACCTCCGTGTGCGGGTCGATGCCGAGGAGGTAGTACATCGTCGAGGCGAGGTCGTCCGGCCGGACGAGGTCGCGGGCCGGATACTCCGCGCGGGAATCGGAGGCGCCGTAGGCGAAGCCGCGCTTGAGGCCGCCGCCGGCGAGGAGCACCGTGTAGCACTGCGGCCAGTGGTCCCGGCTCTGGTTCGCGTTGATCTTCGGCGTGCGGCCGAACTCCCCCATCCAGACGACGAGCGTCTCCTCGAGGAGCCCGCGGCTGTCGAGGTCATCGAGGAACACCGGCAGCGTCTGGTCGGTGATCGGCAGGTGATACTTCTCGACGATCGGATACATCCGCGTGTTGTTGAACCCGTGCGTGTCCCATCCGCCCCCCGTCGTGCTCTGGCCGCCGATGTTGCTTGAGAAATAGATCGTCACGAAGCGCACGCCCGCCTCGACGAGCCGCCGCGCGAGGAGGCAGCTCTGACCGTACGTGTGCCGGCCGTAGCTCTCGCGGAGGGGCTCGCGCTCGGCCGCGAGGTCGAACGCGGCCCGCACTCTGGGCGAGCTGAGCATGCCGATGGCCTTCCGGTAGTACTCGTCGAGCCCTCGCGCGGCTGCGGAGTGGTCGAGGAGCCGCGACTGCCGGTCGATGACATCGAGGAGCTCGCGCCGTTTCCGGAGTCGGTCGAGAGGGAGGCTCGCGGGCAGGCTCAGTTCGGGCAGGTTGAAGCGCGCCTGGTTCGGATCCTCCGTGATGAGGAGCGGGTCGTGCCCCTTTCCGAGGAAGCTCGCGTGCTGGCCCGGCGTGATCTCGCCATCGCGGATCACGTAAGGCAACGCCACGAAGGTCGGCATGCCGTCCCGCGAGGGGCCGAGGCGATCGACCATCGATCCGTAGGCGGGGTAGAGATCGATGGTGTCACGCAAGCGAATGTCGTCGAGCGGCGGCGCGTGGCCGGTTAGCGCGTAGTACGAGGCCGAGTTGTGGTTTTTCATCTCGTGGTGCATGCTGCGGATCAAGGTCACCTTGTTCATGACCTTGGCGAGCCGCGGCAGCCGCTCGGAGATCTGGATCGCGTCGGCGCTCGTGTCGATGGGCTTGTGCGGGCTTCGGTAGCCGTCGGGGGCGTCCGGCTTCATGTCGAACATGTCGATCTGGCTCGGCCCGCCGAACTGGAAGAGGAAGATGACCGATTTGATGCGTGCCGGCAGAGTGTCCTCCGCGCCGGCGGCCTTCTTTTCGGCTTCCGCGCGCAGGAGCCCCGGGAGGTTCATTCCGAGAAGGCCGAGACCGCCGACTTTGAGGCCGAGATTGAGCATTGTGCGGCGAGACTGCACCATCCGGCGGAAACCTCCGCACGCCCAAGGGTCGATGGTTCGTTTCATGGCTCGATCTTTCATTCCACCGGGCCTTTTCTCAGTGCCGCAAGAGGAACTCCTTCGCGTTGAGGAGGCTCCAAGCGAGGTCTTCGAGTCCTTGGCGGCGGTCTGCGGACTCCCCGAGGTGGCCGAGCGCCGCTTGCCGCTCCTCGGGAGCCGGCGGGCGGCAAAGCGCGGCTACGTACAGCTCCTCGAGGATCTCCCCATCCGTCCGCCCGTCTTCGAGGAGTATCGAAAGGCGGTTTCCCGCCTGCGTGAGGAGCCCATCGATCGCCGGACCGCTGATGAGCTGGAGTGCCTGCCCCATCGTGCTCTCGCTCGACCTCTCGCAATCGCAGCTCATGAGGCGCGGCGGCTTTCCGAAGAGCTTGAGAAAGGCGTCGCCCTTCGCTGGGGATCGATCCCTCGGCCGGACGGCGCTCACCCCGGGGACCTGCGCGGCCCGCAGGCCGCTCGGATAACCGTTGAACTCGAGCGATACACCCATCACCTGGCCCATCGCGTCGAGGAGCTGCTCCGCGCTCAGGCGGCGCACGAGAGCGTGCGAGAAGCCCGTCTCGTCGGCGCGGTTGGTCTCGTTCGTCTCCGCCGAGAGCTGGTACGTGCGGGAATTCATGATCGTGCGGACAACGTGGCGCAAGTCGAAGCCGTTTTGGACGAGGTCCGTCGCGAGCGCGTCGAGGAGCTCCGGGATCGCCGCCGGGTTCGTCGCGCGGAAGTCATCGACGGGATCGACGATTCCTCTCCCGAAAAGATGCGACCAGATGCGGTTGACCTGCGCGCGGGCGAAGAGCAGGTTCTCGGGCGCCGTCAGCCACCGGGCAAGAGCTTCCAGCGGGTTCTCTCCCGTTCCGGGCTCGCCCGCGCCGAGGAATCGCCGACGCGCGGGCTTTCCCGTCCGCGGGCTGACCAGCTCGCCCTCGGCGGCGTGGTAGACGATCTGTTCCCCCTTGAACTCGTGGCCGTCGTTGTCGTCCTGTCGGCGGTTCTCGATGATCTTGTACTTCACGCGCGAAAAGAGCGCCGCCCATCCGTAGTAGTCATCCTGCGTCCAGCGGTCGAACGGGTGGTTGTGGCACTTGACGCACTGGAGGCGCGTGCCGAGGAAGACCTGGGCGGCGGCCTCGCCGCGGCTCGTCGGATCGCGGACGGCGCGGTAGAAGTTCGTCGCTGCGTTCTGGTACGTGCTCCCTCGGGCGGCGATCAGCTCCCGCGCGAATCGATCGAGCGGCATCCGCTCGGCCATGGCGAGGCGGATCCAGCCGTGAAAGCCCTGGACGCCCTTTCTGTCGAGCGTCTTCTCTTCGATGCGGAGCAAATCGGCCCAGCGGAGGGCCCACCAGTCGTTGAACTCCGGGCGTTCGAGGAGCGATTCGATGAGCCGCGCGCGCTTGTCGGGCCGCGCATCGGCGAGGAACTCTCGCGCTTCCGCGGCGCTCGGGAGGAGCCCGATCGCATCGAGGCAGGCTCGGCGGAGGAAACCCGTGTCGCTCGAATGCTCCGAAGGGTTCATCCGCCGCTCGCGGAGCCAACCATGAACGTGCTCGTCGATGAAATTGGTCGCCGGCGGCCCGCTCCAGACGAAACCGGGCCGCGAGGGAACGAACGCGATCCTCACGGGCACTTGCAGGTGCAAGTAGCGGACGAGGACCGTCGCGTCGCCGTGACCCGCTCGCTCGATGAGTCCACTCGGTGAGGCGCGCGCGAGGAGGTTGGCGGATTCGTAGACGGCGAGGCTCCGCACATCGCGCCGCGAGCTGTCCGAGAAAAGCGCCGAGACGTCGAGTTGGAGGCGGTCATCCGGCTCGACGATGATCGCCGCAGTGGGTTTCACTTCGAGGCCTACGAGCCGAGCCTCACCCGCGCGCGGGCCCGAGGCGCCGGCTTCGATCCACCGCAGCAGAAGTTCGTACTCCGCGGAGCCGATCTCGAAGCGCTTTCCCCCCTCGTGGGCGACCTGGACGGTCGGTTTGAGGAGGATGAGGCTTTTTTCGGGCTGCGCGAAGCTCACGCGGCGGCCGAAAGCGTCGTGAGTGAGCGCGAGGTGGTCAAAAGCGGGATCCTGACCGCGCAGGGAGAGCTTGAATCCCGCCTTGCCGTTCTTATTGCCGTGGCAAACGCCCTGGTTGCACCCGGCGCGCGAGAGGACGGCCATCACCTCGTTCGTGAACGAGATTTCGCTCGCGTCGAGGCGCACCGCGAGCGCGAGGGCGGCTACGAGGGCCGCCTCAATCGACCACGGTTTCCTGCTCTCGCATTCGCTCCGCATCGCTCCGTTTCTCCCGTGGAACCGGCGCCCAGTATAGGGGACGGCGAGGCGGCGGATCAATGAGACGGTGATGGGGAGGGAGGTCAGGAGAGCAGCAGCTCGAGATCCTCGCGCTTCAGAGTCCCGATGAGGCTCTGGTCCGCGGTGATGATCGCATCGGCGAGGTCGCGCTTCGACTTCTGCAGCTCGAGCACGCGCTCCTCGACCGTGTCGCGGGCGATCAGGCGGTAGGCGAAGACGTGGCGCGTCCGGCCGATCCGGTGGGCTCGGTCGATGGCCTGGGCCTCGACTGCGGGGTTCCACCAGGGGTCGAGTAGGAAGACGTACTCCGCCGTGGTGAGGTTCAAGCCGAGCCCGACGGCCTTGAGGCTCACGAGGAAAAGCTCCGCTTCCGGATCTTTCTGGAACCGCTCGACGCAGCCCGCCCGGTCGCTTGTGCGGCCGTCGAGGTACTCGTAGCGGACCTTGCGCGCTTCGAGGCGCGATCGGAGGATCGCGAGCTTCGATGTGAACTGGTAGAAGACCAGTGCCTTGTGGCCTTCCTCTACGACCTCGTCGAGCTGCGCCAGGAGCGTCTCGAGCTTGGCGCTCGGTTCCCCGCTCCGGCTGCGGCCGACGAGGCCGGGGTGGATCGCGGCCTGGCGTAGCCGGAGGAGAGCTTCGAGTATCTGGATCTTCGAGCGGTTGAGGCCGTCGGCCGTCACCTTCTCAAGGAGCGAGGCTCGATAGTGATCGCGCAGCTCGTCGTAGAGCTTGCGCTGCGAAGCGTCCAGTTCGCAGTAGATCGTCTGCTCGAACCGCGGCGGCAGGTCCTTGGCGACCTGGTCCTTCGTGCGCCGCAGGATGAAGGGTCTCAGGGCGCGCGCGAGCACCCTCCGCGTCTCCGGGTCGGGGTTTCGGCCCGAGCCGCCGAGGGAAAAGGCCGACTTCGCGCCCAACATGCCCGGATTCAGGAAATCGAAAAGGCTCCGGAGTTCGCCGAGGTGGTTCTCGACGGGGGTGCCGCTCAAGGCGAGCCGGTGGCCCGTGCGGAGAAGCTTCACGGCCTTCGACGCCTCCGTCGAGGCGTTCTTCACCGCCTGGGCTTCATCGAGGATTGCGTAGTCGAACGTGAAGTCGGCGAAGAGGAGCGCATCGCGCCGGAGCGTGCCGTAGGTCGTGAGAACGACGTCGTGGTCGCCGAAGCGGCTTGAGTCCCTGCCTCGATCCGGCCCGTGATGGTCGAGGAACTTCAGGAGCGGCGCGAACCGCGCGCCTTCGTCCTTCCAGTTGAAGAGGAGGGAGCGCGGCACGACGACGACCGAGGGCCCGGGCCGATCGGCCGCGCCCGCCCTCTCTTCGCGCAGGCGGCGGCGCGACTCGAGGAGGGCGAGGACCTGGACGGTTTTTCCGAGGCCCATGTCGTCGGCGAGGCATCCGCCGAAGCCGAAGTCGCGGAGGAAATGGAGCCATCGGAGCCCCTCGCACTGGTACGGCCGGAGCCGGCCCGTGAAGCTCGTTTCGGGGAGAGGGGATACGGAACGTTCGCGCGGCCGTCCAGGGCCGACTTGGAGCGATCCCTCGAATTCGGCACGGCGAAGGGTTACTCTGCTTCCTCCGAGGAGTGTCGACGGGGTGAGGGAAACGGGAGGATCGATTTCGGGAGGCGAAATCATGGCGCCCAACCGTCGCGAATGGATGGCTTCGATCGGCGCGGGAGTTCTCGGCTCGTTCGCGTTCATTCCGAGTCCGGCCTCCGCTGCGGATGCGGCCGCGAAGGCCACCGGCGCACTTAAGATCACGGCCTTACGCGTGACGCCGGTCGCGCTGCCCGATCCTCCGATCCTCGCCGCGTCGGGCTGCCACGGCCCGTATTTCCTCCGGAACATCGTCGAGGTGGAGACCGATGCCGGGATCGCCGGCATCGGAGAGACGCAGGGCGGAGAGAGCGTCACGCGGAGGCTCGAGGAGTTCCGCGACATCGTCATCGGCGAGAGCCCCTTTGCCTACCGGAAGTTCGCCGCGCACGCGGCCAAGCTCGGACGGGGCGCCTACGCCGGGATCGAGCTGGCCTGCCTCGATGCGGCCGGCCGCGCGACGGGGCGCCGCGTCTGCGATCTCCTCGGCGGGCCTGTGCGCGAGAAAGTCGAGTTCGCGGCGTATCTCTTCTTCCGCTACGCCGCCGACCACCCGCGTCTCCTCGAGGACGCGCGGATGAAGGACGCCCGCGGCCGCGGCGACAAGGCGCTCGATGCGTGGGGAGAGGTCCGCACGACCGAGGCCATGGCGGAGCTGGCCTGGCGGTTCCACGAGCGGTGGGGATTCCGCAGCCAGAAGCTGAAGGCCGGCGTCCTTGCGCCGGACCTCGAGCTGGAGGCCCTGAGGGCCATCCAGGCGCGCCTCGGAGCGGTGCTCGGGCCCTTGCCGCGTCTGCGGATCGACCCGAACGGCCGCTGGAGGGTCGAGACGGCCCTCCGCATCGGCGAAAAGCTCAAGAGCCTGCCGCTCGAGTACTACGAGGACCCCGTCGAGGGGCAGGAGGCGATGGCCGAGGTGCGCGCGAAGACGGGGCTCCCGATGTCGACCAACATGTGCGTGACCGCGTTCGACCACATCGCGGGGGCGGTCAAGACGAAGCCGATCGACGTCGTCCTCTGCGACCACCACTACTGGGGCGGCATCCCGGCGTGCCAGGCGCTCGGCGCAATCGCGGAGGCGCTCGGCTGGGGGGTGAGCCAGCACTCGAATAACCACGCCGGCATCACGATGGCGGCGATGGTCCACGTCGGCGCGGTCGTTCCGCAGTTGACCTACGCGAGCGACACGCACTACCCGTGGCTCGTCGAGGGCGCCGACATCATCGCCGGAGCGAACCTGCGCTTCGAAGGGGGATCGCTGGCCGTCCCGAGCGGCCCGGGCCTCGGCGTCCAGCTCGACAGGGACAAGCTCGCCCGCGCCCACGAGGTCTACGAGAAGTGCGGCATGCGCCGCCGCGACGACGCCCACACGATGCGGCTCGTCGAGCCGGGGTGGGATAGAAGGCCGCTGTGAATGTCGGTCAGTTCATCTCCTCGGCTTCCAGGGCCGCGATGTAAGGAAGGTTCCGGTGGCGCTCGCCGTGGTCGAGGCCGTAGCCGACGACCCAGACGTCGGGCACCGTGAAGGCCACGAAGTCCGGCTCGATGTCCGCGACGCGGCGCGATGGCTTGTCGAGGAGGACCGCCGTCGCGACGGCGCTGGCTCCTCGTGCGAGGACTTCCTCGCGCAATCGGGCGAGCGTCCGGCCGGAGTCGAGGATGTCGTCGACGAGGAGGACGGGCTTTCCGGCCACTTCGAGCGAGGGGGACGAGATGATCCGCACCTCCCCGGGCATCGTGGACGCGCCCCGGTAGGAGGAGACTCCGACGGTGTCGAGGCGTACGGGCATCCGCATCGCGCGGATGAGGTCCGCCGCGAAGACGATCCCCCCGCGCAGGACCGCGAGCACCGTCAGGTCCTGCCCGTCGAACCGGTCGCGGATCTGCGCCGCGATCCGGGCCACGCCGGCGCGGATGGTTTCTTCATCGAAGAGGACTTTCATGCTGGATTTGGGTGATTCTCGCGGCGCCGGAGCCGATTACAACGGCTGGGAGGGGACGGGCGTTAGCCGCAGAGGACGCGGAGGGGTCGCTTCTGGTGAAGACGGGGCGCTCTTTGTATCCTCAAGGCCGTTGAAATCCGTTCGGCTCTTCTGAACCAAGCCGGGGGCTCACCATGGAGATCGATCCGTTAGAAGATTTCGTCGCCGGCGAACCGGCGAGCGACGCCGCTGCGAGCATCGCCAGTGAGAAACCACCGGCGGTTTCCCCTCCCGCTCCGGTGCGGCTCCTCTCCCTCGATGCCTACCGCGGCTTCACGATGCTCGCGATGGCCTCGGGCGGGCTCGGGCTGGCCGCCGTGGCCGGCCAGTTTCCCGAGAGCGGGTTCTGGAGCTCGGTGGGCTACCATTTCAGCCACGCCGAGTGGATCGGCTGCGCGTTCTGGGACCTCATCCAGCCGTCGTTCATGTTCATGGTGGGGGTCTCGATGGCGTTCTCGTGCGCCAACCGGGCGGCGAGAGGGCAGTCTCGCCGGCGGATGCTGGCCCACGCGGTCTTCCGCGCGGTCTTCTTGACGCTCCTCGGAGTCTTCCTCCGGTCGAACGGCCGGCCGCTGACGAACTGGACCTTCGAGGACGTCGTCTCGCAGATCGGGCTGGGCTACGTCTTCCTCTTCCTCCTCTGGGGGCGCGGGTTCAAGGTGCAGCTCTCCGCCGCCGGGGGGATTCTCCTCGGCTACTGGCTCCTCTTCGCGCTCTGGCCTCTGCCCGGAGCCGACTACGATTGGGCCAAGGTCGGAGTGGGTTCCTCCTGGCCGCACAAGCTCGAAGGCTTTGCGGCCCACTGGAACAAGAACGCCAACCCGGCACATTACTTCGATGTCTGGCTGCTCAACCTTTTCCCCCGTTCGGAGCCCTTCACGGCCAACGGAGGCGGCTACGAGACGCTCAGCTTCGTGCCGTCGCTCGCGACGATGATCTTCGGCCTTCTGGCGGGCGAGGTCCTCCGCTTGTCGTGGTCGGCCGAGCGCAAGGTGGGGCTGCTCGCCGGCGCCGGCGCTGCGGGCCTCCTCCTCGGCGAGCTTTGCGGCGCCATCGGCCTCTGTCCCGTCGTGAAGCGGATCTGGACGCCGGGCTGGACCTTCTTCAGCACCGGCTGGACGCTCCTCCTCCTGGCGGGGTTCTACCTCGTCATCGACCGGTGGGGGCTGCGACGCTGGGCCTGGCCGGGCGTCGTCGTCGGGATGAACTCCATCGCGATGTACATCATGACGTGGCTCTTTCCGGGTTGGATCCGTCAGACCGTCAAGACGCATCTCGGGGCCGACGCGTTCGAGATCGTCGGCAAGCCCTATTCGGAATTCCTGCAAAGGACCTTCTCGCTCGTCCTCCTCTTCCTCATCTGCGTCTGGATGCACCGTCGCAAGATCTTTCTCCGGGTCTAGAGCCCCCAGCCGGTGGCCATCGAACGACCATCCGCGCCGATCGGAATCAACGGCCGCTTCCTCATGAGCTGGGGGCGCGAGACCGCGGGCGTGCACCGCGCCGCCTGGAACTGGCTCCTCGCCCTCGTGCGGGAGGCTCCCGCCGGCCGCCGGTTCGTCGTGGCCACGGGGCGCACTCCGGAGAACGAAGCGGCCCTGGCGGAGCTGGAGGCGCTCGGATCGGTCGAGCTGCTCCTTTCGCCCATTCCGCGCAGGCGCGGAGGGACGCACGTCTGGGAGCAGCTCCGGCTCGGCCCGCTCCTCCAGAAGTCCGGCTGCGCGGTCATGGCGAACCTCGCGAACACGATGCCGCTCAGACCGCGGATGCGTTCGCTCCTCGCCGTGATGGACACGTCGTTCATGGAGCGGGCGGCGTGGTTCCGTCTCGGGTTCCGCGCCTGGTACAGCGTCCTCGTCCCTTCCCTCCTCCGGCGCGCCGACCGCATCGTGACGATCTCCGAGTTCTCGAGGCGAGAGATCCTGCGGCGGTTTCCGATTCTCCCGGAGAAGGTCGAGGTCGTCGGCCTCGGCGCGGACCACGCGCATCCCGCGGCCAGCGAAACAGGGAGGGAGAACGAGCCGGGATGGGCCCCGCCGGGCGTCCCGTACATCCTCTACCTCGGCTCGATCGAGCCGCGGAAGAACATTCCGCTTCTCATCGAAGCGTTCCGCCGGCTCAAGCGGCGCGCCCCCGACCTACCGCACCGCCTCGTGCTCGCCGGCGGAACGGCGCGGATCTTCCGCAAGGAGCGCTTCGCCGGCGTCGAAGGCGTGCAGTTCACTGGTTACCTTCCCGAGAGCCAGCTCCCGGCGTTCTACCGTGGGGCGGACCTCTTCGTCTTCCCATCGCGCTACGAAGGGTTCGGCCTTCCTCCGCTCGAGGCCATGGCTGCCGGCGTCGCGACACTCGTGGCGCGCGCGGGTGCTCTACCCGAGACCGCCGGGAACGGCGCGGACCTGTTCGACCCGGATTCTCCCGACGAGCTCGCATTCGCCATGGAGAGGCTCCTGCGGGATTCGAAGGCCCGTGCGGCTCTCGCCGAGCGCGGGAGAAAGCGCGCGGCCGGTTTTCGCTGGCAGGAAGCGGGCCGGCGGCTCAACCGGATTCTGGACCTCCTGTAGGGCCGAATTCGGGCTTCCGCGGACGGCGGGCCCCGCGGAGGAAGTCCGCGAGCCCATCGAAGAGCGCCTTCGTGCCGCTCCAGCGCCTGCGAACCGCGTAGCGAAGAAGATCGCGGAGGGCAAGAGCCGGAAAGTACGCCGCGAAAAAAAACGCACGCGAAGGCCCCGACGTGTTGCGGCCGACGCAGAGGAGCCGATTCCGCCAGCGGTAGTACGACTGGAAGTCCGCGTACGGGTCGCCGGCCGTCGCGGATCCGACGTGATGGACGCGCGCCGTGCTCTGGTAGAGCAGGCGCAGGCCGCTCCGTCGGGCGCGGAGGCAGAGGTCGGCGTCCTCCTGGTACATGAAGAAGCGCGGATCGAAGCCGCCGAGCCGCTCCCAAGCCTCGCGTCGGATGAGGAGCGCGCAGCCGGAGAGGAACGGGACCTCCTCCGATCCGTCGAAGCGGCCCGTGTCGACTTCGCCCTCGCCGCGGTTAAAGGCGCGCCAGCGGCGGAAGTCCCCCCCCGCCGACCAGATGCGGGGCGGGCCGGGCCGGTCGAAGAGGATCTTCGGTCCGACGAAGTGCGCATCCCGGTCGCGGGCGGCGCGGAGGAGCTCGGCGGATGTGCCGGGCTCGACCCGGGCGTCGCTGTTGAGGAGGAAGAAGTACTCCGGATTCCAGCGCCGGTTCGCCTCCTCCAGGGCGAGATTCATCCCGCCGGCGAAGCCGTGATTGTCCGAAAGGAGCAGCGCCGGCACCCCGCGGCGAGTGGCTTCGGCAAGCGCACGCTCCGCATCGGGCGAGCCGTTGTCGGCGAGGAGAACCCTCGAGGAAGGCAGATCGGAGGCGAGGAGCGAGTCTACCGCGGCCGCCGCCAGGTCGGCACGGCCGTAATTCAGGACGACGCTCGCAACCTCGACTCGATCGCTCACGGACTTTTCTTGATCACTCGTCTTTGATGGCCCCGAACGCAGCGAAGCAGTTCCGCTTGTGCAGCACCTCGATGCGGGCGAAACCGGAGCGGCGGAGAAGCTCGAGCTGAAAGACGAGCGGGCGCGGCGTGTCCTCTTTCTCGATGTAGGCGAACACCTCGTCCCGGTAGGAATCTCCCTTCAACGCCGAGAGGTACTCCGCGTAGCAGCGCCGGAGGGGGGCCTGGAGCGCCGCGGTCGCCCCCTCGATCATGTCGAAGATCCAGAGAGAGCCCCCGGGCGAAAGCGCGCGGCAGAGCTTGACGAAGACCGCTTCCCACTCTTCGTCGGTCCGCAGGTGATGGAGGACCGCGGCGGCAAGGATGACATCGAACGCGCCGTCGTATAGGGCGATCTCGCGGATGTCTCCCTGGATCGTTCGAAGCCTGGCGCACCCGGCTTTGCGGAGTCGGTCCTCGGCGCGGGCCAACATGGGGAGGCTGAGGTCGATGAGGGTCGCGTGCAGACCGGGGAACCGCTGGAGGAGCTTCAGGGCGTAGTTCCCGGCCCCGCAGCCGGCGTCCAGGATGCGCGTGGCGCGGGGAGTGGACACCGCCGCCGCCTCCGCGATGAGCTCGAGGCAAAGAGGCGCGTCGATCGCGGCGGTCTGACCGGTCTCGAGGTTCGAGAACCTCTCGACGTCGCGGTCGAACCGCTCGCGGATTTGATCGACGGACGATTTCAAGCAAGCCACGGGGACGCAGTCACACCCTTCCGATCCGGCTAGAACACGATCCTTTTACCGGATTTCGCTGGGCGCGCCGTCGATGCGCGCTTAACGCCCGCTCTTGGGCTCCTCGTACAGCTCGCTCAGCTTCTCATAGTAGCGGGAGATGATCTCCCGGTACTCGGCAGGATATTCCTTCCCGGTGCTGTCGCGCATCTGCTCGACGATCTTTTTGGGGAGGAGGCCCCACCTCGCGATGAACGCCTCCTTTTCCGCCAGGGTCAACGAGTCGGCGGGGGGCAGCTTCCGATCGGCGAGCTGGTTATTGGGCACCTTGCCGGGGTCTCGCGGGTCTCCGCCGGGCTTTTTTTGCTTCTTCTGCTCTTCGCTGCTCTGTTCCTTGTCCTGGTCTTTCTTTTGACCCTGCTTCTTCTGGTTCTGCTGAGCGGTCTTCTGCTTTTCGCTTTCCTGGCGCTGCGAATCGGCGCCGCTCTGCTTCTTGCGCTGGCTGTTCTTTTGATCCGCGCCCTGGCTCTGGCCCGAGTTCTTGTCGCAAGCGCCGCCGCCGCTGCAACCCTGATTGATCTTGTCGATCAGCTCGTCGATCTTCCGCACCACCTCGCGCTGGTCGTTCTGAACAGGTTCGCCGGTCTTGCTCTTGGAGAGGTCGCCGCGGACCTTCTCCATGAGACGGATGATCTCCTTCAGGTTGGCTTTGCTTTCCTTGTGGAGCTTGTCGTGGATGGCGGCGTGGTCGTCCTCGCCGCCCAGCTCGGGTTTGGGCTCTTCTGCCTTCTCATCGACGCGAGACTTGTCGATCTCCAGCGCGCCGAGTTTCCCCTCACCGAAGAATGCGGCGCTGAAGCAGACGGCGAGGAGCAACGCAACGATCAGGGTCCAGAAGCTTCTTTCTTTTCTCATGGGAGGTCTCCCGGGATCTGATTACGGTGGCCGGAGAATTGTAGTCTGTTTGGCCGCAGATTTCCGCTACCTGTAGAGATTTCGGCCGCCCGGGCGCGTTCCTTGCCGGATGGCTTCGAGAGGCTACCCGCCGCAAGTGCTGGAGGGCTCAATGGGTGCCCGGAAGGGCGGAAACAAAAAAACCCCGTCATCTGACGGGGTTCCCATTTGGCGTACATCTCTTACCTTCGATACAAGGCCGGCACGGAAATTTTTTTGGACCCCCTTAAGATCTACAGTAGATATGGCTTGCAAGAACACCACCTGCAGCCCGTCGTCCCCGTAGTCCGCTCCTTGCCTGCAATTCGGACCAAACATGGGACCTTCACCCCTTCGTTCGTAGCTGGGGGCGCCGTCGTGGACAGCGGCCGATCGCACGGGTATAAGCTCACCGTCGCGACGCGGATTGCCGGAGGATGTGAAGAGGCTCATGGTTCAGTTGCCCACCGAGTTTCGGGCCGCTCTGGACTCCTACCAGGGGCCCCTCGACCTGCTCCTCTACCTCATCAAAAAGGATGAGGTGGACATCCTCGACATCCCCATCGCTCGCATCACGGAGCAGTACCTCTCCTACCTCGCGATCCTCAAAACGATCGACCCCAACGCATGCGGCGAGTTCCTCGTCGTCGCGGCCAACCTCATGGAGATCAAGTCCCGCTCTCTGCTGCCGACGGAGCCGGCGCTCGCGGATGCGCCGCTCGATGATCCGCGGATTGAGCTGGTTCGCCAGCTCCTGGAGTACAAGAAGTACAAGGAGCGGGCTTTGCTCCTGGCCCGACGGATCGACGAGCACAGCCGCCGTTTCCACCGCGCGGGCGTGAGCCTGCCCGACTTGCCGGTGGAGGAGATCGAAGGGCCGCTCGACCTCGGAAACGTTTCGGTCTGGGATCTCTTGACCGCCTTTCATCGCATCCAGCTCTCCCTCGGCCAGCGAGGTCCGCACCGGGTCCTCTTCGAAGAGCGGCCGCTCGAATCGTACATCGCCTCGGTCCAGGAAATCGCCGGCGGAGCCGAAGGCCGGCGGATCCTTTTCGATGAACTGCTCGGCGGCTCGCGAGACATCTACGACGCGATCGGCTACTTCCTCGCAATTCTCGAGATGGCCAAGCGTCGTTTGCTCGGCTTCCGCCAGGAAGAGCCCTTCGGTCCGATCGAGATCGTACTCCGGGATCCGGTCGAGGAGCCGGCCGCGCAGGAAGCGGACCCGTCCTCCGCGCTCCTGCCGCAAACCCCCGGAGGACCCCAGGCCCCTGCGGCCTCCGGCGTGCCGCCGCCGGCATGAGCGTCCTCTTCCTGGGCTCCGGGCCCTTCGCGCTCCCCGCGCTGGAGGCGATGGTCCGGGCCGGGGAGCGGCCCGTCCTCGTGGTGACCCGGCCGGACCGTCCCGGTGGGCGCGGGCGAAAGCCGCTGCCGACGCCGGTTCGGGAGGCGGCGAGCGCTCTCGGTCTCGCCGTGGAGGTCCCCGCGACGGTGAACGACGCAGCCGCCATCGAGCGACTCAAGTCCCTCGACCCCGAGGTCGCGATCGTCGCGGACTACGGCGAGATCCTCCGCGCGCCGTTCCTCGCCTTGCCGAGAGTCGGGACGTTCAACCTCCATGCGTCCCTCCTCCCGCGCCACCGTGGCGCGGCGCCGGTCGCAGCCGCAATCCTCGCGGGCGACGGCGAGACCGGCGTCACGCTCTTCAGGATCCAAAAGGGGCTCGACGACGGCCCGATGGTCGATCGCATCGCGACGCCGATCGGCCCTATCGAGACCGCGGGAGAGCTGGAGGCCCGCCTCGCTCAGCTTGCGGCGGAGCTTCTCCTCTCGAACCTGCCGCGCCTGCGGAGCGGGCGGTTCACCGAGGCGCCGCAGGATGCGAGCCGAGCGACTCCGGCGCCGAAGCTGCCCCCGGGGATGGGTTCGATCGACTGGTCGAGGCCCGCAGATGCCGTCGCGCGGTTCATCCGGGCACTCAGCCCGAGGCCGGGAGCGTTCAGCTTCCTCTTTCGAGGGGACTCCCCGGCGCCGCCGCGGATCAAGCTCTTGCGGGCTCAAGCGGTCGCGGATTCGTCGCCCGTGACGTCGCCTCCGGGGACCGTCTCCCGCGTCGCCAAGCACGGCTTCCGGGTCGCCGCCGGTGGGGGAGAGGTCGAAGTGCTCGACCTCCAGCCGCCGGGCAAGGGTCCCCAGGCCTCCTCCGCGTTCCTCCGGGGCCATCCGGTGGCTCCAGGGGACCGATTCGCCCCCTTCCCTCCCGGATAGGTGCGGGCCATCCTCCCTTAAACCCATCCCGGCCGGCCATTTTCCCAAAACATCTCACGTCCGGCTTCCGGACGGCCGATCCAAAGATTAGGCGAGCGACTGCAGAGGACGAAAATGGCGAATCACGTGGCCAAAGTGGCGTCGAAATCCACCCCGAACCGAGTCCGGCGGCATCCGGGCCTCCGGGCCGAGCTGGCTGCGTGCCGCGAGGAGATCGAGAGGCTCCGTGCACGGCTCAAAGACGGCGAACAGCTCAAAACCGCCTTCATCGAAGTCGTCGGTCACGAGCTACGCAGCCCCCTCACCATCCTCCGGGGGATGTCCCGCCTCGCCGCCGAAGCCGCAGGCTCCACCGAGCCGCTGCGGAACTGGCTCGAACGGACCCGCAACGCCGCCGAGCGGCTCCATCAGCTCGTCGATCAGATCGTCGGCATGCTCCGCGGAGGGCGGACCTTCTTGCCTCTGTCGTCGCGACCCTTCGACGTGGCGCGGCTCCTACGCGACGCGGAGAACGAAGTCCTTCCGTTCGTGCATCTGCGGTACCAGTCGCTCCTTCTCGAACCGCCCGAAACCCTCGGGCGGTTCTCGGGAGACGAAGGGCTCTTGCGCGACAGCTTGGTCCAACTCCTTCTGAACGCGGTCAAGTTCACGCCGGATGGAGGCCAACTGTCGCTCGGGGCATGCCGGCTCGACGACGGCGACCTTGAAATCCAGGTCGCGGACGCGGGCATCGGCATCGATCCCCGCTGCTTGCCTTATCTCTTCGAGCCGTTCTTCACCGGCTTCGATGTCTCGGAGCACTCTTCCGGCACCTTCGAGTTCGGCCGCAAGGGCGTGGGGCTCGGTCTCTGGGCCGTCAAGGCCTGCATCGAGCGCCACGGCGGGAGAATCCGGGTTCGAAGCGAGCTCGGCCGGGGCTCGACGTTCACGATCCGGCTGCCGAACGGACCTGAGAACGGTTGACGAGGCGGATCTTCCCGGGCGGGCGGCTACCGCGCGAGCGACTCGAGGGAGTCGAAAAACCCGGGCAAGCGGTCTTCTCCCGTGGTAGACGTACCCTCCATGGAGAGATGGACACGGCGGACGTTCTTGGGCCGAGCGGCGGCGTTCGCAGGAGCGGGCTCGATCCCGTTTTTCCTGGGTCGGACCGAGGCGGCTCCGACTGTGCGCTCGGATCCGCCGCGCGTCGCGTGCATCATCACCGAGTACCGCCCCTGGTCTCACGCCGACGTCATCTGCGGCCGGCTCATCCAGGGCTACTCGCTCGACCTCGAACCGCGCTGGACGCCGGTGAGCGTCCGCGCGCTCTACGTCGATCAATTCCCCGAGACCGACCTCAGCCGCGCCCTGGCGAAACAGTACGGCATCCCGATCGCGCGCACGATCCGCGAGGCGATCCTCGACGGAGAGGGCAAGCTCGCCGTCGACGGCGTGGTCCTCATTGGCGAGCACGGCAACTACCCGACGAACGATCGGGGGCAGACCCTCTATCCCCGGCGCCGCTTCTTCGAGGAGACGGCGGCCGCGTTCCGCGAGGCGGGCGGTGTCGCTCCCGTCTTCAACGACAAGCACCTCGCCGCCCTCTGGAAGGACGCGGAGTTCATGGCCCGCACGGCCCGCGAGATGAAGATACCGTTCCTTGCGGGCTCCTCCCTGCCGCTCGCCTGGCGGCGGCCGCGCCTCGAGTTCCCCATCGGTACGCCGATGGACGAGGCGATCGCCGTCGGGTACGGCCCCCTCGAAGCTTACGGCTTCCACGCGCTCGAGACCCTCCAGTGCATGATCGAACGGCGCCGCGGCGGCGAGGCCGGCGTCGTCGCCGTCGAGTGCCTCGAGGGCAAGGACGTCTGGGAGGCGATGCGTGCCGGAAAGTTCTCGCGGGGGCTCCTCGAGTCCGCGCTCGCGCGCAACGACCCGCCGATCGGCGGCGATTTCGAGCGGGCGTGCCCGAAGCCGTCGGCGTTTCTCATCGAGCACGCCGATGGCTTCCGATCGGCTTGTTTGATGATGGACCCCGTCGCGCGGCAGTTCCTCTTCGCCGCGCGCACGACGGGGGACGCGGCGCCGTCCTCGACGCAGTTCTGGCTCCAGGAACCGGTCTTCGGCCACTTCTCGTATCTCGCGAACGCCATCGTCGAGATGGTCCGCTCCGGAAATCCGCCGTATCCCGTCGAGCGCACGCTCTTGACGACGGGCGTCCTCGCCGCCGCGATGGATTCGCGCTTCGAGGGCCACCGGAGGATCGAGACGCCGCACCTGGCGATCCGCTACACCGCCGTCGACTGCGACCTCGGCGCTTACCGCCGAGCGGAGCCCGCACACGGGCGGGCAGGGGGGTGGATCGACCTCTTCAACGGACGGAACCTCGACGGCTGGCGAGAGAACCGCTTCGCCGGCGAGCCGCGCTGGGAAGTGCGGGATGGCGTCCTCATCGGGCGGGGAGGGCAAGGCTACCTCGCGACCTGGGAGGAGTTCGAGGACTTCGAGCTTGCCGCCGAGGTGCGAATCGCCGATTCAGCCGGCGGCCGCGGGAACTCCGGGATCTATTTCCGCGCGGAGCTCCACCTCGACCGGAAGGCGGAGTACCCGCCCGGCTACGAAGCCCAGTGCGACAACGGCGATCCGAATAACCCCACGGGCAGCATCTATAGCCTCGGCGTTCCCGGTGCTCGCGCCCCCCGCGCCCTCGCGCGCGACGGCGAGTGGTTCACGTTGCGCATCCGAGCGGAGGGGAACCGGCTGCGCACGTGGGTGAACGGCGCCCCGGCGGCCGACTGCGCCGACGTCGAGAGACGCCATCGGCGCGGCGCCATCCTCCTCCAGCTCCACCACCGGACGTCGGTGACGGAGTTTCGCGAGGTCCGAGCGCGGAGAGTTTGAATCTCCATGAGGAGTCCCCTTCCGAGGCGTGCCGCCGCGAACGTCCCTGCCCCGAAACGCGAGGGGACTCTGGCGCGGAGAATCGCTCTCGAAGTGATCCTCGAATCGGACGGAGGCAAGCGCGCGTTCATCGATGAGCTGCTGGATCGCCACCCCGCCTGCGCCGGCCTCCCCGAGCGCGACCGCCATCTCCTCCAGGAGATCGCTTTCGGCGCCGTGCGCCACCGAAACACCCTCGACCACCTCCTCGATGGGTTCGTGCGCTTCGCCATGAAGCGCCAGCGGCCTTCCGTACGCTGGGCGCTGCGTCTGGCCGCTTACCAGCTCGTCTACCTGAACCGCATCCCCGCCCACGCTGCCATCAGCCGGACGCTGGAGGCATTGAAGGGCTTTCCCGACGTCGCGCGGCGCGAGATCGGGTTCGCCAACGCCGTCCTGCGGCGCCTCGACGGCGACATCCTCGAAAAAAGTGACCGGCCGCTCCTCGATGCGAACGATCCGACGGCCTTGCCGGCCCGCGAGGGCTTCTGCCGCTTCAAGCGGCCGGTCCTGCCGATCTACAACCTCGATCCCGCCGGGCATCTCTCGCTCAAGCACTCCCACCCGCGATGGATGGTCGAGCGCTGGATCGAGCGCTTCCCGGCGGATGAGATCGTCGGGCTCCTCGAAGCGAACAGCCGCGTGCCGCCTGTCACTGCGCATCTCACGGCCCGAGCGCCCGGCCGCGCGGAGGTGGTCGCCTCGCTCGCCGCCCAGGGCGTTGATGCCGACTTCGGCCTCGCGGGCGCCCTCGTACTCAAGCGGACGGGAGACCCGCGGAAGCTCGATGCGCTCCGGCAGGGCTGGATCCGGATCCAGGATTCGACCGCCGCCGCGATCGGCGAGGCGCTCGCGCCGCCGGAAGGAGCACGCATCCTCGACCTCTGCGCCGCGCCGGGGGTGAAATCCCTCCAGATCGTCGAGCGGATCGGCGCTTCGGGCCGCCTTCTCGCCTGCGATGCGGACCCGGAGCGGCTCGCGCGGCTTCGCGAGAACCTCGAGCGCGCGGGCGGAGCCGCCGGCGCGATCGAAGCGCGCCTCGTGCCTTCCGACCCGGCCGCTATCGACCTGGGCGAGACTTTCACGCATGTCCTCGTCGACGCTCCTTGCTCGAACAGCGGCGTCCTCGCCCGCAGGCCCGAGGCCCGCTGGCGGATCCGGCCCGAGGATCTGGCGAGGCTGGCCGAACGGCAGCGGGCGCTCCTGGCCGCCGGTGTGCGCCACCTGGAGCCGGGCGGGACGCTGGTCTACTCGACGTGCTCCATCGAGCCCGAGGAGAACGAGCGCGTCGTCGAGTGGGCCGTCGAGAGACTCTCGGGCCTGCAGAAGGTCTCCGAGCGGCTCTTCCTGCCGCACCGCGACGGCGGGGACGGCGGTTACTGCGCCGTCCTGCAGGCCCGCGTCCCGTAAGCCAGGTTCCGCCGGCGATCTCTTACTGGCATCCGATGGAGACGCACTCGCCGAGGCCGCTCGGTGTCAGGTCGGGGCCGCAGACGTAGGGTCCCGGAGGCGGCGGCGCGCGGCCGCCGAGGAAGAGGAAGTTGAGGACGGTGGTCGCATCCGAGATGTCGACCGAGTCGTCGTCGTTGGCGTCGGCAGCGTCGAGGCAGGTGAGGGGCTCTCCGCCAAGGAAGAGGTAATTGAGGATCGCCAGGGCGTCGGAGATGTCCGCCGCGCCATCGGAGTTGCCGTCGGCGCGCTTGAAAGTCCCTTCGCGGAGCTTCACCGTGACGCGGAAGCGGCATTCCGCCGTGTTCCCCGACGCGTCCACCGCTGTGCAGGTCACCTCGGTGGTGCCGATGGGGAAAGCGGAGCCGGAAGGCGGGTTGCAGATCGCCTGGATCTCGCCGCACTCGTCCTCGGCGCGAGCGGCCCACTCGACGATGGCGCCGTTCGGCCCTCCCTCGACTTCGATGTCGGCCGGACAGGCAATGAACGGAGGGCTGTCATCGCCGCCGATGAACGCTGCCCCGCAGCCACGTTCGGGCCGCACGCTGGCGCTGTTGCCGCCCCGCAGGACCGTGACGACGGCGTTGATGGCAGGATCGCCAAGCCCATCGACGACGCAGATGCTCGTGAAGCTTACCGGGAAAGCCCCGGGCACGGCCCGAAGCTGAACCTCGAGGACCTCGAGGTCCGCGCCGGGGCCGATCGTCACGCCCGGGGAGAGGAGGAGGCCGACCGTCGCCCGCCCGGGCTCCAGGTCGCGCCCCTCGCCCCCGATCCGGGGGTGGAAGACCTGGACCTCTCCTTCGGGCCAGGCTCGTCCCGGAACGATCCGGGCGAATTCGACCGGACCCGCCGGGTCCCACTCGAGGCCGAGCTGGAAGCCGGCGACGGGCTCGGGCGCGTCGAGACGGATCGAGAGCCGGCCGCATGCCGCCACATCGGCTTCCTCGACCTCGAGCGCGAAGTTCGCCGGCGTCGGTTCGCACTCGTCGGGGACGGCGTTGAGGTTGCGGTCCGCGGAGACGCCGAGGTCAAGGTCGCAGGCGTCGGCGACGCCGTTTCGGTTGCAGTCCTCGAAGTCCTGTGCGGGGAGGCTGCACGACCGTGCCGAGGCGGTCGTCGTCTGGTCGAAGGTGCCGTCGCTGTCGAAGTCGAGCTGCGAGAGGGACATTTTGCTGGGCCACTCGGCGACCGTGATCCGATGCGTGGCTCCGTTCGGCATCTCGAAGGGTCCGAAGACGCTCAGTCCCCAGCCCTCGGTCCCGTCCACGGCGAACTCGACGGCCACCGTGTGCCGCGACGACTCGCCGGTACGGTTATGGAACTCGACGCCCCTCTCCTTCCGCAGGAGCCGGAAGGTCGCTTCGCCGCCGGCGCCCACCGGGATCGCCGACCACCGGAAGACCGCCTCCTCCCTTTCGTCGAATACTACACCGAGGGTGGGGAGCACGCTCGTCCCTCCGCGGGACGACGAGTAGCTGAGTGCCTCCAAGCGCTCCTCGGTATCACTCTCGATGCGCGCGAAGTCGGCGTCTCCGTCTCGCAGGCCGCTGACCTGGAGGCTCGCAAGGTGTCCACCACGCGTGGCGAAGAGGCCGCACTCGCCTCCCCGGCCGCTCAGCTCGACGTCCACGATTGGCCCCGGCTGGTCGATGAAGACCGGAATCTGACGCGTCTCTTCCGCCGCCCCCGTCATCGGGAAGAGCGGGACCGCACCGGGCATCCTCTCGACGAAGGTCCCATCGGCCTCCCGGCCCCAGCGCCCGCCCTCAGGATTCGTGTAGAGGCCGTCCGCGCCTCCGAAGGCGAAAAGGATGACACCGGAGACGAGGATCCTGTAGATCTCCGCAGGCAGCCGCGCTAGGACTCTCGGATCGAACGGCGCGTGCCTCTCGTTGCGGAAGAGCGAGAGGGGCATGGAGTAGATGCGCGTGCCGGTCCAGGTCTCGGCTCCTCCCACGTCGTGGAGGAACGTGAACTGGTTGCGCTCGCGGTCGATGTCGACGAATCGATTGGTGACGCAAGTATCCGCCGGCGAAACGACCGTCACCGGACAGGAATAGCAAAGCTCGGCTGGGGAGGGGACCGTCCCCGTGCACGGGTAATTGTTGTCGTAGACCCAAATGCGGCTCGTCGTGTCGTCGAGGTCCTCCACTTTCCAGGGCGTCACGCAGTGGCCGCCGCCATCGCGCATGCAGAGGATCCGCTCGCCGAGATGCTCGCGAATGTCGGCGAGCACGAGCCGCGGATCGCCGTCGGCGAAGGACGTCGACGAGGTCGCCTGGTGGATGACCTCGAAGATGTACTCGAAGCTCGTCTGGACGCCGTGGTTCGCCTCCACGACCGCGGCCAGCGTCACGGGGTCCACCGTGCCGCAGGGGTCGAGGTCGAAGTGTACCGGCCCGCGGTCCGTGAACCCCCCCGCGTAGTTCACGCGGGGATCGAACTCCTCGGCATCGAGGTCGCCGTTCGCCAGGAGAAGGCTCGTCGCCGCCATGCCCACGCAGCTTCCGTCGCTGGCGGCGATCCACGGTAGATAGACGAACCTGTAGGCGAAATACGATGGGCGAGGGACGAGACACCCGAAGCATCGCCCGTCGCGCCCGCGGATGCCCGCGCAGAAGTAGGCGTTCCGCCCGTAGGTCGCCAGGAGGTGGCGGAACATGGGCTCGAAGCGTTCATTTTCGAAGCCGAAACCGTGGACAAGGGGAAATGGCGGCTCGGAGTAGCGAACCAGCACCGGGGCAGCGGTCCACCGGCGGTAATCTCCTCGCACCCAGGGATCGTGAACAACGACCTTCCACGACTCGCCGGGAGCATAGGAGTCGACGCCGGGCATGCGAATTCGGATGAAGCTGCCGTCGTCGGCCCACTCGGTGATCTCGACCGGGCGGACGCTGTCGAGGCAATCGGTCGGCGGGGGCACCTCGCACCACTGAGGCTGGACATGAATCTGTATGTACCGGTGGAGGTTGGATCCGTGGACGGTGACGATCGGAGCCTCTACCTGCTTCGTGGGCAAGTCGCGCAGGAGGAGTCCCGGGTTCACTTCCACCGGCTCGACACTCGTCACTGCGACGGGCGGCGGGGGACGAAGGATGTGGAAGCCGATGCCTGCGTAGACACACGCGTCGCCTTCGCAGCCGGGGAATTCCACTCTCGAATCCGAGACTGAGGTGGGATGGACGCCGGTCAAGAAGACCGCCGTAGCCTCCGATCGGCAACTCTCGGTGCACGGGCCGCCGCCAGGGGGCCGGTAGCAACACGTGTCAAGCTGCAGGGTGAAGTGCATACCCGGCAACGCCGAGACGCTGAATCGGAATCGGCCCTCCGCGTCGGTCGTGGTCTCATCAGAAGACCCGCCATAGTTGAGGAACACCTTGTGTCCCTCCACCGGCTCGGCCCCGGGAAACCCAAGATCGGCGGATCCTGCAAAAGTGACATCGGTGACCGTACCGGAGACCTCGATGGTGGAGAGCAACGTGCTGCTCGATTCCGTATACGTGACCCGGGCCCAGCTTCGCGGCGACTCCCCCAAAGCGCCGATGGGGGCCGGATAGTCCAAGGCTCCGCCCCAGCGGGAGTGGATGAGGGAAAGTCCGTCGGTTTCGGTCCGCTCGTCGAGCATCCCCTTGGCGATCCGGAACTCCATCGCGGACGCGAAGAACTCGATCGAGGGGCTCTTGGCCACCTGCCAGCGCACGCCCGGCTCCGCGGACATCGCCGGCTCACACGGAATAGGGCCGAGATCAGGAGATATGAAGACGCAGGGTTCGTAGCCGCCGGATCCGTCCCCTTCCCACCACCGCGAAGGAGTCGTGAGGCTCATGGACGAGTCCACGCGGACGTGTTCCGGCTGCGGGCTCCCCGTGCGAGTGAACTTCGGATCGAGAAACAGGCTCACGAAGAAGTCCTCCGGGTCCTCCGCCGGAGCGGGACCCCAGAGGCCGGTCACGCCCACGTACAGGTCGGTGTCGGTGTGGACGACGTGAGCAACCGCGTCGCGGGCGCTCGGGTCGGCCACCGGGTATCGGAGGACGAGCTGCTCGGCCCCGGCGTACTCGCCGGGGTCCACCACGCCGTCCATCAGCATCCGGGCCGTGCTCGCCGCCTTCGGCACCACGAGGTCTCTGGGAAGAACGCCGAAGACGCTCGACTCCACCCCGGCGGCGGCGAGTCCGGCGAGGATGATCCCGTCGGCGCTCGGGATGGAGACCGCAGGCCCGCCCGTCGGGAAGACGGCCGCGAGCCCCTCCGCGATCCTCACCTCCTCGTCCATCGCAGCCCCGATCGCAGCTTGCGGGAGAGCGCGATTCCAGATGCGCACTTCATCGATGAACCCCAGGAATCCCCGCAGGTCGGATGGGTCGGCGCCGATCGTGATCCCGTGTTCGATCCCCGCTCCGGCATGGGCGAGAGGTCGCGTTCCGGCGGAGTTCGCGTTGATGTAGAAGCGGACCTGCGCGCCGTCGAAGCTCGCGGCGACGTGCGTCCATTTGCCCGCTTCGACCGTGCGATCCGACTCCGCGTAGAGACCTCCACTGCGGTAGAAGCGCAGTCGCGGCGACAACGAAAGGGCCCAAGAATCTCGCCGGTCGTGAGAGACGATGGTCTCGATGCGCGAGGCGGCTTCGCGATAGACCCAGGCCTCGACGGTCATGGGCACCGTGGCGTCGTACTGCGGGTGGCGCGCGTGGAGGACCCGCGCCTCCCGGCTGCCGTCGAATCGGGTCGACCGGATCGTTTGAGCCCGAGCCGCGGGGGGCTCGATGGCGCCCGCCAGAAGGATCGCGACGAACGTCGGGTAGAGGGCTCTCGCGTGCCGCATGGGTTCCACCTTTCTATTCTTACCCTGGTCCTGCGCCGGGGAGGTCCGGCGTCCGGTCTTCCCTCATGAACTGCGGGCGTTCGAGATCCATGACAGGAAATCTCGACCCCTGCCGGCGGCCTATCGAGACAGCCGGAACGTCCCTGTATGAAAGGAGGCTCCTCCGGCAGTTAAGAAAGGGACAGGGTCGTGGGATCGAGAATGCGTTGCCAAGGAGGCCGCCGTGCGTGAATGCGAACGAAGACCGGTCGTTGCCCTGCTTTGCCTGCTGGCCGTTCCGTCGGGGGTCACGGCGCTTGTCGCCCAGGACAGCCGGTGCGCCGGCTCCGGCCAGGGATTCTTCTTCTCTCCAGCGCAGGACGCGATCCGGTTCTCCGGTGGGGAGATCCGAGGGGCCAAGGACCCCAACAGCAAGCCCGTCCTCCCGCTGCTCGCCGACTGCGACAACGACAACAGGGCCGACGCCATCATTTCCTGGAGCGAGAATCCTGGAGCCCCCGCGGAGATCGTCTTCAACAACGCCGCGTGCGGCTCCCGGCTCCCCGTCGAGATCGAGATCCGAGCCCGCCAGGGTTCGAATACCGTCTGGACGGCTTTCCGAGACAACGGAACTCAGGCGGATCAGGAAACCGTCGCCGATGCCTCCTTTACCGAGCGAACGATCGCGCTGACGGCCGCGAGCGGGGCCATCCAGCGGGTGACGATCCTCGGGAGCCAGCTCTGCATCGAGGACATCTGCTGGCGCTGTCCGGTCGACTGCGCGCCCATCGGCCTGGCCGCGCTCCTGCATCGCCGGCGGGGGACCGGCGCCGAGCTGACCTGGTACGCCGAGGCCATCGATTTCGAAACCGGTTTTGTCGAGCGCGACGCCGTGGGAACCGTGCCCACCGCCGCCAACGACGTGACCTTCTCGGTCACGGGCGGAGGACCCGGTTTCATCGGCGGAGTCGGACCGCCCCGGAACGCCTTCAACCCCGCGGACACGCCCGCGGGCGGCGTTCCGGGCCGATTCTTCCTGAGCGATGAGAAGGACGGTCCCGGCTCCTCGAGGGACTACTTCATCCAGTTTGCAAAGCCCGTCCTGAACCTCGCCCTCGACGTCTACGACTACCGCCTCGACGACCCCGCTTCGGCCGGCGGCGTCGCGACGCTCACTGCCTACGCCGACGCGGCGCGGACGATCGCGGTCGGCTCCTATTTCTTCGCTGTCCCGACCCCCAGGCCGACCGACGGCAACGCGGAGACGCTGGCGATCTCGGCGCCGTCGGCCCCCATCGCCGCGGCCGTCTTGCGCTTCAGCGAGCCGGATGGTGGAACCGCCATCGACAACGTGCGCTTCACCACCGCCGGAGCCGCCGGCTGCTGCTCGCAGTTCCGTCTATTGCGCGATGGAGCTCAGATCGGCTCCGTCGCCTCGAACGCGCTCGCCTTCGAGCTTCGCGACTGTCTTCCTGGGGAGTACTGCGTCGAGTGCGTCGCCCCCGATGGGAAGTCCGGCGCGCGGACCTGCTGGAGCGTCCTAGCGACCGACTGCGGGGCGCGGGAGAACTGCGCGGCGGCCGACGACCTCGAAGCCGGCCCCAACGTGGAGGTGGAGCAGGTCGACTTCGGCGGCGTCCGCATCGTCAAGGACGCCGCGGGAAGCGCCAAGCTCTCCGTCAAGGACTGCGATGGAGATGGCGATCTCGAGGTCGAGCTGAAGCGAGCGCCCAACTCCTCGCGCTCCTCGGCCTTCGTCGACCTCACTGCGGCGTGCGGGCGGCCGGGAGTCCTCCCGGCGCGGGTCAGCTTGAGGTTCGGGAGGCCGAGCGTCTTGCCCACGGCGCGGGCACTGAGGAACGGGGCCCTGGTGGACGCCGGCGCCAGCGCGTGGCCGGAGAGCGCGCTGACGCTCGAACACGGAGGGGGCATGGACCGCATCGAGATCTCCGTCCCTTCCCTCCTCTGCCTCGAGGAGATCTGCTGGTCGTGCGAGCCGGGCCTCCGCACGGAGATCACGATCCCCGACCGGGCCCTCGTCGCCGGCGGACCGCCGGTGCGCTCGGGCGTTTTTCTCGACTCCCTCGAGCCGGCCGGCGCCATCCGCCTCGCGCTCCGCATGGAGCCGCCCAATGTAGTGGAGATAGCGGACATCGCTCCCGGTCGCGGGGTCCCGAGAGATGCCATCAAGTCCTTCTCCTCGAGGCTCGAAGATCCCCAGGCGTCCCCCAACGCCGGCAGCGCGGCGGCCGAGCTGATCCTCGAGCCCGGCGCGCCTCTCGGCCCCGGCGAGAACCGCGAGGTGTTCGAGATCTTCCTCCGCGCCCGCGAAGGCGCCGACTCCGGGAATCTGGCGAAGCTTTGCGCCGCGGCGGGCCAGAGTCAGTCTCCCGAGGGAAGCTCGATCTCGGTTCTGCGAGGGAACGCGATCGTGAACGTGCCGCTCCCTGGGATCTGCGCATCTTTGATCATCACCGAGGACGTGAGCCCCCCGATCCTCGACTGTCCGGCGGCGCTCGCCGTCGAAGGGACGAGCGATGGCGCCATCGTCGACTACGACGTCTCCGCGAGCGACGACTCGGGAGAGGTCGCGGTCGCCTGCGACCCTCCGGTGGGCTCCCGCTTCCCCGTGGGGACGACTCGAGTGGCGTGCAGCGCAACCGATGGGGCGGGAAACGTCGCCTCCTGCAGCTTCGAGATCACCGTTCGGGCTCGGTCGTTCCTCCGCGCCGACGTGAACGAGGACGGGAGCGCCGACGTCTCCGACGCCGTCGCGGTCTTCTCGTACCTATTCCAGGGGGGGGCCAGGCCGGGGTGCCTCTCGGCCGCGGACGCGAACGATGACGGCGCCATCGACATCTCCGATGGAGCCCAGACCTTGAACCACCTCTTCCTCCAGGGATCGCCCCCCCCGGAGCCCTTCCCGGGCTGCGGCGCCGACCCGACGCCGGATTCGCTGCCGTGCCCCTCCCATCGCGCCTGTCCGACCGAGCCTTTACCCGAGGCGGGATCGCTCCTCGATCGGCTCCTCCTGCGCATCCCGATGGGGCCCCCACAAGGGCCGCAGCCTGAGCCCCCCACGATCGTGGAGCTCCGCCGCGGAGTGAAGCTGCCGCGCGAACACCTTGCCGTCGAACTCGAGCCGGATGGTCAAATCACGAGAGCGCGCCTGCGATACTGGCACGGAAGGATCGAGCTTCGCGACCCCGCCGCCCTCGGCCAGCCGTTCTCGGTCACCCGCTTCGAGGGCCCGAACAAGGTCACCGACACCTGGTACAGGCTCCCCGGCGGGCGGGCCTCGAGACCCCTCTTCGGCCCGAGGGGCGGGCGCGCCGGAGTCCTCTCCCTCGGAACCGACGGGTCGCTCATCGCCCTCGACGTGGATCGAGACGGAGCGGCGGACCTGGTCGACATCGTCAGTCCCTGCGACATCGTCGCGGGCGAAGGCGGCGGTTTCTCCGAGATCCTCCTCGTCGCGACGGGCGCCGGCTCGGGTTTCGTCGAGGCCGCCCTCCGCGCGGTCGATCCTCGCGCCCGAAGCATCGGGGGATCAGCAGGGTTCGACTTGGTCGGCGGCCTGGCCAGAGCGCTCGGCGCCCGCGCGTCGGTCCCGGGGCCGCACGATGGGGGAATCGACGGGACGCCGCTCTTCGAGTCGCTCCTCATCCGCCTGACCGCCATGCCGGTGGACGACCGGATGGCCGCGATGCCCCGGTATTTCGACGCGCTGCCGGACATCCCCCACACGATCCCGCTCCCGGCGGAGGACGGCCCGGTCTCCGGCCTCTTCGACCGCCCGGTCATCGAGGGCTTCGCCACCTCCTTGGGTTCGTGCACCACGACCCACGACCCGGAGCGTCCGCTCCTCTCCTACCGCGTCGTACCCGGCCCGAGCGGGGCGGTGATCACGCGCGTCAAAATCACGGCGGTGAACCTCGACGACGGCTTGCAGACCATCCTCGACATATCGGCTCCGCCGGGGGCCCCATGGCCAGTTTCCGAGGCATCGGCGATTCCCGATCCGCGGGGCGACGGAGGGCGCACCGAAGCCTACGTCATTGCGGCCTGGGACACTCACGGCCGCGCCGTAAGCCGTCGAATGCCCTTCCAGTACGCGACCGTGCCAGGCTTCGAAATCGGAGGAGAGGTCGAAGAGATCTACTTCGAAGGGCGGTTCGAGTACCGGGTCGATGTCATCGCGGCGGAAGACGTTCGGGAGGTGTGCGTGCGGCCGGACCTTCCTGGCTACGGTTGCAGCATCCCTGCTGTATTCGGAGAGTCCCGAGGAAGCCTCCACTTCTGCTCGCCCATCCAGCTCTCCGCCTCGGTGCGGCGCATCCTCTACGAGGCACACGCCGCGACCGCCTGCGACGTCGCGACGATCGAGCGGACGGCGGAGATTGTGTGGCCCGTCCGGCCACCCGCCGTCTGCGGCCAGCCGGACTTCATCCCCTCCCTGGCTCATCTAGAAGAAATCCACCAAGAGGCCGTGTATATCGCGGTCGTGAACGACGGTCCCATTCCGGGGGGCACGGAGGTCCTGGTGACCGCCGACTCGGGTGTCTCTTTTCGATTCGAAGTCCCCGTGCTCGCCTCGGCCTCCACTCCCGGCATGGATCCAGGCGCCTTGCTGGTTGCCCAACGCGTCGAACTCACCATTCGCGGCCGGATGGCGACGCGGTTCGCCGCCATGGTCGACCCCGACGACGCCGTGGCCGAGATGGAGGAAGGCAACAACGTCCTGAACTGCTTCTGGGATGGGACTCGGTGGGTTTCTGAACCCTAAGTGCTCCCGTTCATAAGTCCGGCTAGGGTTTGCCGGAGCGATTTTGGCGTCAGGCGAGGCGAGACGAGGAGGCGATACGGCGGAGAGTATCGTCGACGAGGAGCAACGAAGCATGGCG
>Ga0187893_10002325_pt1 | contig 42111 bp, 33 predicted proteins | sample MA1701074metaG_FD_139574 | JGI IMG/M metagenome (GOLD analysis project Ga0187893, IMG submission 139574) | White microbial mat communities from a basaltic lava cave in the Kipuka Kanohina Cave System on the Island of Hawaii, USA - MA170107-4 metaG ...
GCGACGATCGAATATCTCTCGACGCCGCGCGCACTCAACCTTGGCTCAAACCAGCTCAATTGATTAGTGAGGAGCAGTCATGAAGAGACTTCTATTTCGTCGCGAACAGCCAGTTGAGGAAAGCCCCTGCGGACTTGCCTTCGACGAAGAAAAGAATGATGTGGTAATCGCTGAATATTCGTCTGAAGGCGGTTTCGAAATCCACCACGTTCCGGCAGACGAACGCCGCGCCGTCAACATTGACACAAGTGATGTCCGCACCTGCGTGTTGGGATGGAACGCCCACACGAGCCTGGCCCGATTGCCGGTTACGGCTGAATCAACCGATGAAGAGATACTTCGTTCAATTATTGAAGCTGCCAATAACGATCCGAACGCCGCAGCTTTTAACTTCACCTACTCGCGCACCCCCGATCGGTTGCTGACACTGACACAAGCTGAAACTCCAGACATTGCAGACACACTAAGGAAGGCGAACGCCTGGTTAGAGACCCAGCGCGCCGCTCACGTCAAGCAGGATGACTGTCCCCGCATTCGTTTGGAGACGCGCACCCGCTGCAACATGCGCGTCTGGTTAAGCAGCGGCGTGGATATCGAAACTGGCAACACGGCGTTTCTCACCGTCGGGGTAGGCGGTTACGGGATGGGACTCTGGAGTCCTCACAGCGGATACGCTTACGAGACTGAGGAACGCTTTGAGCGCGGGGCGAGCTTGGAAATGATCGCCGCCCATACTCGTGACGTCCTGATCAAATTCATCGCTCCCTCAAGCCTCGCACAACTCGGACTCGACCTCGTTGGGAGAGTCGTCGTCTCTGCCGTTCCAGCGCTCGAAGCGCAGCTTTTCCAGGTCTTGCGTGAAGCTCCAGAACTGCACCACGCCTTAATCGAAGGCATAAGGTTGAACTACTCGAAAGATCGCGCGACCGAAGGAGATGAACTTGATTACGCGACGGCACTGGCGCTCGGGGCACTGCTTGAAACGGAATCGCTCAGTCCCGTCGATCTAGGCGTGACCCCGCAGGAACAACTAGATCAGCTCTCACAATCGCACAAGATCATTGAAGTGGCCCAGGAAGAAAAAATAGCGCGCTGGGCGCGCCTTACGATGGCCGCTCCTCTAATTGTCGTAGCCGCATTTCTCGCCACGACATGGTTTCAGAATCAAGCCGAGGCTTTGCGGATCAGCAGCAACATTGAGACTGAAAACCAAACGGCTGCCCAACTGAAGCAGGCCACCGAGGATTACGAGTCTTCAAAGAAGAATTTCGGAATGTTCAGAAGCCTGCTGGACAATTTGATCTCTCTCAGGCAACGTCAACCGGCAACCCATCAACTGCTCAGAGATCTCGACATTCGCTGGCCGCAAGATGCGAGCTGGTACATCGCTGAGGTCAATGTAAAAGGCACCAACGTCGAGATCAAAGGCCGGACGCGCAACGAACAAGCAATCACCGCCTTCGCCAAAACGTTGGAGTTTTCCGACGGTCTCTTCACCAATATTCTGACCAACAGCAACGTTGCCGGCACTTCGCTGATCGGCACAAATACCAACCTTTCCCTTCAGTCTTCCAACATAATCGAGTTTATCGTGCGGGCGAATTACTCGCCGATGAAAGCGTCGGGACAAGCTGGCTCCGCAGCGCCACAAGCACCGGCCGCAACTATGCCGAGTGCGCCCGCCCCAACGCCAGCCCATGCAGCACCATCTCAAATCGCCGCTCCACAGCCGCCGTTTGCTAACGGAGCTAACACTCAGCCAATGAATGGAGCACAAAGATGAGCAGAAAACCCGTAAACAAATCACGGGCAAAGAAGAGCGGGCTCAGCTCGCTCACTGGTCTCAAGGACAAGGCAATCAAGGCAGCGATTCTTGTGGGACCGAAGAAGACTCTAATTTATTCGAGTCTATTGGCTGCTGCTTTGGGCGCGCTTCTTTACTGGCAGTTCCTGTCACCAATGATCTCAGCCAAGGATCAGTTAAGCACGGAGCTGCAGCGCTTGCACAAACAGAACGCGATCGCGCGCATGATGCAGGAGACGCGGCCGCAATTTCTCGATGAGTTCCGACGCGTGATCAGTAACTACAGCACCGCGCGCGAGCTTTTGCCTGCCGAAGCGGAAGTTTCCAACGTGATGGCCGCGATTCAGGATCTGGCCCATCGGAATAATGTTCGGGTCACAGTCTTTGACGCGAGCAAACCTGGAGTGAAATCCGCCAGCACTGCCTCAACTCCACCAGCTTCCAATCAACCCAGCGATGGCAGCAATCAACAACCGGCCGCGACGCAACAGGTCGCTCTAAACGAACGACGCATCCCGGCGCAGATCATCGGCACCCACTTGGGCGTAGCAAGTTTCATTCGCGACGTAGCTCAATACCCCAGGATCATCTACGTCAGCGATATCACGATCACCGCGCTCAACAAGCAGGAGAGCGTCAACATGACGCTAGTAACCTACGACGCTCCCTCGGCAGGTCTCCTGCCGCCAATCCCCGTCGAATTGCAGCAAGAGTTTCAGAAAGCTCAAACCGCTCGCGCCAATACCAAGTAATCCTGAAGGAGATAACTACATCCATGATTCGAAAGATGTCCCCGAAGATGGCCCCCAATCAAGTACCTGTTAAGTCAGCATTAGGCCGCGCGACCAACATGATCGTGCTGGCAGTGTTCTTTGCCCTAACAGCTTCTCTTACCGTCAGCCTGCGTCTTGTCTTCGGTAAGAGCACATACGCTGAGGTCACATCGGCTGAACTTGAGCAGGTCCATCGCGAGGCGCAGGCAGCTATTCCTCGTCTCCCGGCGGATACAGAAGACCGGCTCGCTGCGGCGCTCTATCCACAACTCGCGCCAATAGCAAACATCTCCGATCCGTTCGTTGACCGCACTGGAGTTGCGAATGCCAACGGAACGGGAAAAGTCTCGCCCTTCACATTGAGCACGCCTGGCGCCACGATAAACAACAAAACAGTTTCGGATATTCCAGCGACTCTATCCGTTCCAACACTACTCGCGCGGTTGCAATCATGGCAGCATTCGGTAAAAGCAGCCGTTAGCACCGGGCAATTCCCGCCATCGATTACGACTGCCTATCTTCAAACCGACCTTGTCCCCACCGGAAGGATCGATACGGGAGGGCGACGTGGCGCCTGGTTCTACATAGCCTCTGAGAAGCGAACAATCGCGGCCGCTGTTGGCGCCAAGTTCTATGACGCGATACTGGTAAGCATTGGCTCCGAAGGTGTCGTTTTTCGCCTTCAGAACGGAACGATCAAAACAGTTGGGTGGGACCGCGATGAAGACTTTGCTACCACAACCGCCACTGCCGCTAAAAGCAACGAGCAGCAGGCGCAGCCAACTCAGTCGCCGGCAATAGAGACCACCGGCGAAGAACAAAACAGGCAACAGAATTCCACGTCCGGCGCCAGCAGCCTTCGCACATCACCGCAGCCCGACCGACCATCCATCCAGACAGGCGGAGGCGAATTTGAGCTTCTTCAGGATGCGGTGCGCGGACGCTATCCCAAGAGAAAGCCCGTTTCCGAAAACTTAAGAACAGAGGCGCTAAAGCCTCGTCCGGCAGTTGAGCGGGCGCACGCGCAAGTTGAATTCCTGCAACCTGTTTACGAAGGAGGCGAGCCTCGGACAATCCCTGCTTTCACCAAAGCATCTTATCGTGAAGAGAAATCGGTTTCTCCGCTCACAACGCAACCACCTCTGGCACTTCACCAAAATCTAAACACAGCTAACGTGAAAACAGATGAGGATGAGGTGAATTCACCGACGAGTAGTCCATCACCGAGTCCAAGCCCGTCGCCTGCTCGCCAAACGACGGTCGCTCCAACTTCTGGACCTTCGACGACCGCTCTGACAAGCACCATGCCGCGCACACCTGCAGCGGTTCAAGTTCCGCCGCAGCCAAACGCCGAGACTACACCTCAACCAACACGCAGAAGTCTATGCGACCCGCAGTTCCGCGGTGAGAACATTACGATCACTAACGAAAGCAACCGGCCTCTTACGCTGCTAAGCCTGATCAACAAACTAAACGAAGCTTACGGAGCAAACATCGTCCTCGATTACGACGTGCAGGAAATTCCGGTTCGAGTAAACATCACGGACGCCCCGTGGACGTCCGTTTTGCGCACGCTGCTCGATTTGAACGATCTCGACCTGGTGTGCCTCGACGGCCGCATAGTCCAGATCGCCAAGCGCAGCAAGATCGCGCAAATCGAAGACGGACGACGGAAGATGGCGCCCCTTGTTCGTGAAGTTTTCAAGCTGCGCTATTTGCAACCTACTGCGGGAGGCCGAGTCAACCTGGCAGGCGTCACGCAATCTTCGGCTGGGGCGACAATTCAAAGCATCGAGGAAGCCATTCGCGCGATTCTCAAAGCAGGCGGCGATACGCGCGGCGAAGCCCGAAGAGTTCCCGGCCGAAACGAGATTTTCGTCGCCGCCACCCGTGAGCAAATGGCCGAAATTCGCGATCTGATCGCGCGGGTTGACCGGCCCGGATACCAGGTCCTGATCAAGGCGCTCGTCTACACCGCCAATGAGAACCGTCTGCGCGATATTGGCTCTCAGCTCTCGCTCATCGTCGGCAACGGCGGGCAAACCAATCTCGGCGGATTCACCAGCTTGCCCCGCAGCAGCCAAAACAATAATGGCGGCGGCAATGGAAGTGGGAACGGCAATGCGAACAGCATTTTTGGATTGAATCCAGGAGGCGTGCCGAGCCTTGGCGATGGCTTCCGACAACCCACCGGCTCATTAGGCGGCTCCAGCCCGCTCGGCACGTTCGGCGTCTCCGGCGTCTTCGGCACCGCTCAGATCGCCTATCAACTCACACTTGCGCAGCAGCGTGGCGTCATCAATATTCAGTCGCGACCCTTCGGCATCGTCTCTGACGGAGACACCTTCGACCTAGTTGCGGGAACGCAGATTCCAGTTGTGACCACCACGATTGCGGGCGGTGCGCCTTTCCAATCAGGGAGCGTGCAATTCATCGAAGCAAGCCGAATCGCCCGCATCACCCCGCAAGTCGCGGAAACCGAGGACGGCAAGCCTGGGTTCGTCACCCTCCAGATTCAACTGGAAAACAACTCGGTCGATACCAGCCTGGGAACCTTCAATGGAGTTCCTGGCGTCAATCGGCAGAGTCTGCAAACGGTAATGCGCCTGCACAACGGAGAAACCGCAATTGTTGGTGGACTGGCTGCCGATACAGTCTCGAACGCTACCAGCAAAGTGCCAGGTATTGGAGACGTGCCAATCCTTGGCAATCTCTTCAAACGAAAAACGAATCAAGAAAATCGCGATCGTCTCTACTTCGCAATCACGGTCGAAGTCATTTCACAGGAATCGCCCGTCATCAATGTGCCGGCGCCATCGGATGCGATGACCACGCCTCCACCGCCCCCGCGCGCGCAACGTCCCAGCCCATTCCAGAAAAGATAAACGGAAGAGGTATAGACCGATGAACCAAGAAGTTTCTACAGCTCACGAAACTACACACCGGCAACAGTCGCCATCCAAAGCACTGGTCCGCGAGCGGGTCTATGGACACGAGCAGTTGATGGATCTGGCCACCAGACTACCGCGTCAAATAGCTGAAGATAACGAGGCCATCCTCCTCGATACGGTCGGTTCCAACGCGTACACGATCGGAATTACAGACCCGTCGAACTTCATCGCCATTCGGAATGTTGCGCGCGCCCTGCGTGTAGGAACTAAAGACCTTCACGTGAAATTGATCCTGAGGGAGAGGCTGAAAACGCTTCACTCGATTGCCTACGATATAAAAGACCTGGCAATCCACCAGCACGAAGCCGTCGAAGTAGAAGAAGGTGATTTCTCAGATGCGAGCGCAGCACGCGATACGGTCTCATGGAACGTCATCGATCCAGGCGCCGAGGCCGCAGCTAAAGCCAGAGCCGTCGCAGACGATCGGGAAGAAGAACTGGGTCGGGGAGCTGGCGACATTCGCGCCAATGCCGAACACGTGGTCTTAGAAGCAGCCCGTCGCGGCGCGAGTGACATCCATTTCGAGCCAGGACCGGAGGTTGGACGCATCCGCTTTCGCATCGATGGCGTGATGTATGAATACGCGCCCGATGTGCCGGCTACCCGCATGGAGAACCTGATCAACGCCTATGCGGACATGGCCGGCGTCAACGCCTACCTGCTGCCTCATGAGCCGTGCGACGCCGCCATTACGATCAGGCTTGAAACTGCCCCAGGAAGAAAGATCAAGACAACGATCAGGTTTGCCAGTTGCCCGGCGCTGTTCGGCGTGGATCTGACGCTACGCCTCAATCTCACCAAATTCCGCAACTTTGACCAGATTGGTTATGAACCCCAACAACTCGAGCGCATTTATGAAGGATTGAAGCACCGCAAGGGCGTCATCCTGGTCACTGGTGAGACCGGCAGCGGAAAGTCCAACAGCCTCGAAGCATTCATCCGGCGAGTTGAGGTTGGCGATACTCGTAAAGTTATTCAGCCCTGCGACCCCGTGGAATTTCCCAATCCGAAGCGAACGCAGATTCCCATACAAAATCAGGTTACATGGGCCAAAGCGCTCAAGTCGTCGCTGAGGAAAGACCCGAATATCTTCAGTCCGGGCGAGTTTCGGGATACCGATGAAGCTCGCTTCGTTTATCGCGCCGCCGATACCGGCCACCTCGTGCTCACTACGGTGCATACGAATGATGTGGCCGCGACGTTTGGACGCCTGCGCGACCTTGGCATTGAAAGCTACAAGCTGGGCCGGCTGACCAAGCTCATCGTCTCTCAGGAGTTGGTCAGAAAACTCTGTCCACACTGCAAGGAACCTGACCCCGACGCGCCTTTCATCGCTGAGCGGCTGATCGAGGTCGTCTTCCCTGATCGTGAAGATTTGAAAGAAGCAATCAAGAAGGCCGAAGGTCAATCACCGTTCTTTGCGGCCATCGGTTGTCGCGCGTGCTACGACACCGGATATAAGGGGCGTTCAGTTGTCGCCGAAGTGTTGTGCATGACAAATGACATTGCGCAGATGGTCGCGCGCGGAGTCGAGGGCGAGGAAGTTGTCGCCTACGCCGTCAAGGAGCACGGGATGATGACTCTGGCTGAGGCCGCAGCGCGCAAGGTCATCCGCGGTATCACATCATTCGCTGAAGTCGAACATCTGCTAACGCCGCCCGCGAGAGTCCATCCAGCTTGCGAAACCGCGCCCTGGGTCAGAGGGAGCGACATCGCAAGTGCAACGAGTCCGAATGTTACTCCCGCTGGTCCTGATCAAACCCAAAATCCAGACGAAGACAACATCATCGATATCGAGTTCACAGAAGTCTCTCAACAGGAGGTCGGAGACCAAGAATGCATACTCACAAACTAGTACGCCATCAGGAAGGGTTCTCATTGATCGAGCTGTTGATTGTCTGTGCGCTTTTGACCATCTTGCTCGCACTCGCTCTGTCGAACTTGACTTCATCGAAGCGCGCAGCTCGCGAACAGACTGCCAAGGGCAAACTCGCTGCAATCGGCGCCCAGCAGACCTCCTTTAAGACGCTGTTAGGAAAACGCAGATACGGAGCGCTCTCCGAACTTCAAGCAGCCACCGCGGGCGGCTCACCACTTCTCACCGCCGCCGATACCTCGGTACCGGACTGGACTTTCTCAGATGTGGGCACCGCCACCACGACGACATTCGGCGTCAAGGTCGAGCCTGCGTCAGGCAATCCAGCTAACTACAGCTTCGCAATTTTTGAAGACCAGGTGCTGCGCCGCTGCGCGCGCGCCGGACCCTGGTCCAAAACCGACTGCACGCAAGTTAATGAGTGAGCTGAGAAATTCACGGAACAACTAGTCTTTGAATTAAGGAGCAATTTTAATGGCAGCCATCATCGAAAACCGAACCTTGCCGCTCACATCCGGGTCCGCCGAGCGTCAGCAGATCCGCTTCAACTACACGGGCACAGACGTACTCGACAATGAAGTCAGCTTTTACATTTGGGCAACCGACGAAGTCGCTGCGGTCGCAGCTCTTGAGCGGGCAAAGATCAAGGTCGAAGACATCCGGGCGCAAAGCGAAAGACTCACACGCCGCCGCAAAAGAATCTCGCGCGAAGAACTCGGCAACTTCGCCATTCAATTATCCGAAAGAACCAGGGCCAGCGAACAGATCCGGCAGGCGGTCGGCGATATCGCACGCGCAACGAACAATAGATTACTCCGTGAAGCCCTCTTTGACGTAAACGCTGAGCTTAAGCGGGAGGGCGCCCACGCGGCGGACGCTTTCCGCAAACGCCCAGACGTTTTTCCCGATGCTTTCTGCCACATAATGCGGGTCAGTATGAAGAGCGGTGATCCTTCAGACATGCTGAAGGAATACGGCGAGACTCAACTGAGGACAGCCGAAAACATCAGCCGTCTCAAAGGCGCCCTCTACTACCCCGCCGTCATCATAGCCCTCGCCTCGATCGTCGTCGGTGTTCTCTGTTTTTTCATCCTGCCGAAGATGGAAGAGATGTACAGCGCTCTGCTCGAAGCAACGGGCGGACAACTCCCATTCCTGACACGGATGCTCCTCGGATTCAGCCGTTTTCTCGTCAGTCTTCCCGGCATCGTTTCTCTTGCTCTCTTTACTGGTCTGATCATTTATGCGGCCAAGTGGCTCAAAGGGCCAACGGGCAGTGAGTTGATTGCGCGCAAGAGTCTGCGCTGGCCGTTAGTGGGCAGGCTGTTACGCGATTTTCATGCGGCCTATACAGTTCACCTAATCGCGATCCTCGCTTCGGTCGTCACGCCAAATGAATTTCTGAAAGAAGCGGCCTCAGCTTCACTCAACATCATCTACCGAGAAAAGCTCGAAGCCATTCGCGAATCTTTTCGCAAAGGCGGCCTGGATCTTAAGACTGCCTTCGCTCCTTACGCTTTTCTATTCGGCGATGAGTTTCAACCAGCGCTCGCAACGGGTGAGAAAACCGGTCGTATCGATACGCAACTTGGCAACTATGCCAAGTTGCTTGACCGCCGCGTCCAGGAATCGATCTCCAGAGTATCGAAGCTGGTCGAGCCGATGACTCTCATAGTCGCGGGCCTGGTCATAGGCCTGATTGTAGTGGCCGCCTATCTTCCGCTCTTCACCCTTGTGGGCGAGTTAGCCAACAAGAAATGAGGAGACAAAGCGCGCAACGACGACCCCCTGTCCAGGTGACGTTATGAAAGCAATCAAGAAGCTAAGAATAAGAAGCAACGCAAGAGCGCGTGCGAGCGAAATGAGAGGTGAGGCCGGAATCGGGCTCGTCGAATCCATGATTGGCCTTCTGGTCTTCACCATTCTGATGCTGGTTGCCGGCCAACTCATGCGAGTTCATGTCGAAACCCTCTTAATGGGTGAGCGGCAGCGAAAAGCCGGCAAGCAGGCTGAGGCTGGTCTCAACAATCTGGTCTCGAAGAAGCGTTCCGAACTGGCAGACGGCGGCGCCTTCGCGGTAGACCAAAGTGGCAATCCACTGAGGAACTTTGACAATACGGTGTCCCTCAACTGCTCCGCTGCCTATTGCGACCAAATTATCGCCGTACCACAGCCTGCTGGTACCGGTACTGGCCTAATCACGATCGGATGGGCTGTTACTCCGCCTAATGGCAGCCAACCGATCTACACGCGCGCTTGGACAGTGCGGACACTCGACGCCGCGAAAGGGCTACGCCAAGTCACCATCGCAGTGTTTCCCCACTCAAATAGCGAACCTTTGTCCGTCCTACGGACCGAACCGGTCCAACGAAACTGATCGGCCGCAGCCATTCTTCATCAATAGAAATTCGACGTTTCAGTAAAAGACGCAAGGAGAGATTACGCGATGTTAGGAACCTACGCACAAGAACCAAAAGCCCCTCAGGATTCATCCTCGGCGGTGACTGTTAACCGGCTCAGCAGCGAGGACCGTTCAACTATGGACACGCTCGACCTGCCGCCAGGAAATCCCAACTGGGCTACCACTGCCGACGCCTTAATGGCGGCGCTCGAAGCCCGCGACGACGAAACGAACGGCCATGCCGAGCGAGTTGTCAGCTTTAGCCAGAGACTCGGGCGCGAACTGGGCCTGTCAAGACCAGATTTGGCTGCGCTCGAACTCGGAGCCCGTCTTCACGATATTGGGAAGATTGCCGTTCCCGACTCGGTACTTCACAAGCCTGCAGAACTGGACACCGAAGAGTGGCAGAAAATGCGAGAGCATCCGGTGCGTGGCGCCGCGATGGTCCGTAGCTTACGACTGCCGGAAGGCGCGGCGCTCGTGGTCGCTCAACATCACGAGCGGTGGGATGGCACCGGTTACCCAGGTCGTCTTGCTGGTGAAGAAATCTTCTTGCCCGCCCGTGTCTTCTCGGTGATCGACGCCTTTGACGCGATCACCTCCGATCGAATCTATCGTCCTGGGGCGCCTTACGAAGAAGCACTTCGACGAATCACCGCGGCCTCAGGAACACAGTTCGATCCTCGAGTTGTGGCTGCCTTCACACGCGTCCCTGCCTTTGACTGGGAGATGATTCGCATCGTCTGCGCAGGCGAGAGCGAGCCGCAATTAACGCAGAATCCCGAGTGAGCATAATCATGGAACAATACGATAAAGAACCCGATGTAAAACTTCACGAGTTGCTGAAGAAGCTGATCGAGCTCAATGGTTCGGATCTGCACCTGACAACAGGCACTCCCCCGCAGGTACGAGTTGACGGAGAGCTGCGACCGCTGGATAGCTATCCACCTCTGGGACGCGAAGATACGCAGCGTCTGGTTTATAGCGTGCTGTCAGATGCGCAGAAGAACAAGTTTCAGGACGATCTGGAGCTAGACCTTTCATTTGGAATTGTGAATGTCTCACGGTTTCGTCTCAATGTCTTCGACGGTCGAGGAGGCATTGGCGCCGTATTTCGCGCGATTCCGTTTGAAGTCAGGTCCTTTGACGAACTCGGATTGCCACCCGTCGTAGAAAAACTCTGCAAGAAGCCTCGCGGCCTCGTGCTGGTCACCGGCCCTACGGGGTCAGGAAAATCAACGACGCTCGCTGCGATGATCGATAAGATTAATCGTGAGCGGCGCGCCCACATTATTACCATCGAAGACCCGATCGAATTCCTTCATGGCCACAAAAACTGCATCGTCAATCAGCGCGAAGTGCGCGTTAACACCCACGGCTTTGCTAATGCATTAAGAACCGCGCTGAGACAGGACCCGGATGTCGTTCTGATCGGTGAGCTCCGTGACCTGGAGACGGTTGAATCAGCTCTGCGGATCGCCGAGACCGGCCACTTAACTTTTGCCACGCTTCACACCAATACAGCAGCTTCTACCATCACCCGCGTCATCGACATCTTTCCGGCTAATCAGCAAGCACAAATTCGCACCCAGCTCAGCATGGTGCTGGAAGGTGTCTTGTGCCAACAACTCTTGCCCGTCACAGAAGGACCGGGGCGAGCGATGGCCCTTGAGATCCTACTGCCCAGCCCGGCCGTCAGAAATCTGATCCGCGAAGATAAAGTTCATCAACTTCCCGGTTTGATGACCACAGGTCAAGACGAACACCAGATGCAGACGCTCAATCAGTCGCTGGCCAAACTCTTCAACGCTGGTCGGATCTCATTTGATGCAGCTATGCAATGTTCAGCAGACATCAGCGACCTCAAAGATCTGATTGGTAACTCAGAAGCAGGAGTGACACATCTTCATCTGCCGGCCAGCTCACGGCCACTCACTAGTAGGTTGAGTCTATAAACCAAGAATTCCCGCCAGGAGATTCCCATGAAAAGCGACGTCCCCCAGCAGAAGACACTCGTTAGATCGCGAAAAGGTGAACGCGGTTCAGCGCTCATCGTCGCCATCATGTTTATGGTTGTTCTGTTTGCTATCACACTTGCGGCCGCTAAGGTGCGGGTGGCGAGTGCCAAGGACACCGAGGATCAGAATGCGCAACAAAGCGCATACTGGGATGCCCGATCTGGCGCGGCGACACTCCAGGCATCACTTCTCACTGATGTTCCCGTAGCATTCAACGCTGATTTGATTCGAGCACGTGCGATGGCCGGAGCCTCTACCTTAACGGCGTTCGACCCACCCTGTTACTCCCCGTCCTGTACCAGCAAGCCTGTTATGAACCCAGACGGGAGCCGAACACCCTATCCAATCAGCGAATGCACAAGTCTTTTGGGAAACATCGACACCTGGGCACAGCAAAGAGGAATACCTCTAGCGGAAAACTACGCTGCCAACCGCGGCTATGGTCCATCTCGGGCGCGCGTGGCCGTGCTTCGAGAATACACGAGGCAACAGATGCTTGGGACCTCTTCCACTGAGCCAGCCTATGTCCTCGAATTCCAGATCGATGCCGTAGCCAGCGACCAAGGCCGCATTAGACCGTCAGGGATGATCATGCTGAGTCCGTCACAGGTGGGCTGTGAAACGAGTGTTTCCCTCGAAGCTAATCCCGCTTCAATCCCGATAGGCGGTTCATCGTCGCTAACCGCCACCTATCAGTGGGCCAATACTGTTGTCTTGAAGGATTCCAACGGGAACACTATTGACACTCGGTCAGGTCTTAATGAGACCGTGGCGCCGCAGACGGTAACCTTTACGGTCTCACCGACTGCAACATCGACTTATCGCGCCGAAGCAACCGGCTTTGGAGGATGTGGAGCTGTCTCCGGCGAAAGAACCGTCACCGTAACTTTCCCGCCACCTGAGATCACAAGCTTTAGTATCAATCCGTCCTGCATCAACAGAGGTCAATCGGCTACGCTCTCCTGGTCGGTGCGATATGCAAGTAATGTGACGATCACCGGAGGCGGACTCAATCAGTCATTTTCAGGTTCGCCTAGCGGAGTTATTTCAGGAACGCTCGCTGCCAGTCCAGTAGTCGATACTACTTACACGTTGACGGCGACTGGGCCGGGTGGAAGTGCGCAGGCTCAAACAAGCGTCACGGTCAAACAGCCCTTCACGATTGATTCGTTTGCTGCCACTACATACTGCGTGACGCCTGGAGCAAATGTTGACCTCTCCTGGGCCATCACCAATGCCGAAAGTGCCAACATCAACGGCACTGCCGTAAGCAGCACGGGCGGCACGCTACGCGTTAATCCGACGGCGACGACAACTTATACCTTGAGCGCCACGCGCACCGGATGTTCTGGACCGGAGACAATTACACGGACCGTCACCGTCTCCGTCGTCCCTGTACCAACTGCCACTTTTAGTGCTAATCCAGCGCGCATCGAGCTTGGGCAAAGCACATCGCTTCAGTGGACAGCGACAGACGCAACAAGCGCAAACATCACACCCTCGCCCATGGTTGGCTCGGGATTAAGTGGTCCAACAACCGTAACGCCCGTGCCGTCCGGATCACTATCCGTCACTCCCACTCAGCTCGGAACTTATACGTATTCATTTACAGCTACGAGCACCGGCTGCTCGACACAGCAGGCGCAGCAAACTGCCACGGTCATAGTTGACCCCGTGGCGGTCCCGCCTCCCTGTCCGACGATCAATTCATTTGTTGGAGACTCGTGTATTCTTCCCGGAGGTAACGCAACGCTCCAATGGAACGTAATCGATTTTGACACCATTACGATCACTGGCGGTGGAATCAATAATACCTACCTGACAGGCTCCGGTTCATTGGTAGTTTCTCCTTCATCACCGACCACTTACACGCTAACGGCGGCCAGAACTGGATGCGCGCCGAAGTCGGCAACCGTGACTGTGAACATCGCCGACGTTCCTACAGTGAATTCATTCACCGCGTCTCCCAGCACCATAAACGCCGGCCAGAGCACCACGTTGCAGTGGAGCACCTCCAATACAGCTACTGTCCGAATTACCGGAACGGATGGATCCACGTACTTTCCCGGCGGCAACAGCCTAATCGTTTCACCTGCAAGCACCACGACCTATACGATCACGGCGACGAGCGGCGGGTGCAACCCACAGCAAGCTCAAGCACAAGTTACCGTCAACGTCGGACTCTGCCCGACTATCAATTCCTTCACAGCCAATCCAACAAGCATCATCGCAGGCAGCAATTCAACTTTGCAGTGGAGCGTATCTAACGCCGACTCAGTTCTCCTCAATGGTAATCCCGTTGCTTCCTTCGGCAGCCAGGTCGTAACGCCTCCAGTTACAACTACCTATCGCTTAACTGCACGAAGCACGAACGGAACCTGCGATCTAGAGCAATTTGTCACAGTCAACGTCTCTGCTTGTCCTGCGCCTCAGGTTACTTCCTTTACCGCCAATCCGAATTCTGTAACCCAGGGCAGAAATCAAATGGTCCGCCTATCATGGACCATCAACGACTCGTCAGGTACGGGCGTTACCGTGACCATAGCCCCTGGTGTAGGAACGTTCAGTGTCGCAAACGGATTTGTGGACATTCTGCAGCCGGCAGCAACCACGACTTATACCCTTACCGCCAACAACGGATGCGGAGCGCCCGCAGCCCCCGCCCAAGCACAAGTTACGGTAAACCCACCTCCGGTGGTCTCCTGTGCCGTACTGGTGGCGGGCGCTCCCGACTATGTTGCCAACGCAAATGCCAGCGGCGCAGTGTCCGCACCTCCGAACCCGTACTCGACAGTCAATATTCAACTAGTAGCGCGGCACTACCAGAACGACACTATGGGGATCAACATGAAGCTGACGATTTCCAACGGCAACGACCCGTTCATGTTCCAAACGCCACAAGTTCTGACTGGCGGCTATCACGGCTATTTCGGTAAGTACAAATTCAAATTCTACATGGGCCAGTATTCGTCCTTCTTCAGCTCATTCAACGCGATACGTGGCATTGAACTCTATGACAGTAGCGACAGCCTGGTGCAGACCATCCCGTTCGAAAACATCAGTAACAACGGCTCGCAGAACGTCTACGTTATGAAAGGGTTTGACATCACTACCGCTGATGGCGATGTCGTTGTTCCTTATTCAGGTTTCGACGCGGTTGCTGATAGGGTCGGTGTCGCTGCATTGACAGTGAGAGCGTTTGATCAGAACGGAAGCGGCCAAGCCTTCGATACTCCGGTGGCGGCGCAGGAAAGTTCTTTCGGCTGCACCGAGTATTACAACAATCAGGGCGCAAAAAATGAGGTTGTGGCGCCCCATAACAATATGTATATCACCGGTTTCGTCCAAACTTTTGCGGACGGACATGTCAGGGCCGACGCCTCCACAGGAGGGATGGGGAATGAGATCGTCAACGGATTCTGGATAAAAACTACTTACGATTATCACATCATCCTAAGTAGAGATGGAGTGCCGTTCAGAGACATACGCTACTCCTACGAGCATACGCCGGCTGTTCCATATTCGAGTCCAACTGTCTTTGAAATACCAGCCTCACAGGTTCCCGCAGGCGTAGGGCCGGTAACCATGTGGGCTGAACTGACGGGAACAGTCTACAACCGACTTTACACCGAGACCCTGCATGCAACGATCGATACGACTCGGCCCGACGACACTAAATTCCCAGGCGATAGTCCGCCGCCAACACCCGTCTATGGCAGACTCGCGTATATCGGGGAATGTAACGGCGACATCCCTGGCGCTTGTACAAACCAGAAAACCAACAATGGCCTCCGGTGGTAGATCATTCTCAGGCTTAGGTGGATAGGAGACCGACGCTTCCCGAAGAGCTAATCCTCGGGCCGCGCCGATAACAACGAGCCTTGCAGGTAACAGACTAATGACAGTGCTGATTTCTCATAGTTTTCAAACTGGTCAGGGTTCGCGCTGGGTGATCAACCAGGCTTTGAGTTCTGCCGCAATGGTCAAGCAGATGGTGGAGAACGACCTTAGACGCGGAGATTTCTCGAATTTAGAAACTCGTGTCGAGCGGATTCAAGAGTTGGTCAACCGGCATCTGTTGGCGCCCGAGTATGAGCGGGGTCTTTTGTTACTTGCGGCGAAGTTGCTGGAAGGCGCGGGTCAGACGCGACGAGCGCGTAGGATCATAGGCACGTTGTTGGCCGGCAAGGACACGCTTAGAGGAGAGTCTTATTGGAATCTAAGAAGGTTTCGCACCCGATTGGCATTGAATGGAGGCGACCTGGCAAGCGCTCGCTGGGAGGTGGACCGGATTGAATGCGACATTACCGAAACGAGCGAGGGGTTTGGACTGGTGAAAGAAGTTGTCGACCGATCGGATCTTTCCCTGGTGGCAACCTCAACCTGGTTATTGGCGGCTGAAGTTTCCTTAGCGGAGAGAAACCTGAATGAGGCCCTGCAGTCTTTGGCGAACGCGCTTCGTTGTATGCAGTCGGGCGTAAAGACTGCGGACGAGGTTGCGATCTTCGAATTGCTGTCAGCGCTGGTTTGCACCGCGCTGGGGGATGATGCCGGAATTCCAGCGCTGGCTTATTTGTATCGTGTTCATGTCGGGTGTGTGGGTGAATCAACCATCGAGGCTGCTGTTAGAGCCAGGATCGCTGCCGCCGCTGGAGACATGGATCGTACTGCCGGGATAAGCGATACAGAGGCAACGCGATGGAGAAGTTATGGCCCGGACGCGGCCCTGGTTAGAAGGTTCTTAGGCGAGGAGCTCCCGTTAATCCCTCCCGCGGATTTGGTCAGTCGCCTGCCTTTGACGCAGACGTTTCACGAGCCGTTTGTTGGTATCAGTGAAGTTGCTGACGAACGAGGGGATCTTGAATCGTCGTCGGACGATCGGTTCTCGACGTTGCCAATTTCTTTCTTGTTTGAAGCCCACGGCCTGGAAGAAATGGCAACGCACTTTGATTACAACTTAAAGACAGGCCCTTTGGTGATTGACTGGTCGCGGAGTAAGCCAGAATTGATTGATGAAGCAATTGAAGGTGGGGCGATTTCGGAGGCCGCTCGTCTTTCTCAGCGCGGCATTATTTACTTCAATAACGGTGCTTACGTAGACGCTTGTTTTGACGGGGACACTAGTAGTGTTGGTGAAATGCCCGCCGTCGAGGTGATTTTCGAATTGTTTCGCATCAGCATGGCCGGATTGCCAGGCGCTTGTGGGTATCAGTACGTCGCTGGCCCTGCCGCTGCGCGGATTCCGGAAGTAATTAACTTGCGGCCCAATAAACTCAATATTGATTTGATGAGGCGGCTCGATCACACCAGATCAGGCGGGTGCCTTAGTGACCTTGACGAGTCTGAGATTGATAGTGCGTTAGCTTTGTGGGCTTCGACTTCTGATGCCGCCAGTTCAAATGGAAATGGCCATGACCTAAACCACCCGTTGAGTGCTGTAAACGTGAATCAAGTTGGCGTTAGTGATGGCGAGGCGGGCAAGAACGTGTCGTTTCTTCACAGTTTGCTCGGCCTGACGGAGGCTAGTTCGCTCCCGGCTCTTCATGAATTCCTCCAAGGCTGTCTAGTAAGTCTTGGCTTAGAGACCGCGGTAGTCGACATTACGGTAAACGAATCGGGCCACTCCCTTCTCGATTTGATGCCGGCTGACAGTTCTTATGAATTGTGGGGAAAATGCAAGGCTGGACCTCTAACCGTGAGCGTGAGTTTCCCGAAAGGACTAATTGTTGATTGTTCGGAGTCGGTCCAGTTGGTTTTGAACGGAGCTACCCAACGTTTGAGGACTATGCCAGGGCAATCTTTGAACCATCGCGTTGAGATGTCAGGATTTGTCGCTGAGGATCTTGTTACGCAGGCGCTGCTTAGCACGCTGCGGGACTTCGCATTGCTTGATGGTTCGAATCAGAGACTCAAACATTTGCTTTTGACGGGAGAGCGCGGCGTCGGGAAAGAGCTCCTGGCAAAGGCCATTCATAATTGGTCAGGGCGCAGCAAAGAAATTTTCAGGGCCGTAAATTTTGGCGCCATCAGCAAGGACTTGGCGGCGGCTGAAGTTTTTGGCGCGAAGAAAGGTGCGTATACGGGAGCGGATCGCGATCGCCGTGGTTACATTCAGGAGGCTGACGGAGGCACTCTGTTTTTGGATGAGCTGGACGAAGCCGGGGACACTGTGCAGGCTTTATTGAAACGGGTTGTCCAGTTTGGGACCTTTAATGCGGTTGGTAGTCCCGATGAATTGCAGGCGGACGTGCGTTTTGTGGCGGCGACCAACGTAGTGGGGCCCGAAAGCACCATTAAGCGAGATCTGCGCGATCGATTTCTAGAAGTCAGGGTGCCGCCTCTACGGGAGCGGCGCGGCGATATTCGTCCGATGGCTGAGATGTTTGCCGGTCAATGCGGTTACGTATTGCCGGATGCAGTGCTTGCTTTTTTGGAACGGCTGGAATGGCCTGGCAATGTCAGGCAGTTGCAGAACGTCGTTGAGCGGTCCTGCGCCGTGGTGAAATCAGGTGACGATTTGACTCTTGATTTATTTCAGCGATCTGCGGATGAAGAGGGCGCAAGCATCGCTGTAACTGAGATCGGCGGCGGGAAGTTTCGACCACTGGAAAAAGGAGAGACGTTAAAAACCAGGCGTCAAAAGGAAGACGAACTTCATATTCGCTATGCACTCGAGTTCTGTAAGGGAAATCGCAAACACGCGGCACAGTTTCTTGGTATGACGCGCCAGGGTCTTACGGATCGGATGCGTGAGTTGGGGATTTCGGATTCTAAGTGACAGCCGAAGTGTCACTTGACGACGTAGACTTGCCCAACGTTACAAGAACTTCGAACCTTGTTGCGCAATACAAGTTGAGGTAAGATTGTCTTACTATGCAGACTAGGATATCAACTAAAGGTCAGGTCGTTCTGCCCAGTACTATTCGCCGCAGGCTTGGGCTTCGTGCGGGCGACCCGCTGGACGCCAACGTAGAGGGTGGGCGGATTGTATTAACTCCCCGGCGAACTCGCTCTCGTAAGGTTCGCATAGTGTCTGACAGTATCACTCGCCTTCCTGTGCTTAGTGCAGGTCCCAATGCCCCTCGTTTGAGCAGCAAGCAGGTTGAGGAAATTCTATCTCAGTTTCCATGACTTATCTCCTTGACGTAAACGCTCTCCTCGCGCTCGGTTTCCTGCAGCACGAATTCCACGTCCGAGTCGCGTCCTGGGTAAACGTTTTGGCATCGCAAGGGACTCCTCAACTGGCTACTTGTTCCATCACGGAACTTGGATTTGTCCGTGTTCTCGCCCACGCCCCAGATTACGCATTTACAGTTTCGCAGGCGCGCACGCTATTGCTCCGCCTGAAGAAGGCAAGGATCTTAAGGTTTGCTTTCATTACCGACGACCACGATATTTCCCGTCTTCCGACCTGGGTCAAAACCGCAAAGCAAACTACAGACGGCCATCTTGCGCAGCTAGCGAGTGCCAATGGAGCGATTCTCGCGACGCTGGATCGAAAGATCCCCAGGGCGTTTCTCATCCCTCCCATTGAGTGACGCTAACGGCCTCTTGGCGGGTACGACTTGGCAACGACAGTTCAGTCAGCAGGAAGAAGACCGCAGAAAAGCGCGTCGCGGCTTTGGGACTGTGTCGTCGAGCAACGCCGAGAACGCAGCAAGCTCGACCAAGCCGTTGCTCACGAAATCGCTGAATCGCAAGAGTGCGATCTGCTGGCTGAGTTAAGTGTAATCAACCGACTCCGCTCATCACCAACGCGCGGGCAACATCAAGAAAACCTTTACAACCTGACTCACGCAGGATATCAACCGCCTCGGACAATTCCCGTCCCAACTGGCATTGGATCTCACTAACTTGATCTATTTCCCTCGTAACGAGAAAACACACTGCCCGACCAAATAACGAATCCTCTTTTGATCTTCCGAGTTTCTCCATCTCCAAAAACGCCGCATTCCCCTTATCTGCCTGCCCGGAAAACAGGCGAGCAAAGCCTAACAGGTAGAAAAGATCCGAGCGCGCGTCAGTTTCCTGCTCATGACCCTGTCCCAACCACGACTCAATAAGATTTTCACACCGCGCACAATCGCCGATAACAAGTAGCGAGGTCACAAACGATCGAAATACTTGGCCTCGCGCGCTGCCAACCAGCGAAAAAGCCCTCTCGAAATCTTCAACAGCGCTTGCACCCACGTCAGCCGCACTTCCCGCGTCATCTCGAGCGACAAACATTCCCAGCAGGACATCCCCACGACCCAAGTACGCGTCGCAACAAAGGCCATCGCGCACCAGCGCCTCATCATAAGCACCGACCGCTTCTTGATCCATGCCAAAGGATTCAAACGATCGCGCATATGACAGAATGTCACTAACTGTTAATCTTCTTGCGTCAAGCAGAGACTTATACGTCGACAAGACCTGATCGGGAGAGATCGGTAACTCAGGCTCGCCTACCTCCATCATCAAATCCAAAACTCTCGACATTGTCCCTAACCTTCTTGCGGGATCAATAAAGCGTTTTCACCACGACAGCTCGCTTGCCTTGCCAATTCAAATCCCCGGCTCGAAGTGCTGACCCTAGATTCCGCGGAGTCTGAATACCATTCCCCCGAAACCTCTTGCACGACGCGTACCGCTAAGACAGCTTTACTACCGCCAAGCCTAAGCATTGAAAACGGGAAGTCTAATTCCACAGGAAAATGGAGGCGGGTAACTAAGTACCGATCAGAGAGACCTAAAGGCACGGCACTTGCTGTTAGATGAGCACGGAAGACGATCACTCCGCGTCGAAAGGACTGAACCCAACAAATGAGATTCACAGTCACCAACGAAACTCTACAAACAGAGCTGGCGCTTCTCTCAAGCGTCGCCGGCGGAAAAGGCAACTCTATCCCGGTACTACAAAATATCTTAATTGAATCAATCGAGGACTCCTCACTCAAATTTACGTCTTCAGATCTCGATGTCACTCTTTACTGCCAGGCAGAAGCTCGGGTCACGGAACCAGGAAAAGTGCTCCTTCCGCTTGCCAAACTTCTCGCCATCACAAAAACGCTTCCAAAAGCCGCCGATCTCAATTTCCGATCAATCGACAACGGCGGTGCCAACCTAACCGTTGAGCGCGCTGCGTTCAAACTCCTCGCCCCGGACGCAGGACAATATCCTGAATTGCCGGAAGCCAAGGGCAGCTCGATCACTATTTCTGCAAACGCCTTCCGCTCAATGATCGAATCTACCATCTACGCTATAACTCAAGAAGAAAGCCGCTATGCGCTATCAGGCGCAAAAGTTGAAATCAACGAAGAAGGAATGCGGATGGTAACCACCGATGGCCACCGACTTGCACTGATAGACAGCAAGCAAGTCACTTCCGCAGAACCCATCGAACTGCTCATCCCCAAAAAAGCACTGGCCGAGATGTCGAAGATCACGAATGGCCACGAAGGATCCCTGAACTTCTCAACCGACGAAAACCATATCTACTTTCAAGTCGGGACCCGGACTCTAATCTCGCGCCTCACCTACGGACAGTTTCCCAATTACGAAATGGTAATTCCCAAAGAGAACAACCTCATCGTAACAATGCCCGCCGCCGCCTTTCGCGAAGCCATCAAAAGAATCGCCCTGATGGCTGACGACCGAAGCCACGCCATCCAACTGGAAATCAAAGAAAACGAAATCCGGATGTCGGCCCAATCCGCTGACCAAGGCGAAGCAGTGGAAACGATTCCAGCCGAATATGACGGAGAAGAGCTCACAATCGGCTTTAACAGCAATTACCTCCTCGACTACTACCGCCTGTTCCAAAACGGGGCCGCAGTCAAAATGGAATTAAAGGACGCGAACTCTCAAATTCGCATGCAACCCGCAGAAGCAACTGAAGACGCGCCCATCTCGATCATCATGCCTATGCGCATCTAGGAGACTTGCACATAACAACCACGGCGATGCACAGCACGACGGCAACAAAGCCTCCCTTAAAATACACTCACAGACTGATTCAAAGAGAGCGAAACCATGCCTGCTTACATCGAATTATTTCACGGCCGAACAGATCCCAAAGAAGAGCTTGAAGATTGGGGCAGCCCGGGACCAGTTTTCGGCCCTCTGCAATTCGTGCATACAACCTACGCCTGCGACATCAAATTCAACCACGCAGACGAGTCCCAGCGTGACGGCTGGCTGAATGTTACCGGAGACCTTGTGTACTATGACGGCGTTTACTATGGAGATTGGAGCGTCTTCACCGAACTAAGCGACGACCTCAAAGAACGGCTCGTCGACTTTGAACAATCCAAAGCAGAATCTCATCAAAACTGCTGGTATCTGATCCGCCTGCACGGCGGCATCGAACCCGAAGTTATCGGGCCGTTCCCCACTGAAACTGAACGCAACGAGCGCGCGCGAGAACTACGAAAAGAAAACGATGAGGATGTAATCGTTCAATTGAACTCGACAGACTCGAAAGTCGCCGTCAACGCATACAGCGCCGGATACCTGTTAAGCGAAGCAGATCAGTAAAACAACCATGAACAAAGAAGAAGTCTTAGCCTTCATCGAAAGCTGCAACAACAATGCTGACTGTGCTGAAATTCAAAAAGCAGCCAAAGATCGCGGAGCTGCCATCCGTAGCGCAGCCTACAAAGCAGAGGTTGACGAATACTGGAAACGAGCGATCTTCTTTCGCGAAGGACAAACTCTTTACTGTGCCGCAGAGGGAACTTTCATCGGTGGCCCTCTACAACGTGGCGACGAATATATGTTTTCGCTCCAGGCAGTGATCCGTCGATCTGGGCTGATGGGTTGCGACAACGCTCGTTTCCTAATGGCGTGGTCCGCGAGTTCACCTATACCATCGTGAAATGATTTGTCGTCTTTTAAGCTGCGTTATGCCAGATTGGAAGCTCCCCTCCTTTTGAGGCTTTGAAAGGAGAAGCAGGTGATAATGACGAAAGCAACAGCCTCTGCTTTCTGATCGCGCTGATTTATGCAACGAGAGGGATAGCCCAGTCTCGGGGCAGCAAGCGGCCGGCCAAAAGCTTAATGCAGCCGGGTTACTAGAATATAAAAGCACGAGTCAGCAGACTGGGATCGATTTGACGAACGATGGCCAGCACCCCGTCGAGTTTCCAGCAACGAGCTACCGAGGCCCGTGCCTATGTCGAACGCACGTGTTTGCCGATCTCGGGAGCCGCGACCTCGCTGGAAGAAATCGGGCGTTCGCTCGAAGGCGGGCACCTTGTCATCTTTGCCGCCTCCGGAATCTCGCTGTTCGATCCGTCTTGCATGCCATCGGGTGCGGTCTTCTCCGCCGGACTGTTGTCAGTCCTTGAATCTGCCCACACTCTCCCGATCACCGTGCCATCAAACGCAAGCCATGACTTCCTCGCACGAGTTCCATTTGAGGTCGTCTTACATTTTGGCCGGATTGCAGTGGGCCGAGAGCCTCTGCTACGCCTATTGGACAACTTCTTCTCCAAGACAACGATCAATTCCGTGCACACGGCGGTTGCCAATCTCTTGTTGCGGTCGAATCCGCTGACAGCCCTTGTCACGCCGAACTACGACATCCTGATCGAGGAGGCTGCGCGAATACGCTTGGGAGCTTTCACAATCGACGAAGCCTTGCAGGCCAGAGGCGTTTATCGGGTATGCGAGCCGGCAGATTTCAGAGGCGTCGCAGCGGGCGGACCGATTCTCTTCAAGATTCATGGCTCGATCGACGTCGCGAAACGCAACCCCGATTGTCTTGTGTTCGAACTTCCGCAGGAGAGCACGCTGCCCGACTGGAAGGCCGACGTTCTTGCCGAGCTGCTCACAGGAAAAGATGTGTTATTCGTTGGGTACGGAGGTTGGGATTTCGACATGCTGCCTGCGCTCACTCAAATCGCAGTCGGTCGGGTGTGGTGGAACTGTTACAAGGACCCTCAAGCTAGTCCGCACGAGCTGCCTGATGAAGCGTGCACCTTCATTGCATCGACAAGGGGCTCCGTTCTCTTCGGCGACCTTCGAGATCTGCTTTCCAATCTGCCTGGCGTCTCAGTTGAGAAGAGGGATGGTTGCGACCCTTCCAAGACCGTCAGAGAGGAATTGGCGAGCGCGTTCGATGGCGACGACCTGCGACTGTGGTACGGCACCTTGCTCGCCAGAGTCGGATTCGGCGCCGAGGCAAGAACGGTGTTGGCGTCGTTGGGCGGCGCCAAGGATGAACTCGCGAGAAAGGTCGAACGCGAGATCGGCCACGCCGCGTTTCACATGGGGCAATACGCGACTTCCTTCAGACACTATCGCACGGCCGCGGCACATTTGGAGCGCCTTGAAGGGGTCTCTACAGACGTACTAAACATCTGGTGTGAGGCAATCGAGGCGCTGATACAGCAACACCGCTGGATTGCGGCGTCGCACCTTCTTGCGAAATCGTTCGTGGCATTGCGCCATCAATCCGGCGCTCCTGAAGCAGAACTACGACACCGACGCGGTCTTCTGTACCGACTCTTAGCCAAGCACCCTATCCTCCTGCGTTCAGCATGGCGAGATCGCCTTAACGACAGGGCCAGCCAGCTTCTGAAGAGCACCGAACCAATCGCTGCGGCGATGGCCGCGAGGTCCCTTCTACAAACCGGTCGCATCATTCGGTCGGACTCTTCGATGGTTGACTTCGCCAACGTCCGCATGCGATTTCGACGCTTGGGCCACGCCATCGCTGAGATCAACGGATACAGAGACGAGGTCAAGACACTGTTTCGAGAGTGGCTTGCGGAGCGAGACCCTAAGAAACTCAATGCCGCCAGAACTGCTTTTGGCATTTCGTTGCAACTGGCGAACGAGCGACGTGATGCGCCTGGCGTCGCAAAGGCGCTTCACGAACTCGGTAAGGTAGCGGAGGCGCGGCGCGAGTACCGGGTCGCCGCCAAGAACTACAGAATGAGCCGACACGAGTTCAGCAAGCTCGAAGATGGGCCATTGCAAAGCGTTCAGCGCTGGATTCAATCTGTGTGGCGGGAATGCGCCTGTCATGTGCGGTCACTCCTGCCTCACTGAAATCACGCAGCCCGCATGGACGAAGAAGCATGGAGTCATTGTGGATCTCCTCGTTGGCGGATGGTGCACCGGATGAATGGACCGCTATTCCCTTAATAGCGCCGATCGCCTGTTTCACGTCAAATATCATTTTACGAAAATCCCGAAAACCATCAGGCTTGAAGAACATGGACACTCGACCTATGCGACCCAGAGAAACGCTCGTTTCAATACCTTCTGAATCGTTGAAGACGCTTACTCGCAAGCCTCCGGTTGTTCGATAATCTGCCTGAAAGCGCTTCAGTTTCGTTAGTGCTTATCAATTGCGCTTACGTAGTCAATGCCCTTAAGCAGTGCATCTATCTCGTAGCAGTCAACGTAAACCGCTCTTCGCGCCTTTCCAACCCGTTACCAGGGAACCACACCTTGATCTGGTGCTAACTTAAGAATCAGTCCTCACTCAAGCGAATCTCCAATGGGCCCTCGAGATGTCGCAATACACTCACACACTCCGATAAAGAAGCGGAACGCAACCATTGCGCTCTCGCAAAAAGGTTCTACACAACGCAACGACCCTCAATAACCCAATCCCATAGTGAAGCACAGAGCCGCCTGTCAACTTCTAACCGCCATCGACGACGGGAATGAAGCCGCCGCCAAACTTCTCGATCCAAACTATGCGGTCCAGCAAAAATTCGATGGCAAGCGCATCATGCTGCACATCGAGCGTTCGTCTGTTACGGCGCACAACCGAGCAGGCCTCACTTGCAGCGTCTCGCCTAACATCATTGCCGAAGCACGACAATTCGAGCCCCTCGCTCCCATCATGTTCGATAGCGAGTGGATCCGGGAAACAAGAACTCTCCACGCATTCGACCTGCTGGAAATCAACGGCACAGATCTTCGGCCCTGGAAATTCATTGACCGAAACAACCAACTGCTCGCAACCCTGAAGGCTGCTCGGCCTAGTTCGATTCAGATAGCCCGGACTGAATTTGGACAAGCAGGCAAGATCGAGCTATTGCAAGAAATTCACGCGCGTAACCTCGAAGGAATCGTGCTAAAGAAGCTTGACTCTCCCTATTGCACCGATCGACAGCCTGACCAATTCAAACACAAGTTCACGGCAGTCAGCTCGTTTGTAATTACTAAAAAGAACGAAAAAGATTCCGTTGCCTTAGGCCTGTTCGACGACAAAGGCCAGCTAATCGACTGCGGCAACGTCAAAATTCGCAACAAACACTTTCGCATTAACGAAGGAATGGTAATAGACGTTCGCTATCTATACGCGTTTCGCGATTCGAATCATGTTTACCAGCCACGGATGGTTGCCATCCGCGACGACCTCCAACCAGAACACTGCCTGCTCTCCCAATTGAAATACAAAGGGCAGTGAGCAACTAAGGAACTAACTTCAAATAGGAGCACATCATGCGCAGCATCTGGAAAGGCAGCATAACCTTTTCCCTCGTCTCAATTCCGATTAAGGTCTTCAATGCCATTGAAACCAGCGAGAAGATCGCCTTCAACCAACTCCACGCTGGCGACTGTCTTGGACCCATCGGGCAGAAAAAGCAGTGCAAGAAATGCGACCTCACGGTAACCAATGACGAGATTGTCAAAGGCTACCAACACGAAAAAGAAAAATACGTTGTAGTCTCTCCGGAAGAGATCGCCAGCATCGCCCCAGAATCAAATGAAGCAATTGAAATCATCGGCTTCATCAAACCAGAAGAAATTCCGACCGCCTACTTTCGACGCTTCTTACTTCGCGGCTCCCAACGGCCCGGCCGCTGAACGACCTTATGCCCTGCTGCGCGAGGTTATGAAGCGAAGCGGAAGAATCGGAATAGCGAAGGTTATTCTCAGGGATCGTGAAGACTTGATTACCATCTCCCCAAACGGAGACGGCCTGATGATCCAAAAGCTGCACTACCGCCACGAGGTACGCAGCGTGGCCGATGTTCCGGGAATTTCCAATCAAGGCCCGCCGCAAGACAACGAACTGCAACTGGCCACAACGCTCGTCGAGCAAATGGTCACCACCTTTGACCAGATCGACACCACGGACCACTTTCACGCTGCGTTGAAAGAAATGCTCGAGGCCAAAGTCGCCGGAGAACCGATCGACACACTCAGTGAGGTACGAAAGCCGGCTCCGGTCATCGACATTATGTCCGCACTGCAAGCAAGCCTGAAGGTACAAGCGAACCGGGAACAGCCGGAAACAGCTGCTTCCCTGCTAGTACTCGTCACACCTGAAAGCCGTACACCTAAGACACGTCGAAAGCGCCAGGTAGCGTAAGCAAACGTTGAAGATTCAGGCCAACCGTTAACGCAATTCTAGCAATGTGCCTCCCACAAAAATGAAGCGGGCCGTATTCAGCATACAGGTAAAGCCAAACGATGTAGACAAGAAATCACACTCATCTACAGCGCACCGAATACTCAACGCCGCATAACGAGAATCTTCGACGATGAACGACAGCCGCCCCGATTCTAGCCACAAGTGCAGCATCCCGCAGCTTCTTTCCGGAACCGCCGACCTTATAGAAAATCTTCGCGCAACCTTAAATTCCGGGATCTCGCTCTCAACGAAAAGCCTGCTTGCCAAAGCCAAACACCACCTCGGCTCGTCAATCAGCGAGGGACGCTACGACTTCCGTTACCTGTATGACGCCCTCGAAGTCGCCCTCCATCAAATAATCGAAGATCGCGCCGCAACGCTTCGTGTGCTTGAACCTGCAAATGCCATCCATCATCTCGACAACCTACTCGCCTTACTTCCCACACAACGAATTCGCACCAGCGAACAAAGCCTCTATCAGCAATTCTCAAGCCCGGCACCTCTCGCGTTCGTCGCTGCCTACGTTGCCCTCTCGGAAGAAAACAGCGCCGAAAAGATTCTGCTGGAACCATCGGCCGGCACCGGCGCACTTGCCTGTATCGCTCGCGCCTTTGGATCCCATGTCTACACGAACGATCTTTCACCCACGCGTCGCGGATTCCTTCACTATCTTAAATTCCCGGTCCATGGCGTCGACGCCGAAAACATCAACGACCTGCTGCCCCACGAACTCAGACCGGATGTCGTTTTGATGAATCCTCCCTTCAGCTCAACTGCGGGAAGACTTTCTCGAAACGACAATCAACACGGCGCCCAACACATTGAATCCGCTCTCTATCGACTCAATCAAGACGGACGTCTCGTGGCGATTACCGGCTGCGGCATGGCTCTCGACAGACAGAAAATGACGGAATTCTGGAAGCGCGTGGCCTCACGCTACTCTGTGCGAGTTAACGTTTCGCTGCCAGCTTCCACTTTCACCAAGTCCGGGACCGCCTGGGAAACACAACTAATCGTGATCGATAAAACTGGTCCGACTGCCGGCGCCAACTGGACCGAGCAAGTCAAAAACATTCGCCACGGCTCAGCCACAATTCTCGAAATACTGACTCTGGCCAGAGAAAACAAATTGCTGCCCAATCCGATTGTTCCGCAAGTACCTTCACTCACGCCCGAAACAACAACGGACGAACCAGTCATCGTCGTTTCTAGCCAGGCGCACGAACTCTCAGACCCCTGCGTCGCTGTGGCAAACGCCGAAATCGAATCCGACGCCTCCGACGACGGTTTTGTACCTTACATCTCGACCAGGCTAACTGGCGGCATCGATCACCCGGCGCCACTCGTCGAAACTGCCGCGATGGCTGCCGTCGTGCCGCCTCCAATACGCTACCGTCCACACCTCGACCCCCAATTGGTTCTGGATGGAGCACTCTCCACCGTCCAGCTCGAAAGAATCTGCTACGCCGGGCAAAGACATTCCCAGCGTCTTCCGACAGGAGCGCGCGCCGCCTATCTCCTCGGTGATGGAACTGGATTTGGTAAAGGACGCTGCCTCGCCGGGGTGATAATCGACAACTACAACCAGCAACGCACCAGAACCCTGTGGCTCAGCATCAGCAACCAACTGCTCGAATCAACTCGCCGCGACCTGAGCGACCTGAATGCATCACACATCGCCCTCCACCAATTGAACGAATGGGACGTAAACCAGAGCGTAGATTTCGGTGACGGCGTAATCTTTTGCAGCTACAACACGTTGATCGCCAAGAGCAAGATCAGTGAAAAGACCCGCATGCAACAGCTGATCGAATGGCTCGGCGACGAAGGAGTAGTCATCTTCGATGAATGCCAAAGAGCGCAACACGCTCTGGCCACCGCCCAGGGCGAAGCCACACAAACCGGAAAAGCAGTCCTGGAACTACAAGACCACGACCAACGCCCGGACCTACGTTTCGTCTATTCTTCAGCCACATCGGTCGTTGAAGTAAGCCACATCTGCTACATGACTCGCCTCGGACTTTGGGGACCCCAAACCAGCTTCCCCAATGGCTTCGAGGAATTCATGAGTGAGATCGACGCCGGTGGTCTCGGCGCTCTCGAGATGGTCACCAGATCCATGAAGGCCTTTGGCATGTCACATTCCAGCACCCTGAGCTATGGACGCGATCCAGTCTCAGGCCTGGCCGTCGAATACGCTGAAGTCTTCCACGAACTCACAACCGAACAACGCGAGATCTACAACAACGCCGCAGCCGCCTGGCAAGTCGTTCTCCAAAACATCGAAGCCGCACTCGAGATAACCGATGCCGGCACTCGCAAACGCGCCTTTGCCCTTTCTCACTTCTGGGCTCAGCACCAGGCCTTCTTTCGCCAGGTCATCACCGCTTTCAAAGTTCCCGAATGCATTAAGCAGATCGAAGCCGCGCTGAAGCGAGATGAAAGCGCTGTGGTTTCAATCATCGGCACCGCCGAAGCCAAGAGCAAAGTCCTCGTCGCTCGCGCCGCAGCACAGGGTGAACGTCTCGAGGATCTCGATTTCTCGCCACGCGCGACCTTGTGCGCTCTCGTCGAAAGAGCCTTTCCAGTCGATCTCTATCAACAGGTAGAAGACCCGGTTAGTCACAGCATACTCACCGTGCGCGTCACTGACGCAGAAGGCAAACCCGTACAAAGCCAGGAAGCCCTCCGCATGCGCGCCGAACTGTTGGAAAAACTATCCGATTTGGTGCTTCCCGAAAATCCGCTCGATCAAATCGTCAATTACTTCGGACCAGAACAGGTGGCCGAGATCTCCGGACGCCGCAAGCGCCTCATTCGCGACACTCGAAGCGGCGAGGTACGCTATGTCTCTCGTGCGCCCAAAGGCGTGCCGATGAACAAAATCAATATCCACGAAAACGAACAATTCCAGAACGGCGCGAAGCGTATTGCAATCATAACGGCCGCAGGCTCTACCGGAATTTCACTCCACTCGTCACTCAAAGCACTGAACCAACAAAGGCGCTGTCAGATCGTGCTGGAGCTCGCCTGGTCCGCAGTCTTGCAAATGCAAAGCTTCGGCAGGACACACCGGAGCTTTCAAAAATCTCCTCCCAAATACATTCTGCTTTCCACCAACCTCGGCGGCGAAAGAAGATTCTCAGCCACGATCGCCCGTAGGCTTGCTTCACTCGGCGCTCTCTGCAAGGGAGATCGCAAAGCCGCCGATGGTGGAACTCAACTATCGCGCTATACCTTCGAAAGCCCGCTCGGCCGCGGCACGCTCGATCTGCTCTACCGAAGAATATTCGAAGGAAAGCAAATCCCTGATCTCGACGACCCGCGCCAAGCGCTCGAAGACATGGGCCTGCTCAACAAAGACGGAGAAATCAACGACCGCGACCGCTATCACATCCCACGCTTTCTCAATCGGCTGCTTAGTCTCGACTGCGATCGCCAAAACGCCCTATTCGCCTATTACTCCGATCTGTTTGATCAATGCGTCGCCCACGCAAAAGCCTCCGGCACTTTCGACGAAGGCGTTCAGGACATCAAAGCCCTGTCAATCAAGCTCGCGAGCGACCCTGAACTCGTATACATCGACGAGACTACCAAAGCCGAAACGCTCCACTACACGCTGGCCGTTGAAACCCGCTCTACCCGTGTCACAGCCGAGCGCGCAGCATCAATGCTCGGAGACAGTAACGGGGCCGGCTTCTATCGCCAAAGCAAGGGCAACATCATTCTCGCCACCAAATCCGGCAACCATACCGACCATCAATCGGGTCAGACTTACCAGACCTACGCGGTGACCAAACCCGAAGAGGCCAGAGCCTACTACATCACCGATGCCGAACTTCGAAAATACAAGAAAGTACCCGCCAAGTCCGCACTGGCATGGTGGAAGCTCTACTGCGAGAACGTGCCCGAAACCACCACCAAGGAACTCCACTTGATTGCGGGCGCGGTGCTCCCGTTATGGCAACGGTTGAAAACCACTCAGGATGCTCAACTGAAAGTCGTTCGCGTTGTCACCGAAGACAACCAGCGAATCGTGGGCGTGAAAATCCCGACCAATCGCGTGCAGCAAGTCCTCCGAGCGCTCGGCATCGCCTGCGCCATTTCCGATCCGGCCGACATAATCCATGCAGTATTGGAGAACGACGACCAGATAGCCCTGGTAGAAGGACTGTCCCTTTCACGCTCCAGGATCTACGGAGAATCCTACGTCGAAATCCGCGGCGCAACTCATCACAAGTTCGCGGAATTCCGCAGCATCGGATTCCTCAACATGCGCATCGACTATCGGGAGCGCTTCCTGCTGCCCACCGATCAGGACGAAGCGATTGACCTGCTACAAATGCTACTCAAACGCTACCCGACAGTGACTCCAACCAACGAAGCGCCACAGGAAATTCCTCTTCCAACTACGGAACTTCGCGCGCTCGCCCAAACGGAAACTGCTAACATCTTCGACTTACTGGACGCGCCCCTTCCAACAATCCAGCACGCTGTACCGGTCCTGCCAAGCGAGTCCGTCGAAATCACCTATACCCCACCCCCTTACGACGCCGGCTTTGTCCCAGCGCAACTCAGCTTTTGGGACACACTCGAACAAGCCGCATAAGCCTGAAAAACTGGGCAGACCAGCCGCAAGTAAACTTTCCTGCCTCCCGGAAAGGAAACTTTCGTCCATACGCAAGTACGCTTTTATAAAACGCACAGAGCCGTAGAACCCTCAGGAAAAGACTCCAAGTAAGCTTTCCTCACGCCAGACCTCAAATAATCTCAGTCCTGTCGAAACCGTCCGGTATCCAAGTCTGATGTGGTGAGACCGCCTTCACCGACACGATGATTTGCATCGATGGATCTTTACTTGGGCGGGATTTGAGAAGCCCACTCTCCACTTGTATTCCGGCATGTTGCCCATCGCGTAACCACCGGTTTCAGCTACTGCCTTCCTTTATCAAAGTATCGTCAAATTCCTGCTGCGCCATCTCCGTTAACGCTCTTAATCCGAGCAAGTTTGGTTTCCAAATGAAAGTTTAGTTGACGAGTCTCACGCTTTCCGAGAGCCTGCCAGATCGCTCCCGGCCATCAGCCAAAATGCGCTTTTACTCTTGCTAAGACTAGCAGTTGCGTCCTTGTCAACTCCCTCTGGAACCGCCCACATCGCTGATTGGCACGACCCTTGTGATAAGGCGACGTCGGGCAACGGGCCAGAAACCCAATTCAACCCCCAAAACGAATTCAAATCGCAAATATCTCAGGGAGTACAACCAATGAACACAACAATCACTCACAGCGACCATTCAATCAACCGGGCTTTCATACCGTTCAAGCCTCAATCGAGCGATGAAACAATCGTCGCCGGCATCATCCGAAAGATGCTTCACTACCACATCCTCCGCGTTCAGCTTGAAGGAGCGCGTCCGTGGATGCACGACAAACAGCGCGTTTTCGCCCGCCAGCAAGCCATCGAAGCGCGCCGTAAGGGATTCGCCGAAGAGCGCGAAGCAATCGATTCAGGTATCCACGTCTTCTATGACGATGAACTTCTGCGTCAGGAAGCGACCCGCATCGCTTACCTGCTTTGTAGCGACAAGGCTGAAGAGGCCATGAGTCTTGAGGAAGAGATCATTATGATCTCAGTCAACCACTGCCTCTATGACACCGCCCTCGAAGCCATGAGAATCGCGGCCTAAGGGTACCAGCATCCGAGAACTGAACGTTTCCCACTTGAGAGGAAGATCATGCATACCGCAACTGTAAGGGAAGAAATGAGCGAGCCGGCTTTGACCATCACCGAAGGCCTCGCTCAACTGATCCAGACTTTCACATCTCGGGATGTCGCCGTAGCCCGCGCGACCCTTAAACGGCAGAAAGAGACGTACGAATACACGGTCAACGACAAACAACCAGGCGTCCAGCGGCACATCGAAGGCCGCTTCACTAACATCCTCATCGTTGTCTCCTGCCTCTCGCCGATGAGCGCGGAACTAAATGCCGAACTGCAGGCGATAACCACCGCGGCTGCCACGGCAGCTCAACACTGGACTAAACCCGTCAACCGGCCGACTCTCGTCAAACCTTGCAGCGCCGATCAGCAAATGATCGGCACCAGCGCCGAAATGAAGGAACTCGACGCTGACATCAGTCGCGCCGCGCGCTCCAACCACGTCGTACTGATCATCGGTGAATCCGGAACCGGAAAAACTACCGCCGCCGCCTTGATTCACCAGCGAAGTTTGCGGGCCGCCAAACCCTTCCTTGACATCAACTGCGCGGCCTTGCCGGAGACCCTGATCGAAAGCGAATTGTTCGGCTATGAAAAGGGAGCTTTCACCGGAGCCGCCGCGACCAAGAAAGGACTCTTCGAACTTGCCGAGGAAGGGACGCTGTTTCTTGACGAGATCGGCGATATGAAACTCGAGCTTCAGGCCAAGCTTCTAAAGGCCATCAAACAGCAAAAGATCCGCCGCCTGGGAGGGACCAGGGACATTCAATGCAACGTCCGGATCATCGCCGCTTCGGCCCGCAACCTTCAACAGATGATTTCCGAAGGCAAGTTCCGCGAGGATCTTTTCTATCGCCTGGCCGTCCTCGAAATCGCCGTCCCGCCGCTCCGACAAAGACGCGAAGATATCGTCCTGCTAGTTCGCGATCGGCTCGTCCATGAACAGCAACTCGCGTCGCTTCAAACACCGTTTGAAATCGAGGATAAAGCCATCGCAGAACTGGTCGTTTATGATTGGCCTGGCAACATCAGACAGCTCCACAACGTTCTCTCGCGACTCGCCACTCGCACCGACGAGGGGATGCCAATCACGGCCGCCGCAGTTCGTTCCCAGATCGCCCGCTTTCAACCCGGAACTTCAAGCAACCATTCCACCGTCGCAGGCGAAAAAGCCGTGCTCCTCCCGGCCGATTGCCGCATGCTGTTGCAAGGAGAATCAATGCAGGATTTCATCAACCGCCTCAAGCGCTCCGTGATCGAAAGCGTCCGCAAATCAACCGGCAGTATGACCCACGCCGCTACGCGCCTCCAATGCGATCGCACAGCGCTGCAAAAACTTCTTGCACGGCTAATCGCCAACGACAACGCGAGCGAGGAAAACGCCGATCGAGAAACAGCGCTGGCAGCCTGAAAACAAAAGCGGAGAGTCGGTCATCGAACCACTGAGACTTTCCGACACCGTCATAAACCGATGTACGACACAACTCCGATCCCAGGGCAAGGCATGACCTACAGCTACGGCCATGACGACTACGGTGAATACGGATCTGCGCTTGAAGCAGAAACGGAACTCCAGGTACCAGAGCCGCTCGATTTCACACCGAACAGCGACCTTGAGGCAAACCGACCTAGACCACCAGCCTAGTTACGCGCCTCGGAATGGACCGGACGAAACATGACTGCCACCGCCACTCAACACATACTCTTTCCCGCCCCGCCTTCTATTCCCGACACATCCGGCAAGCTCCTTCCTGAAAAGCCGTCCACCGAAGCACAAATGAGTGAGGAGCCCGCACCACTTGTCAAGCAAACAACCGACGAACTAATCGAACACATCTTTCAGAGCATGTGCAAAGGCCGGCGATGGGAGCGCGAACTACTCCTCGGCGCCAACGATGAGGCGCTTGGGAAATCGTTTGGAAACTGTTGGTGCTCCGGACAAACAATCGAAGTACAATTTCGCGCCGAGCACGAGCCGGCAATGCGCGCCGTCGATGCTGTGTTCAAAACCGAAATCCTTACGCTCTCCGCGCCCGAAATTGCTGCTCACATTCGCCGCATCGTGGGGATCCCTCAATTGAAGAGTAACGAGGAACGAAAAGCAGCACTCGACCATCTCTTCCATGGCCTTCGCCTCAACCTTCGCCGCGAATTACTTCCCTACATACGAAGCCTGTTGGCAGAAAACACGCCTCGCAAGACTAAAAAGACCGCCGTTTCTAAAACGGGTCTAAGTGAAGAAGTCGCCAGTTTGCTCCTCACTCCGGACTGCCTCACTGAACAAGCCATCCGCCGAACTCTACTGAGGATCACGGTCCTCTTAATAAAGAAGGGCAATCACGACGCGCTCGCTGCCGCCAAGCACGGCGTCTCTATAATCGAAGCCGCAAATGGCCGCTGGCGAAGCGCAATGGCCTACTGGCAAGACACTGCCGAGCCCACAAGCTAAATCCAAGAACAGTACGCACCAAAAGAATCAAGCGGGCAGCAAGAAAATTGACTTGGCAACCCGCTAATAGACCGTTGCTTGCTAATCACCAAAGGACAATAGGAATGCCCTCTCGATCCAAACTAACACTCCGAAAGAGAACCAATGACCTAAGCATTCTCGTCAACACAGACCGGATTCGCTCATCGATCAAACGACTCTTTCACAACAATATTTCTGAAGTGCTGTCGGAAATATTTCAAAACTCACAGCGCGCCGGCGCCAAGAACGTTGACATCTCAATTACCCCCGAAGGCTTTTCGATCACTGACGATGGCCACGGGCTACTCGGCGGCATCGACGGTTTTCACACACTACTCAAACTCGCTGAATCGGCTTTCGACAATCCGACCGTCGCCGATCAGGACCCGATGGGTGTGGGCATCATCAGCCTTATGACTCACGACAAGGTTGAGGAAATCACCTTCAGCTCAGGCAAGCTCCAACTGACTGTGGATACCGCCAGATGGTGGACGGATAAGGCCTACTACTCCACTTGGTTCGAGCGTGTCCGGCGAGTGAGAAAGGCTGTACAAGGACTCTCGATCTACGTCCGCTGCAAGGCTGAACTTATCACCGAATTGCGCAAGGCACTCGAACCCAAAGACCGAAAGCCGATCTTTTCCGATCATATCTTCGATCTCTCCAGCCCCGCGCAGGGATACGAGGGCATTCTCAACATTACACTCGACAACAAGCCCGTGCGCACTTCGCTCCCTGCCTGGACCCGCTTTGACGACACGTTGATTAGGACAACCTACAAGGGCGCCGCCCTTACGATCGGCTACGACTCAAGCTCGCATACCACGAGATCCAGCCTCCGCTGGTACGGCCAACTAATTCTCGTAAAGACGCCTCACAACCGCTTCAAATTCCATCTTGACGTCAACAACGGCCGCCCCGTCAACCCGCTCTCGCCGACCCGCGCCGGCCTCATTCAAGACGCCGCGTATCACGAACTGCTCGCTTTCGTAAAGGACCAGATTTTTTCGTTTGTCCTCAATCCTGCAAACCGCGCAAAGATCACTGCGGCACACGTCGAAGAATGTTTCAGCATCGACGGGCTGCGCACAACCGAAGAATCTCCTTACCTCACCACCCGAGCCATACTCCCGATCGTCAATCCGTCTTCCATCGACGATTGCGAGCCGTTCGGCAACAACGTCGAACTTTTTACATACGACGAAGCGCCACTTCTGTTGGACCAGACCGTAATCCTTCTCCAAAACAACCAAACGCTGACGGGCGAATATGGGATCTCTTCATTCGCGCCTTTGCTCAAGAACCCTCATACGCTACGGCACGGCGACAGTCGCCGACTCCGCATAGGCCGGTTTTGGTGGAAGCCCGGAAAGAAAGCCAAAGGCCCGTGGTTTTTCAAGCCCGGCGAATTCGGGATCTCATACCGAGAAAATCAACAGCCTAAAGGCTGGAAACCCATTACCGAAACGCCTGTATTCACCTTTAACGATACCGGCTCCTACAGCGTCGAAGACGTGGATTTCACCGTGGGTACTTTGGACCCGATGGGCTTTCTCAACGATCAAGTGTGGGCCGCATTTTCCCCATCGGATGACACTGACCATGAAGTACAAGAAGGGTATTTCCGCGAGTCAGTCGACGCGCTAATCCGCTCGCTCATCGGCAGGTGCGTCCCGCGCGATTTCAAGCTTTGGGACTTGAGAGAATTTGTGAAAGGCAGTAGCGCCGTTAAAACGGTCACTTATCATTATCCGAAGGGAACGTTCAACCGCAACGCCGCGGCCAGCCAGCCACATCCGGTCCCGACAGCAATCACAGTCCACAGCGCCGACAAGCGAAGCGTGCGACTCAAACTCTATTAAAGAAGGCTCTCAATGACGGAATTCAGAGAACCGGTCTTCTACGTTCCGGGAACTACTACGATCATCGATGCCGCCGTTGACCGTGCCGGCGTTCTGCTCGGCCACTACAGCGGAGAAACCCTCGAACAGATACGACTACGCTATCCTGGCGCCGCGCTCGGTGAATGGGACGACGTATATGCAGAAACCGAAGCCTCTTGCAAAACAGAACCTGCTGAAATCACAGAAGACGATTTTCTGAAGGCCCTCAACGTACTGCCACCAATAAGGTGGACTCAACGCTGCGACTCGGAATCCTTCAAAGTATCAGAACGCCTTTATGGCTCAATCACAGCTATCTACGCGCGCGTAGGAAATCGCTTCTACACCTTCTCAGACAACATCAGTCTCCCACACGACGACGTAATCGCCCGTATAAGACAGAGTCTCCAGCACCGTGAGAAAGAACGTGCCTGAACGTAAACCACAACAATCCATGAAACGAGTAGTCTATCTACCAGAAGGCAGACAGCTCTCGCTCTCGACTTACGTCCGAGCCTGGAAAAGAGCTCTCGCAGCGCCACCGAAGACGTTATTCGAAAAAGGATTTTGCTGGTATCCCGAAAGCCGCGAGGAAATTCTTAGAGAATTTCGACGCGGACTGCATGATCGAATCAACAGACGCGTCGACGGCTTCCCAGGAACACTTCGTCCCGCGCGATCTCCTCAGGGGCGAAAATGGACCTACCAATGGCAAATAGAAACCTACCGCGCAGCCCAGCAACTCAATCGACCACCCCTCATAATTGACTGGCTTCCGCCCTGGCTCAAGTCACGATATCGCCATCGTCTAAGAGAGAACATCGCAAACTAAGATTAGGCATTACCAAAGACTGGCCGACCATGCACCAAGTGTGATCTCAGACCCTTATTGATTTTGCTGCACAGAAGTGGCCAACGTGAGTTTTGGTCGGGTGGTCTGAGGTGCTGTAGCTGCTGTCGTGGGCTCGGGATCTTCGATATCCGAAGTCCCGAGTCGAAGCGCTGCGAGTGAGGCCGATCCGTACGATTTGGTCGCAGCCGCCATCGATGCGGCAGCAACGCGGCTGAGGTAATTGTGAAGCTGTTCGCTGGGAAGGATTACCAGGATGGAACGTGGGAGTCTGATCGGTCTTCGGTTTAGCGGAACCGACCGCCTGGGAACGGAATGGAGTCGATGATTTGGAAACAGTGAGAGCTGGTCAGAGGTTTCCGGATTGACGGAGTCGGTGTCGTCCACAACTGGGTCTGTTAACGGCTTGGCCATAAACACCTTTCGGAAGGCTCAGCCCCAACGACAGGACAAGCTCTTTCCCCGGGCACAACAACCGGCAAGTGGTGTGCCGTGTTGGTATGAAAAATCCAATGTTGCCTCACAACGCTTTTGAGAGATCTGGGGGGAGAAAGCGGCATCGGAAAGTTGACTTAGAGTAAGGATCTTAAAGGAGTGGTTATTCGGCAACGCCCACCACGCGCGAATCCCTACCTCGCCAAAACAAAGCGGGCAGCAGAGCAACGACCTCTTCTAAACACCGGAGAGTGCCGAAGCCCGCGCCGCGCTACCAAACTCTGTACGAAATCCATTAGCTATGAGAAAACGCCAGCGACCACAACGACTGCTCAAGCGTGGACTCGTCGCAACGGAAGCTCTTCCACCCGCCAACAGCGCAGCGCCACAGGTGCAACATGACCGAGTGTTTACTACCTGCCCGGAGTGCGGCGCCGACCTACAGGCCGCAGTCAAAATCTATCTCTACGGAGTGGAAGTAAACAACGCCGGACTCGTTATCAAATATGACGGCGGACCGCAGCCAGAAAACGAGGATGACATTCTCGAACTCTGCCATCTTCAAGACACAACCGTCTACTGCGCTAACGATCACGTCTTCAGCTCTGACGCCGCCGTTCGCATTAAAGACGCGCAGCCGCCCGACGCGGTCGAGGTTCTACGCATCGCCGCCTGGCCAACAAACTCCAACAGCGAGCCCGACGTAATGGGAGACGCCCTTGACGAAATTCAGGAACTCGCCAGCCATACCGTCGATTTGCTTGCCCCCCCAAAAGATAGGAGACCACTGATGACCGTAGCAACCGACTTAACCGACCGCGTAAAGACCGAAAAACCAATTCCCGCAAGCAGACTCGATGCGGCCAGGGCATTAAATTCCCTCCGAGCCTTTATCGGTAAGAGCCAGCTACACGCAATCGGCCAGGGATGCTGGGGCAAAGAACGTCAATACTTCTATGACAAACTCGTCGAGATGGCCGGCATCGTCAGAGCGATGCCAAAGACTTATGAGCAGGATGGATTAGGCGACAACGCAATCGCTCACCTGCACTACTTCAAGGGTTCGTGCGACTGGTACATCACTGAAAAAGACTGTGAGCCTGACGGACAACACCAGGCTTTTGGACTGGCAAATTTTGGATACGGCGGAGAGCTTGGCTACATCTCGATTGTTGAACTTATAGAACTCGACGTTGAGCTTGATCTGCACTTCACCCCATGTACGCTTGCCGAGATCAAAGCATGGGAAACCCATTGATCAGCGCTCCTGACTTTCCTTCTCGCTTTGTTCGGCAAACTGAGCGGCCAGCAAGAACAGACCGACTCAAAAGTGAAGCCAGCCAGATAAGAGGTAGTGAATTACTACCAGATAAGAGATGTCCGCGAACCAATTTACTGTCTACGCACGACACGAGCCAACCACCGATAGTGTCGCTATTAAATATCTTGACGCGAAGACACTGGCAACCTGCAAAGACGTAGTGGTCTATCACGACCAACAATGCCGGAGCTTCTTCGCAACCTTTCCCTGGCACTACCACAAGTCTAAGCCGACAAGACGAAATCGGTATGTAACGCTCAACTGCTTTCGCTATCGCCTTATCTGGGTTTGACCCTATACGCGAAGAACAGCAAGCGGCGAACAAATACGGACCTTTTTCCAAGAGCGCGATGCCTGATTACATCTGTCCAGATTGTGGCGGACTAATTACCTGTCTGTCCTGCATTGAAATACACGCCGGCCAGCTTCACAAGGGACCAGCTTTCGTCAATCAGTCCTACGACCCCGATTGGTATCGAAACGACTACCTGAAGCAAGCCAACTCCGACCATAACGGAGAACGAGGAACTGAAGACCGCGCCGACGAAGAACTTGAGACCATCGGCGCAAACGAACCCTTGTCATTCTATTTAACTCAATTCACCGACACGCCAATCAATGGCGGGTCAACAGTGCCTTCCCAACGAGACTTGTTCGCCTAAACACAAAAACCATGAAACCCACCAACGCACTTAACTTCAGCACAATACTCGCGGAGGCCGTGAATCAGCCTGGCTCGATCATGGAAGCATATTCGGCCTTTTACAACTACTCGCTCGGAAATCAACTGATGGCTTTATTCCAATGCCATCATCGAGGATTGCAAATAGGCCCACTAGACACATTCAAGGGATGGCAGGTGCGAGGGCGCTTTGTCAAACGAGGCGAAAAGGCGTTGACACTTTGTATGCCGATCTCGGTGAAACGACGAGACCGATCCGCTGCTTCCGGAGAGCTGGAAACCGAAGACGTATTTACGACGGCGTTCGTCCATAAGCCGCGCTGGTTCGTGCTGTCTCAAACGGAAGGAGAAGAATTCACGTTGCCTGCGTTTCCCGAGTGGGATGCCGAAACCGCATTGGCAGCATTACAAATCACGCAAGCTCCTTTCACGAGCACAGACGGAAACTGTCAAGGCTACGCGAAAAAACGAGAGGTAGCCATAAACCCTCTAGCCCAACTGCCCCATAAGACACTCTTCCACGAGCTGGGTCACATCGAATTGGCCCATACAGTAGAAGCTGACTTCACCGACGATGAGCGAACACCAAAAAGCCTCCGTGAAGTCGAAGCTGAGGCCGTCGCTTTACTATGCTGTGAAGCTCTCAACCTTGAGGGAGCCGTGTTCTGTCGCGGTTATATCCAATCATGGGCCAACGGTGAACCTATTCCGGAAACCAGCGCCAGAAAGATTCTCGGTGCCGCCGATAGAATCCTCAAAGCCGGCATCCCAAAGAAGGATGTCATGCTCAACTAACAAGGTGACACCCATGGCGAATACAAAGCTTGCCCTCAAACGAGATCCAAACGCCGCAATTGGTCATCCCAGCCCTATGCATTTGGACTGCCTCTGCGGCCAAGAAGTGCAAATACATGGACAAGAGAACTGCTGCACGTGCGGCGCCGTCTATGACAGTGGCGGATGGGTGATGATTCCATCGTCCGCGAGTTGCACCGAAACCGCTGCGCGGTACGCCTCCCTTGGCAGATCCATTCCAGACGCCTCTTGACATGACACGTACATTTCCACTGATAAGCTCGTTCCTCGATTACCTCAAGATCGAGAAAGGACTTTCTCGCAACACGATTCAGAACTATGCTTTGGACCTGACTCGAATGCACGAGTGGACCAGCGCAAACAACAAGAATCTCCGCGGCCTCGATGAGCGCGACATTGAACGCTGGATGGGAGACCTCTTCCGCCAGAATCTCAAGACATCCTCAATCAGCAGAGCCCTCAGCACGGCGCGAGGTTTCTTTCAATTCCTCGTCCTGGACAACCAAATCGCGACAAATCCCACAGAGAATCTCGTTGCGCCAAAGAAGATCCACAGCCTTCCACGTGTTCTAACCAGAAGAGAGGCGGCCCGGCTTCTGCAAACTCCTGACACCACAACCAAAGTAGGGTTACGCGATCGCGCGCTGCTTGAATTACTCTACGCGACCGGCCTTCGTATCTCTGAAGCAATCTCTCTTACCCATCGCGATCTTAATCTTCGCTCCCGGATACTTCGTTGCCACGGTAA
>Ga0187893_10002327_pt1 | contig 42095 bp, 61 predicted proteins | sample MA1701074metaG_FD_139574 | JGI IMG/M metagenome (GOLD analysis project Ga0187893, IMG submission 139574) | White microbial mat communities from a basaltic lava cave in the Kipuka Kanohina Cave System on the Island of Hawaii, USA - MA170107-4 metaG ...
GCGTCAAACTTATTATCGAGCTGATTCGTCACCTTTTGTAATTCATTTTTTGCGGTATTGGTTATGCCGTCAATGTTCCTCTGTAGGCCGAGTAAATCATCTTCTCTAGCTTCAATTTGCCGGACATATTCTGCTATTAAGTTTTTTAATTCTTCATCTATTTCCATAATCATAATTTAAATAGCTGTCTAACCCCTATCTTTGCCCCTTGTCCCACTACATGGAGCGCATTGAATGCTACCTTGAGGGTCCGGTGAGCTACTCCATCCTTGCCGAAGAAAAGCTTAAATGCGTCCTTGGTATAATTTCCAAGCCCGTATTTTTTACTGTACATGGCTTTAAACGCATTAAGGAAAAGGGCGGTAGGAGTTTTCAGAATAATTCCTGTTCCCAATTCGAAAGTATTGTTTCCCAAATCCCCTAGTGCCTTCATGATTTCTGCTTTCTCTTTGGCCATCTCTGCTCGAAAGGCAGGGCTCCGGCCCCTGGCCTCGCGAGCCTTAAGAGCCTTGTCGCCGGCCTTTGCCATGGCATTCCCTACATTTCTCAACACATCCATGGGTTTCATATAGTTTTATTAAATCAAAAAAATTCTTATTGTCAATTAGAGCTATCCCATCGTGTCGTAGCGTCCCATAATCTCCCGCTCGACTTCTTCGCGGTCGCGGCCGTATTTGACATAAGAGAGCTCCTTAAGCGAATCCACGATCGCGGGATTGCCTTTCTCTGGCGCGAGGGTCTTAAGATTGAAGGGTTTGACCGGATAGCCCTGCACGAGCATAGACATGTAAGCGTTAAAATTCTCGAGCTTGGTGATATCCTGGGCGCTGAAAATCGGCTTAAACTTCTGTTCCAGGAAATTCGCGTCCTCGGTCCCTACTCGAAACACCGCCATGGAACCCACATTTCCGAAAACCGCGTTCTTGATGTTCTCCTCGAGCTGGGTGATATACTGGTGCGCAATGTTAAGCGACAAGCGATATTTCCTGGCTTCGGATAGAATCGAGGTAATGGAATCGGTAGTCACGTTCTGGAATTCATCGATATAAAGATAGAAATCATTCATGGGTTTGCCGAACATATCCACTCGCGAGAGCGCGGCCATCTGGATTTTACCGACCAGGACCAGCCCGATCAGGTTCGCGTTAATGTCCCCCAGGCGGCCCTTAGAGAGGTTCACGAGAAGAATCTTCTTCTCATCCATGATCTTCCGGAAATTGAATACGGAATGCTGTTGGAGCACCACCGGGCGCATAATGTCGTTCGAGATGAAGTTGTCGAATTTCGAGGAAACATAAGGCACGAAGTTCGCGAGCGATTGATCTCCAGTAGTCTGCTCCGCCGCGACCCAAAATTGCTTAATGATGGGGTTCTTGCAGCGAGCGATCTTCATGTCCCGAAATTCTTTATCCGCCAAGACTCGGGTGATCTCGAGAAGAGTCGAGCCGCTCGCCGGGTCTTCCATGACCAAGTGGGCGCTGTTTCGGAAGTATTGCTCGAACATGGGCCCCATGCCCGCGACTTCGCCGCTCCCGAAAAGCTTCTTGAAAATGCTCATCATTTCATTGGCGACGAAAGTTTTCTGCTCCGGGTAATTCGGGTCGTACTCCAGCATGTTTAGTCCCATGGGCCGCGCGGTATAGGCCGGGTCGAAATAGATGACGTCGTCCACCCGCTCTTTAGGAATACGCGAGAGGATGGTCTGGATGTCGGTGCCATGGGGATCAATATAGCAGCAGCCGTCCCCGTTCTTAATGTCCTGGGTGATCATGTTAAGCAGGATGTTGGTTTTACCGGTCCCGGTCTGCCCGATCACGTAGAAATGCCGGACTCGATCCTCGCGGGCGAGGTGCACCGAGGTATCTCGACCCCGATAACTATTTACACCGAGAATTATGCCCTCCGTTCCGAGCTCCAGTGGTGCCGGCGCGATGCCGGAACGCGCCTCCTTGAGCTGCGGCTGCGAGCCGATGCCGATCGGGAAATGGAAGATCGAAGATAGCTCTTTAAGATTAAGGGGCATAATTTTCCCCTTCTCGAAGGCCCGATAGGAGAAATCATGAAAGAAGTCTGTGAGTCTGGCATCCTTCTCTTCTTGGAAAACGATTGAATTCGACGCTGCTTCGGAAAATTGATTAAAGGAAGACTCGATCTCCCTTAGGATCGCCCTAGCCCTCGCCTCGGTCTCAGCTGAGGCGATCACTCGGATATTCGCTTTCATGATATTTGACTTAACTTTATTCCCGATCTTCTCCACCGCGCCCTCATCCACCGCGCGGCGGCCTTTCATTTCGCTTTCTTTTCTTTCCTCCTTCTTTGGTTTTACTCCGAAGATAAGCTCCTTGCCGGCCGAGAATAACGCCTGGTTGAATTTATAGAAATTGTCGGCGGCGTGCTTGACGGACGCACCCTCCTTTACGTCATCGAGGATGAGGTGGAATTCATTTGCGTATTTATCCCCCGCCGGGCAGATAAGAAGCTGGATAGCTGCGCCTTCCCCCTCGGTCTTCAGTTTAGAGAAAACATTAAGGATCGTGTTCATGGGATCGTGGTCAATGTTATCGTAGGTCTTAAGCGGCATGACCGGACGTTCTTTGAGGGTGGCGTAGGCGCCGACGGCTTTACCTTTTTCGTTAAAGATATTGTAGTCGTCGGGAGCTTCTCGGATCTTCGCATCGTGATAGAAAGCAAGCACTTGCTTCTCGAAAAGCGAGACAAATTTATTCGGGATCCCGGCGTAGACCACCACCTCGTCGCTCGCCGCGGAGAGGGCTACTTCCAGGGTGTAATAATTCTCCTTTTCGTTCTTTTTGCCTTCGGAGATGGAATCCATCCCGGCGTAGAACTGCTCCATCGCGCCGATGAACTCCTTGAAACCCTTGGACTTGTCCGCCTCGTCCTCGGGCGGCGGGAGAGTAATTTCAAAAAGAGTCATTTCGAGCTCTTTCTTAAGAGGATCTTTCACCTCTTTACCAAGCTCCCCAGTTTTCAAATATTGCACTAAAAAGCGGTGGAAATCGTCGTCAATATGCGGATTTCCCATCTTCTCCGCCACCGATAGTGCATTTTTGATCCCGCGAGCGAGAACAATGCCCAAGAGTTCTTCCATAGTTTTATCGTGGGCTTCGGGCTTCAAATCGAGTACGATCTTGTCCGCCTCCTCCTTGCCCATCACCTGCGTCGAATGGAGAGTTTCCGCGGATGGAACTTTCTTATACGCCAGAAGAATATCTTCCGCGGCTTTATGCTCCGCCTTGGCCTCCCCCGAGCCGTGTAATTCCGCTTCGCGCCTTGCCACATGCGCGCGCAGAAATTGAAGCTCCTCCTCCGGAGTCTTGAACTTGGGAGCTTCTTTGAGAAACGACGGCTCCATCGTGATAATTATATCACGCGCGGGTTAAAATTTCGGGGCCTTTTTCAGTTACAAGAACTGTGTGTTCGAAGTGGGCGCTTCGCGCGCCGTCGCGAGTACGGTAGGTGTAACCGTCCGGATCGAGCTTCACATTTTTTGTACCGAGGTTGACCATGGGCTCGATGGCAATAACCATGCCCGGGACTAATTCCGGTCCTTGCCCCGGCGGACCGAAATTGGGCACATAGGGGTCTTCGTGGATCGCCCGCCCGACACCATGACCGGAGAGTACCTCCACGATGCCGTAGTCGTATGGCCGGATCGAACTCTCAATTGCATGGCTTATGTCCCCCACCCGGCTCCCCGCTCTCGCGCTCGCAATGCCCTTCTGGAGCGCCTCTCGCGTCACGGAGAGAAGTTTCTTAGTCCGAGGATCGATCTCCCCGACCGGCACGGTCACCGCCATGTCGGTGAAGAACCCTTTGTGCTTGAGGCCGAGGTCGAGAGAAACCGTGTCTCCTTCTTTAAAGAACCTATCGGCGGAAGGAATGCCGTGCACCACCTCGTCGTTGAGCGACACGCAGAGCGAGGCTGGGTAAGGATACTTCGCGCCCTCCGGCTGATAGTTTAAAAAGGCGGGAGTATCGCCTGCTTCTTTTATCAGTTGAGAGGCATACTGGTCGAGTTCGAAGGTGGTGACTCCGGGCTTAACCTTCTGCGTAATTTTTTCCAGAATAGTCGCAAGATGTCTCCCTCCTGCCCGCAGGATCTCTATTTCAGCAGGAGTTTTAATTATGATCATTTAATTATTGTGCCCCGGAAGGTCTGTCCCTTAAGATAGTTCGCAAAGTTGTCGATTGGTTTTCCATTCATGATCACGATCTCCATGCCCTCCTTCTCCGCAAGCGCTGACGCAACGGGGTCAAAAGGAGAATGCAGCCGGGAAGTCCACTCTCCTGGGATCAGTCGCCTATACTCCGCCCAGGAAATCTTCTCAATTTTTTTCGCATTCGGATTTTGTTTGGGGTCAGAATCGTAAACATAATCGATGTTGGAGAGGTTAACAATCTTCTTCGCGCCCACCGTCCTGGCTGCCAGGGCTGCATCCCAATCCGAACTTCGCCCGGGCTCGTGAGCCGAACCCACTACAATCGGTCGTTCGAAGGGGAAACTGCTAGACAGATCTTCCACCACCTTACCTTCGGCATGCTCTCCAAATGCAACTCTCACTAATTCCGCGTTCAATTTCAAAGCGGCAATACCGATCCAATCCAAATCTTCATCCGAGGGCGTAGAGAGAATTTTGGCCGCCTCGTTATACCTTTGGTTGATCCTCCCGCCGCCAGTAATGATCACAAACTTACTACCTTTCTTTATTTCCTCGAGGATTAAACCCTTAAATCCTTTCAAAAAGTCGGCATCGACCGCGTCTGGTACAATCAGCGAACCTCCCAACGAAATGACAATTTTATTTTCCATATTAAAATCGAAGTGCCTCAATTATCTCCTTGTGGACACCTTCGATACTTTGTTCCCCGTTCACTTTATAAATTTCATAACCCTCTCTCCCCTTGAAATAATTCATGGCGGGAATGACGTTTTGCTTGTATTCCTCGAAACGTTTCCGAAGCCCCTCCGCGGTGTCATCGTGTCTCCCCCTTTTTAAATTTCTTTTCACCGCTTCGTCCTCGCTAAGTTCTATGAAAACTACTTTAACATCGCTCCGGCCGTAAAACTTCATCATTTGTTCGAAGGTTTCGGACTGGTTCACGGTACGGGGATAACCGTCCGCGATGAGATGCCGCTCGGGCGTCAGAGCGGAAATTAAAATATTGGTAAAAAGCGCGTTGGTCAGGAAATTCGGCTGAAGATGGCCTCGCGTTAGGGTATCTCTGACGATCTCTCCCGTGTATCCTCCACTCTCGACAAGCTTGCGATATTCATCTCCGGTGGAAGTGGCGACGCACAGAAGACCGCTTTTCTTCTCCAGATATTCTTTGAGCAGTTTTGCCTGAGTGCCCTTGCCGCTCCCGACGATACCGAAAAATATGAAAGTCTGCACTGTCACGTGTGATATAATAGCACAAATTATGCGCAAAGGTATTATCACCATCTCCGGCCGGCCGGGCTCCGGCAAATCCTCGACCGCAAACTTGGTCGCGAAAGAACTCGGCTACGACCGCTTCTCGACCGGTGATTTTATGCGAAAGATGGCGTTAGACCGAGGAATCACTTTGGCGGATCTCGGAAAACTTGCAGAAACGGACTCCGCTATCGATACCGCGATCGACACGGAGTCCAAGAAACTCCGAGCTCGGGAGGGCACGGTAATCGACTCGCGTCTGGCTTACTGCTTTATACCGGAATCCTTCAAGGTATTCTTGGACCTGCCACTCACGATTTCCGAAGAGCGCATCCGCAAGGACCTCCGAAACAATAAGCTAAGAGGTTTAAGTGACCCGCTCAAGGAAGAAGAAATTTACAAGAAAACAATCGCGAGATTAGAGAGCGAACAAAAAAGATATAGAGAGCTATATGGAATAAGTGACTACAGTGACAAAAGTAATTTTGACTTGGTGGTGGACACGGACACGCATAACCTAGAGCAGGTTGTCGAGATCATTCTTAAGCGTTACAAGGAGTGGCAAGAAGCTAGAACCTAGAACCTATTTCAATACTCCCGCATCGAGATCTGCGCGTCGATCTTTTTCACAAGATCCAGGACCACCGAGACTACGATGAGTAGCGCCGTGCCACCAAGCGCAATTGCGGTAATACCAGTTACCGACTGCATGACGATGGGCAGTACCGCAATGAATCCTAAGAAAATGGCGCCGACCGTGGTAATCCGAGTGAGAACGTGGGAGATATGTTCTGCCGTCGAGCCCCCAGGGCGGATACCGGGGATAAATGCTCCGTTCTTCTGAAGATTATTGGAGAGCGCTTCGGGATCAAAGGTGACCGCGGTGTAAAAGTAGGTGAACAGAAAGACTAGAACAAAGTAAAGTATCGCGTAAAGAACCGAGGTTTGAGAGAAGGAAAGAAGGACCGCGGAAATTTTAGAGACGATGGCTCCGTCGAAGCGGGATAAAAAAGATCCGATCATCTGGGGAAAAAGAAGGATGGATAAGGCAAAGATGATCGGGATAACTCCGGCCTGATTGACCCGAAGCGGCAGATAGGTGGACCCGCCGCCATACATTTTCATACCGCGGACCTGCTTGGCGTAAGTGACCGGTATCGGTCTCTCCGCCTCAGTAATCATTATCACAAAGGCGATAACCAGGACTGCGACGACTATGAATAAAAGATAAAGAGGGATCTGGGAGGCGTCGAAGGCAAAAATGACCTGCCCGATCTCGGTGGGAATTTGAGCCACAATCCCGGCGAAAATGACGAGAGAAACACCGTTCCCGATCCCGAACTCCGTGATGAGTTCCCCGATCCACATGATAAGCATCGCTCCCGCGACCACAACCACCAGATTGGTAAACCTATCAAAAAATGTAAGGTTGGTGAGAATATTCTGTCCTTCCAAGATCGCCATGAGGGAAAACCCTTGGATGGCCGCCAAAGGCACGGTTAGAATTCTTGAATATTGGGTAAACTTCCTGCGACCTGCTTCGCCTTCCTCGTGATAAAGGCGCTTCAAAGCCGGCACCATTATGGTCAGAAGTTGCATAATAATTGAGGCGGTGATATAGGGGCCGACTCCGAGCATGACCACGGAGAGATTGGAGAGTCCACCGCCGGAGAAAATATTTAAAATTCCGAAGAACTGGTTATTGGTGAGGAAGCGATTGAGCTGAAGGGCATCGATCCCGGGAATCGGAATAGCTGCGAGAAGCCGGAAAACTATAAGCGCCCCGAGGACAAAGAGCACTTTCTTCCGGAGAGACTTATCCGTCCAAATGAGCTTAAGTTTGTGCAAAAGATTCTGCATTACCTGATTATTATTTTACCACCCTTTAGCTTCATATCCTTGCGCAGCGTTGCGTAAGATTTCTGTCCGGCTTCATCCTTGCTGACCACTTTTTCCCGGCGCACGGACTTGAATTGATAGCCCCTTCTCTTGGGAAGCTTTTTAATGATATCACGGAGAGCCGGCCGGCGCTTGTTGCCGGCGCGCGCGGTCTGGCCCTTACCGCCCCGCCCGGAAGTCTTGGCGTGCTTGCCTCCGCGGCCCACGATGCGGTCGCGTTTATTCTTATGAAGTCTCCGTAGTTCGTGGATCTGCATTGGATTCTTTGGTTAGATCTTTTAATTTTTCCTTGCCTTCTTTAGCAATTGTACCGAGGGCAAGCATGGTTGCCTTGGCATTGTTCAACTTATTTTTGCTTTTCGACAAAATTTTCCCGGTTATGTCTCGGACTCCAGCGAGCTTGAGCGCATCTCGGATGACCGACCCGGCCACCAACCCTCGACCCTTGTTCGGCAGAAGTACCACTCGCGCCGAGGCGTACTTGGCCCGGATCTCTCGGGGAATGGAAAAGGTCTTGGTAAGTTCGAGCTTAAGCATGTGCTTCTTTGCGCTCCGGAGGGCCTTATTGATGGCAAGCGATGTATCGGACGCCTTGCCGAGGCCGAGCCCCACTCTCCCCCTCCGATCGCCCGCAAGAAGCGCCACCGAGAAAGAAAACCTACGCCCGCCGGCGACTACTCGCGTCACCCGGCGGATATTCACGATTTTCTGATCGAACTCCGGCTTCGGTCGTTCGAAAGTCTTCATTCTTCGCCTTTGATTCCTTTTTTCGTTGCTTTCAGTCACGTCTTAAAAGTTAAGCCCCGCCTCCCGGGCAGCTTCCGCCACGGATCGGACGCGGCCGGTGTATTTAAAACCCCCGCGGTCAAAAACGACACTTTTAATTTTAGCAGTCTTGGCCTTCTCCGCGATTGCCTTGCCCACGCCCTTGGCTTTCTCGACTTTCGTGCCTTTCTTGGCCTTAAGGTCGCTCGCGGCGGCAAGAGTCCTCCCTTTCTCATCGTCAATTATCTGTGCGTAAACAAATCTGCTCGATCGGAAAACAGCAAGACGCGGTCGCTCCTTGGTGCCGAAAATCTTCGCCCGGATTTTCCTCTTCAGTCTTATTCTTTTTTCTTCTTTACTTTTCACTTTCTACTTTTAACTTTATAACTTTACACCGTTTTCTTGCCTTGTTTACGCCTTATAACTTCATCCTCATACCGGAAGCCCTTACCTTTGTAGGGCTCCGGTTTCCGGAGCGCTCTTATGGTAGCTGCAAAGTTGCCAACCAGTTCCTTGTCCGCCCCAGTTACGGTAATTAAATTCTTCTCCGCGGTTGCGGAGAGGCCCTCGGGAATAGTGACCTTGACCGGGTGCGAGAACCCAAGAGCGAGATGCAGTTCTTGGCCCCCGCCCGAATGACCGGAGTTCCGCCCGGATGAACCAGTCGGACTGGCATCCGGTCGGGCGGGCTTAACTTCCGATTTAAATCCGATGCCCTCCAAGATTAGCTTTCTCTGGTAAGGTGTTTGAACCCCGGCAATCATGTTCTTGATGTGGGAAGCGTAGGTGCCCCAGAGGGAATGGGAAAATTTGTCATTGCGTTTGGGGGCGAGAGTAACTACGCCACTTTCTATCTTTATCTCCACATCCGGACGAAAATTTCTGGAGAGGGTCCCCTTCGGACCCTTAACGGCAAGTTCTCCGGAATTCAGGTTAACTTCCACGCCGCTCGGTATATTTATTTTTTGTTTTCCAATTTTAGACATGTGGGTATTGTGAGCGGGTCTAACTACCAGAGTTTAAATAAAGCTTCGCCGCCGACCTGGTTTTTCTTGGCGTCTTTGCCGGATAAAATTCCCTTCGGAGTGGAGAGGACCAAGATCCCGGTCCCGCTCAATATCGGATAAATATCTCGCATGCCATAGTAGACCCTCCGGGAACCCTTGGAAATCCGCTCCACATCGGTGATCCTAGGATGCTTGTCCGTGTAGAGAAGTTCAATCTCGAGAACTGGATGGTCCTTCCGGGCTTTCTTAGAAAACTTCCCAACATAGCCCTCGTTCTTCAAGCATTCCAGTATCCCTTCTTTTATTTTAGAATGCGGAACGATGACAACGCCTTTCCCGGCCAAGGAAGCGTTCTTCATCATTATGAGCATGTTCGCAATGGGGTCCATGTTATTTATAGTGAGCTTGTCGAACTACCATGAAGATTTTCTTACGCCCGGTAGTAGGCCTTCGTTGGCAAGTTCCCGGAAGCAAATCCGGCAGAGATCGAAGTCCCGCATATACCCCCGCCCGCGCCCGCAGCGAAAACAGCGGTTCTTGCCTCGGGTGGAGAACTTGGGTTTCTTTAAGCTTCTCGCGATTACTGACTTCTTGGCCATATTTATAAAAAATAAATGAGGGGAGTTCGAGCGATTTCTCTCTTTAAAAGAGATCTACTCAAGCTATACCCTTAGATCCATACTATCATTCCTTCCTCTTTCGGTCAACTATTTCTTCTGAAACGGCACCCCGAGGAGTTCGAAGAAAGCCAAACCTTCTTTTTTATTTTTAGCGCTGGAGACAATGGTTACCGAGAGACCGAAGACGTCCTTGATGTCTTCGTCGGCGGTCTCCGGGAAAATCGTGTGCTCTCGGATTCCCACCGTCAGGTTCCCGATGTTGTCCACGGCCCTGCGGGTTATCCCGCGGAAGTCCTTGGTCCGAGGTAGCGCGACGTTAAGGAGCTTCTCGAGAAACGCGTACATTATTTTGCCGCGGAGCGTCACCACTACCCCGATCGGGTCGCCCTGCCGAATTTTGAAGGTCGAGATTGATTGCTTTGCTCCCCGTAGCGCCGCCTTCTGGCCAGTAATTTTCGCGAGCCTATCCATCACAAAATCATTTTTGTTTTTGTCCCCGCCTGCCGGACGGGCAGGCTTCTTAAGAAGCGTGCCGGTCCCCACCGAGACTACTGCTTTCCTTAATCGCGGAGCAGCCAGCGCGTTCTTGTAATGAAAAACACTTTTCATTTTTTCGTAAGCCCCGGCCTCCTTTTCTTTTACGGTTAGATGCTTTGCCATTTTACTTTGTCTTATTCCTTCTCAACATTCGACGCGTGGATCGGCATCGAGATATTTACCACTTGACCTCTCTCGTTCGACTTCCTAGGACGCTGGTGCTTCTTAAGGACGTTTATGCCTTCTACGACCACCTTGTTTAATTTAGGAAATGCCCGGACAACTTTGCCTTTTTTGCCCTTATCTTTGCCGGCGAGAACTATGACGTTGTCTCCTTTTTTGATATGCATGGTTTTAAATGACTTCCGGGGCTAAGGTGGCTATTTTCTGAAAGCCCTTCTCCGCTATTTCCCGAGGAATGGGACCGAAAACGCGCCCGGCCTTGGGATCTTGTTTGCCCTTCTCAAGGATCACCACGGCATTGTCATCGAATCGAATGTAGGATCCGTCCGGACGACGGTGCGCGTCCCGCGTGCGGACTACCACCGCCTGGTGCACGTCCTTCTTCTTGACCATTTTCCGCGGCGCGGCTGATTTAATGGAAATTACCACCAGGTCGCCAAGTTTGGCGTAGCGCTTCTTGGAGCTCCCGAGCACCTTGAAAACCTGGCCCACAATGCCGCCGCTGTTGTCCGCTATTACTACCATGCTTCTGGGCTGGATCATAAAACTCTAAATTTCTTATCTTTGGAAATCGGCCGGGTTTCCTGGATGCTTACCTTATCTCCGATCTTGAATTTGTTCTCCGGGTCATCGGCCTTGTAGCGCTTACTCACCTTGTAATACTTTTTGTACTTCTTATGTTTAACGAAGCGCGAAACGGAAACCACAACGGTTTTGTCCATTTTGTCGCTGACGACTTCTCCTTTTAAAATTTTCTTAGCCATTTTTTTTATTGAGGGCTGTCAATATCCTCGCGATCTCTCGCCTCTCAACCTGAATAAGTTTAACGTTCTTCGGCCGGGCTCCTTCGCCCTTGAAGCGATTGGCGCGAACCTCCTCCCGGAGCTCTGTAAGCTTCTTAGTAAGCTCTCCTTCGTTTAGGTTTTTTAAATTTAATTTCTTCATATTATCCTTGCCTAGCAATCACTCGGGATTTAAGAGGTAGCTTTGCTCCCGCCTTACGCAGGGCTTCCCGGGCTACTTCCTCCTCCACCCCGTCTACTTCGAAAATGACTCGCCCTGGCAGAACCTCGAAGGCATAGCCCTGGGGATCACCCTTGCCTTTACCCATGCCCATCTCCGCGGGTTTCCCGGTGTAGGGCCGGTCTGGAAAAATTCGGATCCAATATTTGCCAGCTTTGGTGAGAGTGCGTGAGATTACCTTGCGAGCCGATTCAATCTGAGTGGAACGCACTCGCCCGAGCGACTCGGCCTTGAGTCCGTAGGCGCCGAAAGAAAGCCGCGTACCGCGAGTTTCCGGGGTTATGAATTTCATATTCCGGCGTCCGGTCTGCCATTTTCTGAATTTAACTTTTTTAGGTAACAACATATAAATTAGGTTTTGGATTCTTTATTAAAAATTTTACCGCGGTAAATCCAGACCTTGATCCCAATTGTCCCGTAGGGCAGAACCGCTCGCTCTCGCTTAAAGTCAATATCCGCGCGGATGGTCTGAAGGGGTACGGAGCCGCGCTTAAGGTCCTCGGTCCGAGCAATTTCCGCTCCGCCCAGACGGCCGGAGAGAATAATCCGGACACCCTGCACTCCACGCGCAGCCACTACTTTCTCCAAGACCTGCTTAGCCACCCTCCGATAGGGCAGTCTTTTCTCGAGCCCCTCGGCGATCATGTAAGCGACTACTCCCGCGTCCGCTTCCGGGTTTTGGACTTCCATAATCTCCAGCTTGAAATCTTCCGGCTTGGAAAGTTTAAGTTTCTGGATTTTTTGGAGAACGTCGTTTTTGAGCTTGGCCGCGCCTTCTCCGCTTCGGCCGATGATGAGACCGGGGCGGGAGGTCTTCACGATGAGGCGAGTGGCCTTGCGGCTGCGCTCGATTTCGATCGAGGAAACATACAGACCGCGGAGTTTCTTCTCAAGATATTCTCGAAGGAGCACGTCTCCGCGGAGATAGTCGCTGTATTTCCTAGCATCTGCAAACCAGCGAGACTTCCAATCTCGGAGAGTGACTAATCTATGCGCGTAGGGATGAACGATCTTGGACATGACTATTTCTCCGCCTTCTCCGCAAGCACAATCTCCACTCGGCTGGTGCGCTTGTTGATCCGCGAGGCCCGGCCCATTGCTCGCGGCATCATTCTTTTAAAAACGACTCCCTTGTCCACCCGGATTTCTTTGATGAAGAGATTCTCCTTGCCCTTGCCTTGGTTCTTGGCGTTAGCAAGTGCGGAGAGGAGAAGCTTTCTTAGTGGCGCTCCCGCGCGCTTAGCCAGATGCTGAAGTGCAACTTCAGCGTCGCTCACTCTTTTGCCTTTAACAAGATTCGCCACCAGGCGGACTTTGCGCGGGGATTGTCTGTAATTTTTCAGAAACGCTTTCATATTTTATTTCTTGGCGGCACCCGCTTCTTCGGCCGCAACTTTAGCGGCTTGGGCCTGCGCGATTTCCGCTTCTTTCTGCTTCTGTTCTATTTCCTTCTGCATGCGCCCACCGTGTTTAACGAACTTGCGAGTGGGCGAAAATTCGCCGAGTCGGTGGCCCACCATATCCTCCGAGACAAGTACCTCGATGTGGTTCTTGCCATTGTGAACGCCGAAAGTAAAACCGATCATCTCTGGGGAAATCTGGGATGCCCGCGCCCAAGTCCGAATAGCCGGCGTCTCGCGCGGATTTTTGCCCTTGATTTTCTTCAAGAGTTTCTCGTCCACATAAATTCCCTTCTTGAGCGACCGGGTCATAAATAAATAGGCCTTTCGGCCTTGAAAGATATTATCAAAACAGAAGAAAAATGTAAATGGACCCCGGAAAGAGGTCCATCAGGCCTGCTGGCCCTGGTTTATGCTACGCCTGGCGGCTGTCCAGAGAAGGGTGCTCTCCGGGGTGGCTGGCGACGTGTCCAGGTCGTCAGGTGGTCCAGTTCTTTGGGCGGAGGATATTGAACCGTACAGCGCCCCTGATAGTGCATTGTGTCTTCCTTGCACTCCTCACAAAACTGAATCTTAAACTTCAGTTCCTGTGGTGGCATCTTACTCTCCGGGTTCATTTGGTGTAACTATATCACACTCTAGGCTTGTTTTCTACTCTTGCCGGTTCGGCGTCGAGAAATTATGAAAATATTAGAATATTTCTTGGGTGTGCGAGTTTTGCGGCCGCCGGTAACTTTGCCCCAGAGGGTCTTGGGACGCTTAATGCCCCGGCCTTGCCGGCCCTCGCCCCCACCGTAGGGATGATCTACCGGATTCATAGCAGTTCCGCGCACAGTCGGACGAATGCCCTTCCAGCGGCTGCGTCCGGCTTTGCCGTAATTGACTAGGTGATGTTCCTCGTTGGAAACCTCGCCAACGGACGCCCAGGCATTCTCGATCACTTTCCTGACTTCGGTAGAAGGCATTTTAAGAGTAGTGTACCCGTCCGCGTTCGCGACCACCTGCGCGAAAATTCCCGCGGAGCGAGCAAGTTTCGCTCCTCCGCCGGGTCGAAGCTCCACGTTGTACACGAAGGTCCCGACCGGAATGTGCTTGAGTATCATGCGGTTGCCCCGGCGCAGTTCCGCTTTCTCGGAAACGATAAAGTTCTCCCCGGGCCGGACGCCTTTGGGCAAAATCACATAGCGCTTCTCGCCGTCTTTATAAGTAGCAAGACCGATGAAGGCGGAGCGATTGGGATCGTACTCTACGGAGCGGATAACCGCCGGAATATCTTTCTTGTCATAGAGGAAGTCTATCTCCCGATAAAGCCGTTTGTGGCCGGCGCCCTTGTGTCGCACTGTTATCCGACCCTGGGCATTCCTGCCTACCGCGCGGCGAAACCCGCGCGTGAGACCTTTCTCCGGCTCGCCTCGAGTAAGAATCTCGGCATAGTTAATGCCGGTCATCTGCCTTCTGGATTTAGTTACGGGTCGGTAAGTTTTCATTTTTATTTATAGTGAGTCTATCGAACTAAACAAATTCAATTTTATCTCCTTTTTTAAGATAGACTACTGCTTTTCGTCCGCCGCTTTTGACTCCCACCCCGGCGCGACTGTTCATCTTCTTCTCGGGAATACGGAGCATGTTAACTTTAACCGGGCGAACTTTATATAAGGAGAAAATCGCGCGTTTTACCTCGTCTTTATTTGCTCCGTAGCCCACGTCGAAAAGATAGGCATTTACACTCTCTAGATGTGTGCCTTTCTCAGTAATTCTTGGATTTTTGATTATAGTTTTCATGTCCGAGATTCTAAGAACTTCACGCTCTCACTAGGATTTTCAATCACAAGATACTTGTGATCGAGAATCTGTACGGGGTTAAGATTCTTGACATAGGAGATCTCTAAGTTCGGGAGGTTTCGGAAACTTTTCTCCGTTTTAACGTTACGCCCGGAAAGCGCCGCGAGCGTTCTGCCCTGCCCGGAAACTTTCGACAAATTCTCGATCACCTCGGCCGCATGCTTGGTTTTGATCTCCGGAACTTCAAGCGACTCCACGAAAACAATTTCGCCGTCTTTTAATTTCCTGGAAAGAACCGAAAAGAGTGCTTCGGCCCGCATACTCTTGGTAATCCGCCGATTATAATTCTTCTCCTTATTTGGACCATGGGTCACCCCGCCGCCTACCCAGATAGGCGAGCGGATGGAGCCGTGCCGGGCGCGTCCGGTTCCTTTCTGTTTCCAGGGCTTGCGCCCGCCGCCCCGGACCTCGCCCCGGCCCTTCGCATGAGCCGTGCCGGCTCGGGCGTTCCCGCGCATTGCCTCTACCACCTGATGTACCAAATCCGCGCGCCACTTGGCGGCGAAGACCTTCGGAGGGAGCTCAATCTTCCCTGCTTCCTTGCCTTTCTGATTGTAAATTTTTGCTTCCATTATATTTATAGTGAGTTCACCGAACTATTTTGAAATTATTTCTACCAAGCTACCCCGAACTCCCGGGATCGCTCCTAGAATCAAAATGGCGTTCTTCTCCTTGTCCACTTGCACTACTTCCAGATTTTTCTGGGTCACCCTATCTCCTCCCATTCTTCCGGCCATGCGCATGCCCTTCGGCACTCTGGACCGGAGACCACCGCCGATGGAACCCGGCTCGCGCTCGGAATGCTTCTGACCGTGAGTTCGAGGACCACCCTTAAAGCCGTGGCGCTTCACCACTCCTTGGAAACCCTTACCCTTGGAAGTGCTGGAAATCTGCACCTTCTCCCCGGGAGAAAAGATGGAAACGTCGATCGTGTCTCCTATTTTAGCTTCGCTTTTTTCCGACGATCTTAGCCGAAATTCCTTGAGAACTTTTCTCTTGTCGCCAAACTCCACCTGCACTGCATCATATCCGTCCTTAGCTTTTTCAAAAATTCTTCGGACTACCACTGGCCCGGCGGAAAGAGCTGTCACCGGAAGAGCCCGGCCATCCTCTCCGAAGTATTGGAGCATTCTTTCTTTTTTGCCAAGTATAAACTTCATCCCGTTAGAAATTTTTATTAGTAAAGTTTTTCATAATATTTTCCGTCTGTGAAATTTCTAACGGGATTCATAGCATTTTGACATCGATTTCCACTCCGGAAGGTAGCGAGAGATTCGAGAGCGCTTCAATTGTCTTTTGGGAAGGGTTAATGATGTCCACTAGTCTTTTGTGCGTGCGCATTTCGAACTGCTCTCTAGTATTTTTGTAAATAAAGGAAGCGCGGTTGACGGTATACTTCTTTATCTCCGTGGGCAAGGGCACTGGGCCCACAATGTCGGCATCATAGCGCCGCGCGGTATCGATGATTTGCTTGACCGACGCGTCCAAGACCTTACTCTCATAGGCGCGCACGCGAATACGGAGGATCACTTGTCCCCCTTCGGTTCGCGGAGCAGACTTTTTCTGCTTTGTTTCTTTCGCCTCTTTCGGCTGTTTGGTAACCTTAGTTTTGGCCGGCTTGGGCGCTTTCGTTTTTTTTGCTTCTTTGGTAACCATACGAATACATTTCCTAGCGCCTAATGCCTGGGGTCTAACTTTTAACCCAGTATTTTAGTAACTACTCCCGCGCCTACGGTCTTGCCGCCCTCGCGGATGGCAAATCTCTGAGACTCTTCCAGCGCAACGGGGGTAACTAGCTTCACGGTAATTTTGACAGTGTCTCCGGGCATAACCATCTCTGTGCCTTCGGCAAGAGTTACATCTCCGGTCACATCCGTAGTCCGGATATAGAACTGCGGTTTGTAGCCGGTGAAAAACGGAGTGTGTCGGCCACCTTCCTCTTTCTTTAAGACATAGATCTCGGCGGTGAAGTTGTCATGCGGAGTGACGGATCCCGGCTTGGCGAGCACTTGGCCTCGAGTGATATCTTCTTTCTTGAGACCTCGGAGAAGAATGCCAGCGTTGTCGCCCGCCATACCTTCCTGGAGGTTCTTGTTGAACATTTCAATACCAGTCACGGTCGTTTTCTGGGTCGGCTTGATTCCGATTATTTCTACATCTTCTCCGACTTTGACTATACCTCGTTCAATTTTACCGGTAACTACCGTGCCGCGGCCTTCGATCGAGAAGATGTCCTCAACCGGCATAAGGAAGGGCTTGGCTGTGTCACGAACAGGAATCGGGATATAGTTGTCGAGAGCGCTGGTAAGTTCCACTATTTTCTTGGCCCATTCGTCGTCCAGAGACTTGGCTTCGAGCGCTTTAAGGCCGGAGCCGCGGATGATCGGGCAATCCTTGTCGAAACCTTGCTTCCCGAGAAGCTCCCGGATCTCATCTTCCACGAGGTCCACCATGTCCTTGTCATCCACCATGTCCACCTTGTTGAGGAACACAATGATCTTGGGCACACCCACCTGGCGAGCGAGGAGCACGTGCTCGCGAGTCTGGGGCATCGCGCCGTCGGTCGCAGCCACGACTAAGATCGCGCCGTCCATCTGCGCGGCGCCGGTGATCATGTTCTTGATATAGTCCGCGTGGCCCGGAGCGTCAATGTGCGCGTAGTGGCGGGTGTCGGTCGAGTATTCGTTGTGGGAAATGTTAATGGTAATACCGCGAGCGCGCTCTTCTGGAGCGTTGTCGATATCGTTCACACCTTTCAGGCGCACTTGCTTGCCTGCCATGTTAAGAACATGCAGGATGGCCGCTGTGAGCGTGGTCTTGCCGTGGTCCACGTGGCCGATGGTGCCCACATTAATGTGCGGCTTGTCTCTCTTAAATTCTTCTGCCATATGATTTGAAATTTAACTAATAATTTAACTATTAGACAATAGAAAAACTGCCAAGAGCAGTTCTAAATATACTAGCAAATCCTAAAACCTTGTCAAACCCACGTAATAACCGGCGGATTCTGGCTACATTTCTAAAAGCCGAGATGCCGCTAAGCTAGCCTTCTCATGCTCTTCGATATCTAAGTACCTTGCTATGGGCGAAAATTTATCCCAAAGCTTGTGTGCGACCGATGGAAGAATTTCCTCTCCGTTTATAGAACCACTATAGGTTCCACCACCAGTTCTACTCATCATTACGATATCCACTTTTTCTCCATCTAGTGTACCAGAAAAAGCTGTGTTATACCCACTCTCTTGACGAAACCTCAAATTGCATTTTTTAAGAAGCTCAAGATTAATTCCAGCTGTCCGCCGCTCTCTGTCTTCGGAAGTCTGTGCTTGAGCCTCACTCATGGCGGCCTTTGCTCGTTGTATTTCTTTTAGTGTTCCTTGTGAACCAGGGCCTTCTTTGCTCATATTAATTTAAGTTACCTTAATAATCCTCCCTCTTAAGTCTCTCTCTCTGCATCTTTTTGCAAGCCCGGGTTATCAACACCCAAAAAATCCCTTGATAAATAAGGACTTCTTACTATCCCCACGGCCGTGAGTAACGTAAGATTCTCTCTACTACTTATAGATATCGTGGGTGCCGATGTCGTGAAAACGCACGAGTTTTCCGCTTAAAAAAGTGAAGCCGATACGATAGCCGAAAGAAATCGAAAAAGCCCAATATTCTTTCATGTCTCCGTGTAATTTATGGGTCTTCAATTTTGGGTCGAAGGGGTTCTTCCGAAAAATTTTTTCACAAACCAAAGCTTTTTCTTTGACCGCGCGAGGAAGCTTTTTAAATGCTCTTTGAAATCTTGGAGAGTACTCGATCTCCATATCACATAAGGTCTCTTAGAGAACGGAGCTTCTTCCCTTTCCCGGCGGCAAACTCGGCTTCACTGGCTCGTATTCCCTCTATCAATTTTTCATCCTCCAGCGCACGCAGGGCGTCTCGAAAAAGCTCGCTCACGGAGCTATAATTACTTTCCTTTACAATCGCCTGAACGCGCGCTTGCAATCCGGGCGACATTGAGATGCTTGATGTTCTACGCATTCAGGTAGTGTAGCACAATGTGCTACAGGAAGTCAAGCCAGCCCTAAAACTATGTCAATTCCTTTTTATTTCTTCTGTGATTTTCTGGATTTCGGCTGTTGGGTCTCGGGCTTCGGTAATTTGTCGGCCGACGACCAGGTAATCAGCTCCATCTCTAATGGCCTCGCCTGGAGTGCTCACTCTCGCCTGATCATGCATCTCCATCCCCAGAGAGCGGGTGCCGGGAACCACAATCTTTAAGCCCTTTAATTCTTCCTGGCTACGAATTATTTTCACTTCTTGCGGCGAACAAACTACTCCTGAAACTCCCGCTTCTCTTGCCAGCCGTGCTAAAGTCAAAACCGTATCCTCGGGGATTCTGCCATAAATCTGCTTAACTTCCTCGGGAGACAAAGAAGTAAGTGCGGTGATCGCTAAAATTTCTTTGCCCGAAGCAACCGCTTCCCTCATCATCGCAACGCCGCCGGAGGCATGGACGGAAATTATATCGGCCTCAATGTCTTTCGCGCGGAGCCGCACCGTGTTTGGGATATCATGCAACTTATGGTCCACCCAGACCTTCTCCACGCCGGCATTCTTTAACTTCTGCACTATCCCGGGCCCAAATTGGTCGTATAAATTATGGATTTTCACCGCGTAAACTAAGTGCCCCACTTTTTTTACGAGTTCGATGGCCTCATCCCAACCCAATTCATCTAACGCGAGAATTATTTTTTTGTTTTCACCGTTTATCATTATTTAAATCATGATATATATCATGACGAATATTCCACCAGCGGGTGGGGAAAATTATCTATTTCCGAGAAGAAATTATTGTCTCTGCGACGTTCTGGGGCACGATGTCGTAGCGCACGAATTCCATGTTGAAACTGGCCCGGCCTTCGGTCATGGAGCGCAGCCCGGTCATGTAGCCGAACATTTCCGAGAGCGGCACAATGGCGCGCACTACTTTATTGAGCCCGCGGTCTTCCATGCCCTCGATAAGCCCGCGCTTGGAAGAAAGATTCCCAGTGATGTCCCCCATGAATTTCTCCGGAGTAACCACTTCCACTTTCATCATGGGCTCAAGCAGTACCGGCTTGCCGCTCCGGCAAGCATCCTGCACCGCCATGGAAGCGGCGATCTTGAAGGCCATTTCATTCGAGTCCACTTCGTGATAACTCCCGTCCCAGAGACTCACCGAAATATTCACCAATTTAAATCCGGCGAGAATACCTCGCTCCAGACCTTCCTTGAAACCCTTCTCGCAGGCGGGGATAAATTCTTGGGGAATTACTCCGCCCTTGATCGAGTTTATAAATTCCCAATCCGAAAAGCGCTTGACTGACTTGGGTAGGTCTTCCATTTCTTCCTTGGAGAGGGCCTCCATCGGCTTCACTCGAATACGCACGTGCCCGTAGTTGCCGCGGCCGCCGGTCTGCTTAATGTATTTGCCTTCCGCCTCGCTCGGCGCGGTAATGGTCTCGCGATAGGCCACCTGGGGCTTCCCGACATTCGCCTCCACGGTAAATTCTCTCTTCATTCGATCCACAATGATCTCAAGATGCAGCTCTCCCATACCGGCAATAATGGTCTCTCCGGTTTCTTGGTCGGTGGAAACTCTGAAAGTCGGATCTTCTTGCGCCAAGCGACTGAGGGCCATGCCCATCTTTTCTTGATCGGCCTTAGTCTTCGGTTCGATCCTAAGCGAGATAACCGGCTCCGGGAAAATAATGCGATCAAGCTCAATGGGACTGCTCTCGTCGCAGAGAGTATCGGAAGTAATGGTATCCTTGAGCCCGACCGCGGCAGCGATCTCGCCGGCAAAAACTTTTTTCACTTCCTCTCGGTCGTTCGCATGCATGCGGAGAATTCTTCCGATACGCTCTTTGTTGCGCGTGCGAGGATTGTAAATGTAGGAACCGGCCGCAAGCACTCCAGAATAAACCCGGAAGAAAATGAGCTGGCCGACAAATGGGTCGGAGGCGACTTTGAACGCAAGCGCCGCGAAAGGTTCCTGGTCTGAAGCGTGTCGCTCCAGATGCTCATCGTTATTAGGATTAATGCCTTTAATCGCAGGGATGTCTGTGGGCGAAGGTAGATAATCCACCACTGCGTCCAGCACCAGCTGCACGCCCTTGTTCTTGAGTGCCGAGCCGGTAAAAACTGGGAAAATGGTATTGGCTATGACGGCCTTGCGCAGAGTCTTCTTCAGCGTCTCCAGGTTGGGAGTCATGCCCTCGAGATACTCCGTCATGAGCACGTCGTCAGTCTCCACGATTTTTTCAATAAGCTCGTGATTATATTTCTTGGCATCGGAGAGCAAGGACTCCGGAATTTCTTTTTCGACTACCTGATTGCCCATCTCGCCTTCGAAGTAGTAGGCCTTCATTCGGAGCAGGTCTACCACGCCCTCGAATTTCTCCTCTAGCCCAATCGGGATTTGCATGCGCACCGCATTTCTATTCAGGCGGTCTAAAATTGTGGCGAAAGAACGCTCGAAGGAAGCTCCGGTGCGATCTAATTTGTTGATAAAACAAACCCGAGGCACTTTGGCTTCGTCGGCATAGCGCCAGTTGGTCTCCGACTGCGGTTCCACGCCGGCGACGCCGTCGAAAACTACGACCGCGCCGTCCAGCACCCGGAGCGACCGCTTAACCTCTACGGTGAAATCGATGTGTCCGGGCGTGTCGATAATATTGAAACGATGTTTTTTGTTTTTATCGGTAAGGGCGTAAGTCGGCGTCCAGAAACAAGTAACCGCGGCGGCGGTGATGGTGATGCCCCGCTCGCGCTCTTGTTCCATCCAGTCGGTGACGGTCTCCCCTTCATGCACTTCACCGATCTTGTGGGACATGCCGGTGTAGAAAAGCACCCGCTCGGTCGTGGTGGTCTTGCCCGCGTCGATGTGCGCGATAATTCCAAAGTTGCGAACCTTTTCCAATGGGTAGTCTCGTTCCATGTTTCAAAATAAAAACTTATATCTAAAATCTAAAAATTGATCACTTCTTCAAACTTTTTCTCATCGTTATAATACTGGCACCTAAGATATTAGCGATTTCAATTGTTTCTTTTAGGATCTCGTCGGAATTAAATGGCAATTTTTGCAAAGTGTCCTTAAGAATGTTCAACCATAACCTTGTTTCATTGGCAGACTTCAACGCGTGTAAATAAAAGTTGACGTAACCCCTTTTCGAACTTGCGGCTTGAGCCTCGGTTAGGTTCGCTGCAATTGAAGTTCCGCTTCTCAGAAGTTGCCTCGCTAATATTTGAGTTGATGGGTCATTCGGTAATTCCTTTGTGAACTTAACCACATTGACTGCATAGTCATATACTCTCCTGCTAAAGTTTTCCTTAAAATTTTTGCCATATGTCATCAGATTTTATATGCCAGATTTTAGATTTTATCCTTCAGATCTCAGATTGCAACCTACCAAGTAAAATGCGCGAAGGCCTTGTTCGACTCCGCCATTTTATGAGTGTCTTCTTTCTTCTTGACCGCGGCGCCCTCGTTCTTGGAAGCCGCGATGAGTTCCTCCGCGAGTTTCAAATGCGCGGGAGAGCCCTTTTTGCTCCTGGTGGCGGCGCGGATCCAGCGCATGGCCAGCGCCACCCGCCGCTCCGGCCGCACTTCCCGCGGCACCTGGTAGTTCGCGCCCCCGATCCGGCGAGAACGAACCTCTACCGTGGGCGCGGCATTCCGGAGCGCCGCGTCGAAGACCTCCAGCGGATTCTCAGTGCCGGTTTTCTTTTTTACTTCGTCGAGCGCCCGGTAAATGATCCGGCGAGCGGTTTCTTTCTTGCCGGAGAGCATCATGTAGTTGGTAAACTGACCGAGACGCTCGGAATTATAGACGTGGTCGGGAGAAACTTTTGTTTTCCTTTTAACTCGTCTTCGCATCTTTTCTATTCTTTCTTTGCCTTCTTAGTGCCGTAAAGCGAGCGGCTCTGGCGGCGTTTCTCGATACCCTGAGTATCGAGGACTCCCCGCACGATGTGGTAACGTACGCCGATCAAGTCCTTCACCCGGCCGCCGCGGAGCATGACCACAGAGTGTTCTTGGAGATTGTGCCCCTCCCCGGGGATGTAGGCTGTCACTTCCATGCCGTTCGTGAGCCGTACCCGCGCAATCTTCCGGAGCGCGGAGTTGGGTTTCTTGGGGGTGGTAGTCGTCACCTTGATGCAGACGCCGCGCTTGAAGGGCGACGGGTAAAGGACCGGCTTGTTTTTAAGCACGTTAAACCCGCGGGTCAGAGCCACGGTCTTGTCCTTGCCGAGGACCTTCTTTCTCTTTCTTCTAACTAACTGGTTGATCGTTGGCATCTTTATTTACAATTGAAAAAGCCCGCTAGGGACTCCCGGTAAATATACTATTTTATAGGATTCCTGGCAAGCCGCCCGTAAAAAGACGGAAGAGCCACTCTACCAGGGGGTACATATAGCTCCAGATAAAAAAAATGAAGATAAGAAAGATAAAAATGGCATAGCGCTCGAGAACGGCCTCCAGGTGGGCGTAGCGTTGGGGAAGAAGAGCAAAAAGGACCTTGGAGCCGTCGAGCGGCGGAAAGGGCATGAGATTGAAGAGCGCGAGAAGAATATTGAGAAAAACGATAAGCCCCGCGATGGAATAAAGCTCCGGGGTACCGAAGCCGAAATGACCCGCGGCCCGGATGACGAGTCCGAAGATCGCGGCGATGAGGAGGTTCGCGAGAATCCCGGCCACAGCCACCGCGATGGTGCCGACTCTCCGGTTCGAGAGATTCTCCGGATTGTAAGGCACCGGCTTGGCCCAACCGATAATGAAACCGGCTTTGGTAAGAATAAGAAGCGCGGGCAGAATGATCGAGCCGAAGAGGTCGAGGTGGCGGACGGGGTTCAAGGTGAGCCGTCCGGCGAAGCGGGCAGTCTTGTCGCCGAAGTACTCCGCGACATAGCCGTGGGAGATCTCGTGAATCACGACCGACATGATGAGTATCGCAATGTAAAAAATTACGTCTATTGCCTGCACAACCTTACTATGATAGCATGGAGGGCACTATGGCGAAAATTGATCCGATTCTAAAAACAACTTCGATCGTCGGCGGCGGCTACTCCAATCGCACTCGCGCGACCAAGTTCAACCCGACCGGGAAGCGTCGCAAGTATCCCAATCTTCAGAAGAAGAAAGTATACGTTCCCGAACTTAAGAGGAGCATAACGCTTGAGATCTCTACTCGTGGCTGGAAGACCCTCAAAAAGCGCGGCATCTACTCCACCCTCAAAAAAGCGGGGTTGGTGAAGTAATTAGCGCTTCAGGAAAGAGACGCCTAAATCTTTGCAAATTTTCTTTGCAAGGAAATCATTGATCTCGTTAAGATCTTAACGAAAGTAAGTGATTTGTTTCAAGGGTAAGCGAAAGCGCTTCGCGTAGGTTTTGTTTGGCCTCGCGTAAAGTCCTTCCTTGGGTATTCACGCCCGGGATCTCTTCTACCCAAGCGACATACCATCTGCCTGACTTTTTATATACAGCCGTAAATTTGCGATTCTTCATAATTTATTATATCACAATTTCCCAAAAATCAAGGTATCTACTCCACCCTCAAAAAGCGGGGGTGGTGAAACAAGAAGCTGGGGCTTATGATATCAAAATGAAAGCGGCTCCGCGATTTTTTCGGAGCCATTTTAAGCAAGGACTACCCTTGCTGAAGCTGGGTTATGTCAAGGTTCAACCTTGACAAGATGGCCTTCCCGGCAACGGGGTGGTCGCCATAGCTTCGAAATCCCCACGGCAAGACTAAGTCTTGCCGCAAGACGAAGTAAGTTTTTAAGTTTCAAAAGAAAAACCTCGGGGGTTACCCGAGGGGAGAGAAGACAGTCTCTCCTCTGTTTTGGCAGTTTTGCCATTTCGGAAGAACGAGTATCTAGGCGCCCAGTTGCGGGAGAACGAAGCGACGCCGGTCCCCGGCGCCCCAGACGCTGCCGTCCTCGAGCGGGTACACGAAGGCCTCGAGCCGACCCTCGTCGCCGAAGTTCACGTCGACCACGAAGCCTCCCTCAATCTCGAAGAAGGTTCCGAAACCATCCTTCCGTAGCTTGTCAGGATTCACACGGCAGAACTCCGCCACTTGCCCCTGCTGCCACCGCTTACGATCTTGCCCGAGACTACCGAAGATCTCGGTGTAGGTGCCGTCTTCGATCATCTCGTTGACGGTTGCCTCGACTTCCGGCGTCGGCTTCCCCGAAGCGGGTATGGTCAGACCATAGACCCCGCCAATGAAGACGCCACTTGACGCGAGTGTCTCGGTGCCGTCCATCGCTGGCACCATCATCCTCTCCATTGGGAATAGGCGGCTGAGATAGATCTTCCCGGTGTCCACGACCGCCTGGAGCGCATCCGCGAACTTATGCGGATCCCGAACCCCATCCAAAACCATCTTGAAGATAGAGGCCAGGAGCTTGAAAATGCGCTCGTACACATTTACTGCGGTGTCGTTACTCACGACCATTCTCCTTGGAAAAAGCATTCGTCCGCTACTAACGGATATATTCCGGATTCTGCCGGACACAGTTGCAAGGTTTTCCTTGCCCATCTAACAATAATTATACACCTTTTGAGGTCAAAAGTCAAGAAAGGGAACCCAGCTGTTCTGATATTATAAAACCATGCAAGGCAAGCATGTCGATGAGCAATATCTCGATCTTTTGGAGCATATTTTAAAGAACGGCGCGGAGAAGGGCGACCGGACGGGCACGGGGACGAAAAGCATCTTCGGCTACCAGATGCGTTTCAATTTAGCAAACGGGTTTCCGCTCCTCACCACCAAGAAAGTCCCCATCAAATCCATCATTCACGAACTCCTCTGGTTCATGCGCGGCGACACTAATCTGCGCTATCTTGCCGAGAACAACGTCCCCATCTGGAACGAGTGGCCTTACAAAGCATACCTCAAGAGAAATGATCTGCCGATCCCGAAAGTCGATAGCGCTGAGTGGAAAACGGGCATGCAGGAGTTCGTGGAGAAAATAAAAACCGATGCGGAGTTTGCCCGAGAATACGGCGATCTCGGCCCAATCTACGGCTATCAATGGCGGCATTGGCAAACACCAGAGGGAGAAATTGACCAGCTCGCGAACCTGATCGCAGAGATAAAGCGCGACCCCAATTCCCGCCGCCTGATCATCTCGGCCTGGAATGTCGCTGATATAGAAGAGATGACCAGGGCGGGACTCCCGCCTTGCCACACCCTTTTTCAGTTTTATGTCTCGAGCGGCAAGCTCTCCTGTCAGCTCTATCAGAGAAGCTGCGACACTTTTCTCGGAGTGCCCTTCAATATCGCTTCTTATGCACTATTTACCATGATCCTCGCGCAAATCACCGGCCTCCAGCCGGGCGAGTTCGTCTGGACCGGCGGGGATGTGCATCTCTACTCTAATCACATCGAGCAAGCAAAACTGCAGCTCACCCGTCGCGGCGATATTCGCACGCTACCGAAGATGAAGATCAATCCCAAGAAAAATAAAGTGGAAGATTTCACGATCGAAGATTTTGAACTGGTCGATTACAATCCACACGAGAGCATTAAGGCCCCCATCGCCGTATAAATGATTAAACATGAAAATTTCTTAGAAGAAGCAATAAAGGAGTCCGAGCACTCAGTGAAGAAGGGCGGCTATCCTGTGGGCGCCGTTATAGTAAGAGGTGGAAAAATCATTGCTCGGGGAGTCAGTAATAGTAAAAAATTACATGATGCAACCAGCCATGCCGAAATAGATGCGATAAGGAAAGCTAGCAAGAAAATAAAAAATAAATTTCTTAATAATTGCACCCTCTACACTTCCCTCGAAACCTGCTTGATGTGCTTTTATGCTTCTAACTGGGCGAGAATCCCTCAGGTTGTTTATGCTTGCAGGAAAACTAAGGCACCAAAAGACTATTATAACACGTCAGTAAAAGTAAGAGATGTTAGAAGTAAAAATTACAGAAAACAAAAAATTATTCATTGGAAAAAATTAGAAAATAGAGCTAAGTTAATAATAGATAATTACGAAAAAAGTAAATGATATCGATCATTGCGGCTATAGGCAAGAACCGCGAACTTGGGTTCGGCGGGAAACTCCCCTGGTATTTGCCCGACGACCTCAAGCGATTCAAGAACATCACCCGAGGTCACACGGTCATTATGGGCAGGAAAACCCTCGAATCTCTGCCCGGGGTTCTGCCCAGTCGGAGAAATATTGTCATAACCCGAGACAAAGCGTATAAGCACGAGGGCGTCGAGGTGGTCGGCAGTATTGAGAAGGCGCTCGAGCTCGTGAAGGCGGATCCGGAGCCCTTCGTCATCGGGGGCGGAGAGATTTTCAAACAGGCACTGCCTTACGCGGATAAAATGTATCTCACCCACGTCGAGGCGGAGCTCCGGGCGGATTCATTCTTTCCGGAATTCAATATGAATGAATGGAACTTAGTTTCTGAAGACCCTCGCCCCAAGGACGCAAGGCATCTCTACGACTTTAATTTCAAGGTTTACCAGCGGAAGGCTAACTTTAAGGATCTTCTTCGGTTCTTATCCGGATAAAGACGTCGCGGCCGTCGGGGGATTTTTCTTTGCGATATTTGCGCTTTTTGTTTATTTCGATTTTTTTAGTTACTTCTTTCTCGAGATCGAAGCCCATCTGCTCGCACATGCCGAGGAGAAATATCGTCACGTCCGCGAACTCCTCCGCGACTCCCGGCTGATTCTTGCTGTGCTTCGAGAACGCTTCCGCAAGCTCTTCATAGGCCCGGCAGAATTCCGTGGCAATATCGGTCGTAAAGCCCTTATCGAGCTTATTCTGCCAAACCTCTTTTTGTAATTTTTTTAGGTCAACCATTTGCTTTGGTATTGCCTCGTAGTAATTTTTGATAATTTGAGCATTTTTTTTGAGGCAATATTCTCTGGCCGATTTTTGTGTTTAATGCCATCTTCAAAAACGATTTCTTTGATGCCACTTTGAATTAAGGCCTTTACGCATTCATTGCAAGGGAAAAAGACGCTGTAAATTTTGCAGTTTCTGGTTGACCGGCCTCCTGCATTATAAATCGCGTTCTCTTCTGCATGACATATGTACGCGTATTTCGTATCTTCGTACCTGCCTTCTTTGCCCCAGGGTAAAGAGTTATTGCTGATCCCCCGCGGGAAACCATTGTATCCCATACCGACTACCACATTGCTTTCGTCGACAATCACCGCTCCGGCTTGAGTTGACGGATCCTTGGACCTCTCGGCGATAATATGCGCCATGCGCATGAAGCATTCGTCCCAAGTAATTGCTTTTCTGGGTGGAACATTCTTGGTTCTCTTTTTCACAACCATAATATACTCCAACTAATCCCGCTTTCCAAGTGCCTTGAATAGCGGCAGATAAATATCAAATTCGGGATTGATAATAAGTTCTTTTATATTTACTTTCTCCTGGAATTCAACCGGGGCGCCCGCGATGAGAGCAAGCGGTTTTCTTTCCGCTCCTTCCCCCATGCTCAAGACTGCCGCGGTAGCCAGACTATCCGCCACGTTGGTGCGGGCAAATTTAAGAACTCGGCCGAAGATGTCCGGCTGTCCCCTTGAATCTTTTAAACCTTTGAATCCCGCATAGCCTAGCGCTGTGCCAAAGATACCCAGACGAAAAGGAAAGCGCCTGCTATCAACTATGAGGACTCCAAGGTTTTTAACTCGAAACTTCTTCTGTAATTTTCTGCGAAGATTTGCCGCAACTCGAAAGGAGTTTTCAGGTAGAAGGATTATCTTGCCGTTGCCATTGGACTCATCAATGCCAGCGGAAGTCATCACCATTCCGTCCTTTACCGTGAACCATAGCTTCTTTCCTTTGACCGCGCGTTGACTTTCTTTTTTTATTATCCTTTCCCTGAATTTTTCCTTATCTAATCTTGGGTCAAGTTCGACGGTTCTGCTCTGGGAAAGGGAAACGATCTTGGAAGTAACAACAATTATTGCCCGGTCGGGAACTTTCTTTACGTATTTCAGGATAAAATTAATCAGACTTTCTCTCTCTTTAAAAATCCGGGTGCGGATCGGCTTTAGTTGCATTTAGCCCTCCACTTCCACGCCCATGGAGCGGGCGGAGCCAGATATGATCTTGACCGCTGCGTCTTCGTCCCTCGCGGTCAAATCCGGCATTTTCTTCTTGGCGATCTCGAGTGCCTGCGCGCGGGTAAGCTTACCCACTTTGGCTTTGTTAGGCGTACCCGAACCCTTTTCTATCTTCGCCGCTTTCAGTATGAGGGACGTTGCGGTCGGGGTCACTACTTGGAAATCATAACTCCGGTCCTCGTACACATTTATGTGCACGGTTACTGTCTCCCCACCCATGTCCTTGCTCGCGGCGTTAAACTTGGTGACGAAGTCACCGATGTTGATCCCGGCCTGGCCGAGCGTGGGGCCGAGTGGCGGCGCTGGGGTGGCCTTCCCCGCCGTGGCTCTTACTTTCACTCGTTTTACGATTTTCTTTGCCATATTGCTATTCTAATTGAAAATTGATAATTGTAAATTGAAAATTTTAGATTTTCTTCACCTGAAGAAAATCTAACTCCACCGGGGTTTCTCGGCCGAACATGGAAACCAGCACTTTCACCTTCCCTCTCTCTTCGTCCACTGAATTAACTTTGCCTTCGAGGTCCTTGAAGGGTCCGTCGGTGATAAGAATCGATTCGCCGATGCCGATGTCGATGGTGTGCTTGGGCTCGCCTTCGCCCATTTTCTTGAAAAGATAATCCACTTCTTCGCTCTTAAGCGGCACCGGGTTCACGCCCGCGCCGACGAAGCCGGTCACTCGCGGGGTATTTCGGACCACGTACCAGGAATCGTCGGTGACGATCATATCCACGAGGACATAGCCGGGATAAATTTTCTCTTCCACTTCCACTCGTTTCCCGCTCTTAATTTTTATTTTCTTTTCGATGGGAACCACTACGCCAAATATCTTGTCCTGCATCCCGAGCGACTCGATGCGCTGCTTAAGATTGCGGAGTACAACATTTTCATACCCGGCGTAGGTATGAATCGCATACCAGTGCCTTTCGCCTTGTGTTTCCTGTTTGGGCATTGCTTAAATTAAGATCTTGCCTAGTATTTTCGAAAAAATAAAATCAAAAACTCCTAGAAAGGCCGCGACTACGGTCGAGAGAATAATCACGATCACCGTGTAGACGATAATTTGTCTCTGGGTCGGCCAGACAACGTGCTTGAGCTCGCTTTTGGTTTCCTTTAAATACTCGGTAATTTTCGCCATTTTAAAAAGCCCCGCAGGGCTTTTTAAATCTTACATCTAAAATCTAAAAAAGGCAAATCAGCGGATCTCGTAGGTAATGGTCACGTCCGACGTTATTGTATTCTCGCCAGGAGGGAGCTCCGCGGCTTTCGGCGGCGCGGCCGCATCGAGTGCCTGGAGTTCCGCCCGGCCGAAGAGCGGTACTGGATAACCGCCGGACTCGTTAAAGCTCGCAATCCTACCGAGGCGCACGCCCAAGTCTTCGGCCAAAGCTTTCGCTTTCATCCGGGCATCCTCGATCGCGCGCTTTCGAGCTTCGCGCTTAAGCGCATCTTCGTCATCGAGCGTAAAGTTGGGGCCGGATAGTTCGGTCACACCGAGCGTCCCTAGTCCCTCGATAATTTTCCCCGCGTCATCCGTGTTTCTCACCTTAAGAGATATACTTTCGTATGCTTCATAACCTACCACAACTTGTTTGCCGGGCATCGGCGGATAAATCCCTGGTGAAGGTCGAGTTTCATATTCGTACTCGGGGTTAAAGGAAGCAGATTCAGTTCGAATGTCTTTGTCCTCTATTTTGCTCTGCCGCAAGTGTTCCAGAACCTTCGCCTCAATAACGGCTACCTTGTCCTGGGCTTCTTTGACGGTCTTGCCTTCCTGTCGAATAGTGAAGTAGATTGTCGCGATATCAGGCACCGCCTGCACCTCGCCGTGGCCGGAAATAGTAATCGTGTTGGTTCCGCTCCCGGAACGCGTGTAATCGCGGACTTCCGAAAGGAACTTAACTGCGAAAAAAAGCGTAAGGACAATAATGAAAGCTAGCGCTCCGCGGTAGAAGTTTCTTTTTTGCTCCTCGGGCAACTCCATCTTAGTAAAACTCTTTCTTGATCTCTAGAAGCTCCACGTCAAAGTAAAGTGTTGCGTTCGAGGGAATCAAGCCCGGCACTCCCGCCTCTCCGTAACCCTTCTCGGGCGGAACAACCAGAGACTTCTTCTCGCCAACTTTCATACCCAGAAGCCCCTCGTCCCACCCGGGAATTACCTGCTTGGCTCCGAGTACGAACTGAAAAGGCGCAACGTGGCCGAATTTTTCATCCACATTGGAATCGAAAACCGTGCCGTCCGCAAGCTTACCCGTGTAATTCACCGAAACGAGATCCCCGGCAGTGGCAACTTTCGCGCTGCCGCGGATACCAAAGTAAACAACTGCCACTACGAATAATGCGATGACCACAACCCAAACTAATAGATTGTTTTTCATATGTATATTCTAAACTTAAAATTTTATTAAATCAAGTTCACTTCGGGGATAAGTTCCAATCCGAATTTCTGCCGGACCGACTCCATAATTCTATCAGCGAGTTCTTTAATTTCTCTGCCAGTGGCCCGCCCGTGATTGACCAAGACCAGCGCGTGCTTCGCGTAGACACCCGCAGAGCCCAAACGTCTTCCTTTCCACCCCGAGTGCTCGATGAGCCAGGCAGAAGAGATCTTAGCGCCTTGGGAGTCTGGGAAATGGGGCATCTCCGGGAAGGCGTGGAGGAGCTCCGCGAGCTTAGCTTCGTCCACAATAATATTTTTAAAGAAACTGCCGGCGTTGGGTATAACCGAGGGATCCGGAAGTTTCTCTTTCCTAATTTCCGTGACTGCTCGGCTTATCGCCTGGGGCGACTCGATATCAATTCTGTTCCTCTCGACGTACTCTCGCAGCCCTTTGTAACTTAAGTTTGGTTTATCACTCTTTAGGAGTCTTAGAGTGACGGCGGTAATAAAATATTTTCCCCGATTTTTCTTAAAAACGGAATCACGATAGCCGCCGGCGAACTCTTCTTGGGAGAAAATTTTGAGCTCACCCGTGCCGACGTCGAGGGCCTCAACGCTCTCGAGAACATTCTTGAGTTCCGCTCCGTAGGCGCCGATGTTCTGGACCGGCGCGGCGCCGACCGACCCGGGAATGGAGGAAAGATTTTCAATCCCCCAGAGCCCTCGTCCCACTGCGAAAAGCACGAGATCTTGCCACACCTCCCCGGCTCGCGCTCGAATTAATGTCTTCTGGCTGTCTTCTGCCAGGATCCCAATGCCCATCAGCCCGTCCGATATCACAATGCCATCCCAATCTTTCGTAAACAAAACATTGCTTCCGCCCCCGAGGTACAATCTGGGGTTTTCGCGAAATTCCTCGGTTTTAAAAATTTCGCGCAAATCTTCTTCGGAGCGGGCTTCCACAAAATATCTCGCGCGAGCTGGAACGCGGAAAGTATTAAACTCTGTAAGGTCAAAATTTTTCAAAATTTTCATAAAATTAGAAAGACAATGGCGCCTATACTTGCCAGAGACATGACGCCAACCGTGAGCCATCCGAAAATGTTTCCGGTAGTCTTGTTGGTGTATTTACCCATCACCTGCTCGCTGCCCGCGAGCCGCACAATTAGAAACAATATTATCGGAGCGATTATGCCGTTTATGATCGCGGAATAAATAAGGGCCCGAATCGGATTGAGTCCGATAAAGTTCAAAATTATGCCGAGAAAAACGGCGAGGATGATAATGCCGTAGAAGGAGCTTGCTTCTTTAAACTTACGGAAAAGCCCCACGCGCCATCCGAAGGATTCAGAGATGGCGTAGGAGGCGGAGCCGGCCAGAACGGGAATAGACAGAAAGCCGGTACCCAAAATGCCAAGAGTAAACAAGAGAAAAGAAAATTCTCCCGCAAAGGGTCGGAGCGCCTCCGCCGCCTCGGCCGCGGAAGAAATTTCACGCACTCCGGAAGGAAAAAGGGTGGCCGCGGAAGCAGCAATGATGAAGAACATGACCAGATTGGAAAAAAGCATGCCGGACCAGGTATCAATCCGCATTCTCCTTATGTCAGAGCGGGTCGTCGCCTCTTCCCGGGCCAGGGTCGTGATTTCTCCTCGGGAAATTTGCTCCTCGACCTCCTGCGAAGTCTGCCAGAAAAAAAGATAAGGACTTATGGTGGTACCCAGCGCCGCGCAGATGAGGAGCACTTCTTCTTTAACGAAACTAAGAGAGGGGGAGAAAATGCTCCGGAGAACTTCTCCCCAGTCTATGTCGAGCACTACGGCGGAGAGAATATAAGCAATGAGTATCAGGGAAAGATACTTGAGAAACTTCGCATATTTCCTGTAGGATACGGATATCTGAAGAAGAAGGGAAAGAGTCGCGAAGCCCACGACCAGAAGCGCGAAGCTTGCTCCCGGAATAATCAGGCGTACGCTCTCCGCCATGGCGCCCAGATTGGCGCCAATGTTGAAGGTGTTGGCAAACAAGAGAAGCCCGGCACACAAATAAAGTACCTTTTTAGAATAATGCCTGCGAATGTTGGCGGCCAGTCCCTCCCCGGTCGCCAAACCGATCCTGGCGCACATCTCTTGGATTACACTCATGAGCGGATAGGTGAAAACTGAAAGCCAGATGAGCCCAAATCCGCGTGATGCGCCCACTTGCGAATATGTGGCAATTCCGGATGGATCATCGTCCGCCGCACCCGTGGTGAATCCCGGCCCGAGTATTTTCCAATATTCCCGTAGACGCTGCATGCGCTAATTATCTCACAGATGCGCGCGCTAGGCGATCGGAGATTGCGAAACCGAGACCGCTCTCTTTCGGAGCCAGTGCTAGGATTACTCGCGCTCCTCGCCTATCGAGTTTGCGTAAGTCGGCATACAAATTGCGGGACATTAATTTCAGGTTTTTGTATTTAAGCGTACCGAATTTTATTTTCTTCTTTTTCAAATCTTCCGCCCTTTGGGCAAGTACACTCGCGTTCTCTAAAATTTCGACCTTCGCCCGGGGCGCATAGTGCCGATAGCGCGTTCCCGGGGAAGCGCGCAGGGCCCTGCCGCGGGCATAAATTGCTGGGATGCCGACTTTTTTCTCAAGGGTCTCTTTGGTTACGGCTCCGGGGCGCAAAATGTAAATTTTATTGCCCTTGATTTTGACAACGGTGGATTCGAGTCCGATTGCGGTCGGTCCCGCATCGATAATGAGAGGCACTTTGCCTTTCAAATCCGCATAAACATCCTTCGCGGTCGTGCCGCTCGGTCGCCCGGAAAGATTGGCGGAGGGTGCGGCGAGGGGCGCTCCGACGGCTGTGATCAAACTGCGCGCAAAAGTGTGCCTCGGCATCCTAACCGCGACGGTAGAGAGTCCCCCAGACACAATCCTGGAAATATTTTTCTTTTTCTTGAGAATTATCGTGAGTGGGCCGGGCCAGAACTTCTTGGCAAGCTTCTTTTCCAAGGGATTCACGTTCTCGGCCAGAACTTTCAACTGCCGAAGTTCGGCTATATGAACGATGCAGGGGTTATCTGCGGGTCTACCCTTGGCCGCAAAAATTTTTTTCACGGCTTTCTCGTTCAAAGCATTCGCTCCGATCCCATACACCGTCTCGGTCGGGAAAACCACTAGTTCGCCTTGGGAGAGGTGCTCGGCGGCTCTTTGTAAGGTCTTCTTTAAATTTCTCTTATTTAACTTAATTATTTCCGTCCTCATATGAGTCATCTCAGGCCACCCGGTAGTGAAGTAATACCCATCTAGCGAACTTCCAGGACAATTTTCCCAAGGTGGTTACTTTTTTCCATTCTTTCTTGAGCCAAAGATGCGTCTTCTAAAGGAAAGGTGGAGTCAATGATTGGTTTAAGCTTTCCCTCAACTAGAAGTTTGTAAACTTCTTCAAATTCCTGTTTCGTTCCCATCCTTGAGCCAATTATAGAAAGTTGTTGAGGATAAAATTGCGATAATTCAAAAGAAACTTTCTCTCCGCTTGTAGCACCAATTACTACTACCCGCCCGTACGGCCTTAGCATGGCCAGACTAGTAGAAAAAGTTTTTTCACCGACACTTTCAAAGACCGCTTCTACGCCTTTATCGTCAGTAAGTTCTTTTACTTTTTCTAGTACTGGTTCTTTGCTATGAACGACAACCTCGTCTGCGCCCCAAGATTTTACTTCTTTACCTATTTCTTCCGAACGAACCGCGGCAATCACCCTAGCACCTAAAATCTTCGCAATTTGGATAACGGCAGGGCCAACACTTCCGGAAGCCCCCCAGACAAAAATTGTTTCGCCGGCTTTGAGGCCAGCTCTGGTTTTCAGGGCATGATAGGCGGTAAGAAATGTCAGCGGGAAAGCCGCCGCTTCCACGAAAGAAAGATCTTCGGGTTTAAGATAGACCTGCTCTAAAGGGACCGTTATATATTCCGCATAGCCACCATTCGTCTGCCGTGCTAAGAGATTAACCATTTCGCAAGCTTCGTCTCTCTCGCACCTCTCGCATCTACCGCAGGCCTGTTCCGGGTTGATTAAAACTTCATCTCCTACTTTCAGGTCGGCATCGCCGTTTATTTCCTCAATTATCCCCGACACGTCGGAGCCCACGATGTGGGGCAGGGAAACTTGGGAACCGGGACTCCGAAGCCAGATATCCAGATGATTCAATCCGCAGGCTTTGACTCGAACGAGGGCTTCCCCTTTTCCTGGCTTCGGTTTAGGGAAATCTCCATACTTGAGGACTTCGATCCCGCCGAGTTTTTCAAAATAAACGGCTTTCATATTCAGAATTACATCAATTCAACTTCTGGTAGCCAACAAATTACCTATTCTTATAATCAGCCTTCTTAAATCCTTCTTTTAGTTGAATTTTGAGTTCAGCTTTCCCCTTGCCTCCTTTTAAGTATTTCTCTCGACGCTTAGCGTCGAGTTCTGTGGTATACGACTCATAATAAATAAGTTCCACAGGTCTTCTGTTTTTTGTAGCCAAAACATAACCATTGTTATGTTTTTTAACACGTTCTTTAAGATCAGGAGTAAACCCTGTATATAACTGGCCGTCTTTCTTGCTGTGTAAGATGTATACGTAAAACATTTTGATATGGGGTGGCTCGCTTGGCGAGCCTCTACCCCCGCTCAGCGGGGGTGGCTATCCGGGATCGAACCGGAGCTAAAAGCTCCACAAGCTTCTGTGCTACCGCTACACCATAGCCACCGTGTGATAAGGTTATATCAAAAAGAAGGAGTAAGCGCCATAGTAAATGACGCTTAGAATGAAAATTGTCGTGGAAAGTATGGCGGAGAAGAAGCACCAGGAGCAGCCCCTTCGGAGAGCGAAGGCCAGAATGCCCATGAGGTAGAGAGAGAAGAGAAAAGCGATAGTTGAGAGTCCGAAAACAATTGCGGTCACTGTCGGCGGAAGAGCCCCGGTTGCCGTGAGAAAGATATACGCTAGCGCAACCACCGCGTAATAAAGCATGCCCAACATCTCGACAGGAATGCCGAAGAAGCGGGAATAATCGCTATTGACCACGCTATTGCAATCGAACTTGATCGGGCAAACCAAGTATTCGGACTTGCGCTTAGTGCGATAAATGTGGGAAGACACCAGAAAGCCAGTCGCGCTCAAAATAAAAATGGCTATCGGGATCCCAAGGGTAATTGGATCGCTTGAAATAGTCATTGCCCTCTAGTATAACAAAGGTATGACAAGTTTCCAAGAAAAAGTTTTAGAAGTCGTCCGGAAGATAAAGAGAGGCAAGACCATGACTTATCAGGAAGTAGCGGCACGCGCCGGGAACAGAAGGGCCGCTCGCGCCGTGGGCAACATCGTGGCCTCGAATTTCAATAAATCTATACCTTGCCATAGAGTAATTAGGTCCGATGGCGGCATCGGCAACTACAACCGGGGCGGAACCAGTGTAAAAATAAAACTTCTCAAGCGTGAAGGGGCGTTGGAAAAATAGTTTGTGCGCGGGAGAGGAGTTGAACCTCCACGCCATTGCTGGCATAGCCACCTCAAGGCTACGAGTCTACCGTTTCTCCACCCGCGCGTATAATTTTTGCTGCTCTCCCTCTATTTTCAAAGCCCTTTCAATTTTCTTGCGCTTCCGAGAGAGGCATACAACTTCTCGATTGTAGTATATTTTCCTGATAACTTCCAGTGCTTCTTTTTTTGCATATTTTAGTTGTTGGGTATCTCTATTCCCTCCTATATTTGTAACGTGGCCGTTTATATTTAAGCGTTTCTTTATTTTTTCTCGAAGCCACTCGATGTATCTTGCGCTTGCTGATACAAACTCAAAATAAAACATGTGACTTGATCGCCATCTTGGATCCCAATATGAGTAAAAAGACCCATCGCCGTCAAAGTTGCCACGCAGGAAGTCAAAAAAGTATCTGTTGGGGACTTTTATCGCTCCAAGTGTTTTTGATTTAGCCTGCGTGAAACCAATTGCCAAGAGGAACTTATAAAACTTCACATCTCCAAATTGAACATGAAAGTATTTCTTCTCTTTTAAACTTCCACTGGCTTTACGGCCAATTTTTACCTTAATACCTAAGGCTCTCTTAAAATTAATGGCCTGCTCTTTATCTTTCGTCGTCAGACTCATATGACGATTGTCGTTATATAGGCAACCATCAGTAGCTATTAGCCCGAGGGCATACGCAAAATTTCGTGACCACTTGATCTTTACACGACCTAATCCCCTTTTTCTTCTTTTCCTCACATATTCATTATATTACCTCAAGGAAGTACCGTCTACCAAAAGAATCAAAATAAAAAACTCCTCTTTTTATTCCTTGTTTTCAGCAACCGCCTCTCCGACGGCCGGAACCTCTTCGCTCTCCGTGAGAGTCACGCTCCGCATCTTGCGGCGGACATCACGCACAGCTTTGTCGCGGATATAGTAGAGCTTGCTCCTTCTCGCTCGCGCGCGCTTGATGAGCTCGATCCGATCGATCATCGGAGAATATAGGGGGAAAATCCTCTCCACGCCGATGCCGGAAGCAACTTTGCGCACGGTGAAAGTCGCGCCCGTCTCCCGGCCGTGCTTGCGCGCCAAGACTATGCCCTCGAAGGCCTGCAGGCGGAACTTGACCGTCTTTTCTTCTTTCTTGTTCGCCTTAGCTGAAATCTTCTCTTCCGCGATCTTGGACCAGACCTTGACCGTGTCCCCGGCGCGGAAATCCAGCTTCTTGCGGTCTTCTACATTTACCGGCGTAAATTTCATAGGGAAAACTTTAGCACACCTCACCCCGCTTTGTAAACAAAGTTCCCCTCTCCTTGGCAAGCCCGCCTGCCGGACGGGCAGGGAGAGGGGCGGGGGTGAGGTCAAAGGAATTCTGCTTGATAGTCTTTGACGCAGTAGACAATTCTAGGGTCTTCCGGGGCATAAGGAGTATATATCGCCTCCCCGCATTTGGCGCAATTGCGGTGATACATCTTGGGCTTGGTCATCCGTGCAAATCTCTTGTTCTCCCGGCACTTCGGGCACTCATGCGGCACGGGCAAGCCCATTTTGCGCAATAAATTTAATTCGCCTTTCACAACTTTATATCCTCTACTACATTCTGAACATTCGATAACTTCGTCTAAAACCGAGTCGGCAGTTTCCGAAATTTTATCAGCTAAATTTTCTGATTTCATGGTCGCGGCATGCGAGGGGTTTTCCTCGTCATTCCACGCATAGCCTTCGCGGAGCGCTTGTTCTTTTGTTTTGGGGATCATTTTATAAGCGTTAGAATTGTTATATGCATGCTTACCGAAAATCTCGACACAGAATTCTCCATACGGCCAGATTCTTCCTTTTTCATCAATAAAAGGATTGTTTTTCATATCCTCAATAATTTTTGGTTTTAATTTTTCAAATTCTTCTTTTGAATATTGCTTATTTAGAATGCTGTAACTTTTTCTTTTTAAATTGACACACCCAAAAACATTTTTTGCTGCGGTACACCATAAGGAGTATTCGGCATTGACCACATCCGGGAAGCAATCTGCAGAAAACTTGACATTACTTGCCTTGTCTCCGACCTGACCTGTTTCGTAAATGAGCTCCGAGTTATGCCCCCAACCGGAATAATCCATGCAGTCTTTCGCGGCGGGAACCGTGACGAATTGAGCCCATTTACAATTCTCGGCACCGTTTACTAGGTAACACTCTTTGGAGTTTCTTGAGGTATAAATATGGTCGCCGCTGACATTTTTGTTAAGCGCATGCCCATTGTATTCCCGGTAAGGCTTGGTCAACCAAAACGCGTGTGCTTTCTTTTCCAGATCGCGCAATCCTGCCCAGGAATCCAGCTTTAATTCTTTTACTTTTTTCTCATATTCTTCTTTGGAATACTTCTCATTAAAAATACAGTTCTTCTCCCCGCGTAAGTTCACACAGCCAATGCAATTAGTACAACCGTAACAATTGCGCGAGAACCATACGTCCACACAATCATCGCACTCTTCGGAAAAGAATGTTTGATAATTTCTATTGAAACCTATTGATTCATAACATAACTCTGAATTCCAGCCCCGTATGCAATCAGAGCTGAATTTCAAGCCGTTCAAAATGGAAGAATGATAAACGAATTCACAATAATCTGCCCAATAAATCAAATAACAATCTTTCGAATATGCGACAGAATTCACATATTCGCAATTTTTCATCGTTAGGTATGTGTTTTCCAGCGCTACATAAGGAGTCTTCTCGGAAAGCTCCTTCACTTGTGCTAGAAAAGGTCGGCCTGGGTCATAATCCATGGCGTATTCAGTACCATCCCATGAATCTCCCCACCAACATCTTTCACAATAAACTTTCAGTTTCTTGGAAGCAGGGTACATTGAGAGCGTCCGCTTGCTGCACTTATCACAATTCCTCCAGAAGAGAAACCAGGAATTTACGCAATTTAGCCTTCTGGCCATCCGGCACTCCGGGCACCAGGTCGGCGGCGGGACTTTGATTTTCTCGTAGAAATCCTGGTCGGATTTCTCGATAGAGAAGTCTTTCCCGCAATTTTGACAGGTTCTATTTTCCATGTTTTTACTTTATTATAGTTGATTCTTTTTGTAAAACACAGAGGTATAATCATAGACAGGTCCGTCCTTGTTTTACTGTCTTTCCCCCGCCAGGAGGCACCATGTTCAGTTCCCACTTGGGGACCCCGTCACAACGTCCCCGAAACATCAGTAGAGATGGGGAAACAATGGGGGTATCACTTCTACCTCTCGAAACCGACGGGACTCTCGTCGAGATCTTCGGAAGTACCGGGAGGTCGTTCGGGGAAATCGCCTTCTTCAAGTCGGAAGTCGAGGCGTTCGAACGAAAGCACCGCGGCGCCCTTCTGGATGAAGAACATGCAACCCTCATGTTGCAATTCTCGCCCGGAGGGAAGTTCGTAGTCGCCACGATGGAACGCGACGGCTGCGGCATCCTCGAATTACCCCTCGAGCACGAGCACATCTGGAAAGCCAGTGATGGCCACCAGGTGGCAGTGCCAAGTTGCATTCTCGAGCAACAAGCGGCATCGGTAGCATAACGATGCATCCACCTCCAGATAGAGCCCAATCTCTGAAGATTGGGCTCTAATCATTTAATACACTTCTTTTTGATAACAAGATTCGCAGTAGATAATCGGCGCGTAGTCTTCGGTGTAAACCGTCTCGACTTCTATTTTACACTGCGAACAATTACGCTTGATGATCTTAAGAGGTGGCCTCTTGGCCAGACGACGCATGTGGCGAATGTCGAAACACACTCGTGGCAGAGGTAAATCCATGCGGCGATAAAAATTGAGTTCGTTCTCGGTGATCCGATACGCCCCCACCGAATTCGGATTGTCTTTCTCTGCGCATTCAATTATTTCTTTCAGGATCGAGTCGTCCACTTCCGCAATCGTCTCCGGTAGATCGTCTGATTTCATCGTCGTCTCATAAACTTTCTTTTCCCTGTCTTTCCAGCGGTAGCCCTCTTTCAATGCTTGCTCCTTCGGTTTTGGCAGAAAATAGTGCGCGGCAGTTTCGTTGTAAGCAAAATCCGAAAATGCTTCCGGTAAATTTTCTCCAAAGCGGTACTCCCTGCCGCGGCTGTCTGTGTAAGGCATCGTTTTCATTTGTTCGATAATCTCTGGAATTAGTTTTTCGTACTCGTCTTTCGAATATTTTTTATTAAGTATAGAGTACTCACCCTTCTTGAGGCCCATACAGCCGAAACAGTTCTTGCTGCCCTGGCAAGAGTGGCAATACCATAGATCGTGCGACCCCCTCCAGCACTGATTGCAGAAATATAACCGTGCGATATCAATACCGCAGTTCTCCGACTCATAGATCTGCTCCGCTTTATTGCCCCATTCAAAATAATCCATGCAATCTTCGGATCCGAAGATCATGAACAGATATTTTCCATCTTTTACTTCCATGCAATCGAAGGATTTGAGCACATTTTTGCAATTCGATAGCCAATTGCCGGAAACTTTCTCTACCTTCACGGAAGCCATCGCGCGAACGGGAAATTTCTTGCGGAATGTCTCGAATTCTTTTGCCATTTTGTCTATGCCGTCCCTGGTGTTTAACTTAAGTTCTTTCAATTTTTCTAGATATTCTTCTTTGGTATATTTTTTGTTCCAAATGCAATATTCTTGGTTCACTAAATTGACACAGCCCACACAATTTGAGCAATTTCGGCATGCGTAAAGAAAGGAGGAGTCCCTGGAATCTCGACACTCTTGTGAAAACTTAAGGTTGTAGCATTTTTCGCAATTTACGCATTCATAGCAGAGCTCGCTGTCATGGACCCAAGAAGAATCTGCGCAATCCTTCACGTACTTGGCGTTGTAAAGATAAAGACAATTCTCCGGATAAGAGCAGCGAAAGACCATAAAAGAATTTTTGGGATCGGTCACCCGGTGAGTGTAGGGGCTGTTGATCGCCATACCCTGCCGAACCAGAGAAAGTCGTGGAACCTTACTTTGTAATTCCAAATATTGTTCGAAAAATGGCCGCTTCGGGTCATAATCCATACCATACTCGTATGGATCCCAGGCATCGGAATACCAAGTATCAGTTTCGTACACTGGGAAAGGCGCATCGGCAGGATACATGGAGAAAATATCCTTGCCAGTCAAATCGCATTTGCGTTTATAGAGCACCGTTTCATTTGTGTGCAAAAACCTTCGACGCAAGCGGCACTCCGGGCACCAGGTCGGCGGCGGGACTTTGATTTTTTCATAAAAATTAAAATCGTCTACATCAATAATAAAAGAGCTCTTGCAGTTTTGACATATTACACTTTTATTATTGTGTTCCATAAACCGTCCCGATCCTTCGGATCGCGGATCCTCGATTTCTTAA
>Ga0187893_10002328_pt1 | contig 42084 bp, 39 predicted proteins | sample MA1701074metaG_FD_139574 | JGI IMG/M metagenome (GOLD analysis project Ga0187893, IMG submission 139574) | White microbial mat communities from a basaltic lava cave in the Kipuka Kanohina Cave System on the Island of Hawaii, USA - MA170107-4 metaG ...
GCCCCTATCATTCGGCCACCAGTGCACGCAGCACGCTGCGCGCGGTCAACAGGCACTTCAAGCTGCGTACCTGCACGGATTTCGTGCTCACTCACCGTACACGGCCGTGCCTGCAATATCAGATCGGGCGATGTCCCGCTCCGTGTGTACACCAGGTCGACGAGTCCGAGTATCTCGCTCAGGTTCGCGATGTTGGATTGTTCTTGTCTGGCCGACACAAAGAGTTGCTCACCAGCTTGCACTCGCGCATGCAAGACGCAGCAACACGCATGGAGTTCGAGACCGCGGCACGGATCCGCGATCAACTGCATGCCGTCGAGACTACGCTCGAGGCCCAGCAGGTGGTCAGCGGAGACGCCGTCGACCAGGACGCGATTGGAAGCTATCGCGAAGGTGGTCAGGTCGAATTCGTGGTCATGTCGATTCGCCAGGGCAAGCTCTTGTCGACACAGACGTTCTCCCAGCGGGGGATGGAGCTCCCCGACCCAGAGGTACTGCATAGCTTCGTGTCTGCGTATTACCAAGCCACACCCGCGCTGCCGGACGAAATACCGCTGCCGTTCCCCATCGCGGAGGACGACGCGGCGCCGTTGGCTGCGTGGCTGCGCGAACAACATGGACGCAAGGTCCATGTGCTGGTGCCCGAGCGGGGTGATCGTGCCAAGCTCGTCAAGCTAGCGTGTCGCAACGCCCAGGTGTGCTTCGAGAGCCGCCGCAATCGCCAAGAGGACGCCGAGCTGGCGCTTGCGCGCTTGCAAGAGCGCTTGGGCCTCAGCAAGCCTCCGCGCACGATCGAGTGCTACGACGTGAGCCACATCCACGGACGCGAGGTGGTTGCGTCGATGGTGGTGTTCGTGGACGGCGTGCCCGACAAAAAGCGATACCGCTCGTTCAAGGTCACAGGCATCATGGACACCGCTACGCCTGGCATTCACAACGATGATTTCGCGAGCATGTACGAAGTACTGGGTCGTCGATTGCGTCGCGCGATCGACGATTCGGATCCCTCGTGGGCGCTGCCGGATCTGATCGTGATCGATGGTGGCAAAGGCCAGCTCGGCCGTGCGCTCGCAGCGTTGCAGGATCTCGGGATCCCGTCAGGACCCGAAGGTGTCGACGTCGTCGCGCTTGCGAAGGAACGCAAACATGCCATTGGCCGTGGTGCCCACGCATTGGAGCGTTTGCGCGGACGTAGGGCGGCCGAAGAAGGCCCTGGCTACAGCGGTGTCACCCCGGCGCAGGGTGCCGACCAGCAGGGTGCCGACCAGCAACTCGCTGAAGCCGCGCCGGCCGGTGCATACGAGCAGCAGGCTGAAGCCGTACCGGGGCACACGTACCAGGAGCTCGTCGCGTCCGAGCCCACCAACACGAGCGACGACGAATTTGTCGTCAAGCCGGAGCGTGTGTTCGTGCCAGGACTCAAAGAGGCGATCCGACTGCGTCCGGGCAGCTCCGAGCTATTTTTGGTCATGCGCGTTCGCGATGAAGCGCACCGCTTTGCCATCCAACACCACCGCAAGCGCCGCAGCAAACGCTCGTTGCACAGCGTGCTCGACGAGATCGATGGCGTCGGTCCAGCACTCAAACGCGCAATCGTCCGTCACTTCGGCAGCATCTCCGCCATCCGCGAAGCCGACGTGCCTGCGTTGCGGCAAGTCAAAGGTGTCGGCCAAGCGTTGGCGGAGCGGATCCGGGAGGCGCTGGGATCGCAGGCGTAAAGGAGCCAGTTGCCGTTGATCCTGAGATGACAGGACCGGATTTTCGATGTTAGATGTAGGACTGTGCCTCGAAACGTCGTCCAACGCGCCGTGAGCCCATGTCATGGAGTCCATGCACGTTGTCGTGAGATGACGCCCCTGGCGTATGTCGTGATGGTTTCCGTGGGTCTCGCATGCGGCTTCGATTCCGCGATCAGCGAATCGGGCTCGGCAGGCAGCGATGCCTCCGACGGCACCGGTGCATTCGAAGGCACCAGTGCATCCGGAGGACAGACCAGCCAGTCGGGCTCCGAAGGTGGCGAGGGAGTCGATACGAGCGAAGCGACCACGCGCAATCAGGAATCCGAAACATCGGCGGCAGGTGGTGAGGCGTCGGGCAGTCCGACGTCGGGCTCCGATTCCATGAGCACGGCGACGAGCGCTGGGGAAAGTACCTCGATAGGGAGCGCGGGTGAAAGCACATCGGGTGGCGCAGGCAGCCCTGGCTGCGGAAGCAGCCCGGGTGCGACGGGTGTGATCGAAGCGACGATCGACGTGCGCGGACAGATGCGCACGTATTTGTTGTCGATCCCAGCCTCGTACGACGCGAACGAGCCGTATCCGCTGGTGTTTGGGTGGCATGGCAGAGGTAGCAATGCCGCACAGGCACGTGCGTATTTCGGCATCGAGGAGGCTTCCGCGGGACAAGCTGTGTTCGTGTATTCCGATGGATTACCGCAGGCGAGCGTGGATGGCGATTCAGGTTGGGATCTCACTGCTGGCGGTGACGACGTTGCCCTCTTCGATGCCATATTGGTCGAGTTGCTCGCGACACTATGTATCGATGAAAAGCGAGTGTTCAGCACTGGGCACAGCTTTGGTGGATACATGTCCAACGCGCTCGGTTGCTTCCGTGGCGACGTGCTCCGTGGCATCGCCCCGGTGGCGAGCGGTGGTCCATTCGGCGCGTGCGTGGGGCCGATGGCCGCGTGGATCACTCATGGAACGAAGGACGAGCGGGTGAACATCTCTCTAGGCGAGGCGACCCGTGACTACTGGGCCGATGCAAATGGATGCTCGACGACCACGATGACGACCGATCCCGAGCCGTGTATCGCCTATCGAGATTGTGGCGCCGGTACTCCGGTGATCTGGTGTCAGCATGAAGAAACCGCGCTCATGGGCCACGGCTGGCCGAGTTTCATCGCCCAGGGCGCGTGGAATTTTTTCGCGTCCCTGTGACCCGAGCCGATCAGTCGTGCACAGGCACGGGCTGGCCCGCCAGCGATCGCACGAGCGTCGACGCATCGGGACCAGATGGCGCGGTGACGTGTTCCGACCGTGTGAGTGAAACAAGCGGTGTGACGTCTCCTCGGCCGAGCTGTTGCAAGATCGCATCGAGAGCACCGTCATGTCGGGTGCGATCGTTGTCGTGGTAGGCCCGCTTGCTGCTCGCTCGAGGCAATGCAAACGTGTCCGCATCGAAGGTGCTGTCGAGCTCGATCCGTGTCGCTCGAATCGTGAATGCGTTGCCTTCGTAGTGCAGCAAAATACCGGCCTCTTCCCACGTGCACGAGCTCTGCGCGGCGATGCGAGTCCACAGACACGACGTTCCGAGGATCGTTCGCTGATCTCCCGGGTGGAGCTGTCTAGCTTCGCGAAGCGAGGCATGCCAGCGCTCGATCGTGGCTATCACGTCACGACGGTGTTCGGGGGCCAAGGCGAGATATCGCTCCGCGAGCGCGCGAAGCATCGACGCATGCTGGCCGCCAACCGTGTCGCCTTGCCAGAGCTCGTGTTCGGGCGTGCGTATGTGGACGAAACCAACCGTTTCGCTGTCCCGCTCGGAAACCGGCACATGCATGCTCCAGTCCTCTCGCGCATATCCACCCGGCGCGAGACGAATGTCGAGCTCACCTGTGAGACCCGCGGGACCCTCCAGGTCGTACGACACGAAAATCGCAGTATTGGGAGCGGGCAGCAGCGTTTCTAGGAATTCCTGCGCGGTGGTTGGCACAGAGAGCGCTGGCGTTGACCACGCTTGCGCTTCATTGCCGCTTCCCGCGTTTGCATCATCGGGTTGCGTACCGACCATGCATGCCGGGTTGATCATGCACACCGCCAGGCTTACCAGCGCCAGGGCTTGGCAAGTTCTGTTCGGACGCACATACACGTGTATAAGCGGTTCACGGGGTTTTGCCCAAAAACCGAGGAAATGGACGAGGTGAGCTGGCTCAATGGCCGTACGAGCGGGAGAGAACCGCTCACCTTGCGAATACGGCGTCTACGCTGGCTGCCGTAAGAATGCGTTCGAGATACTGCTCGAGCTCCTCCACAGACGCCGACTCGATGCGTTGTCAATGGCCGCCGCGTTGGATCCCCATCGAGCGCATCTTCTTGTGCAAGTGCGTGCGTTCGACCCCGAGGGCATCTGCGGTGCGAGATACGTTCCACCCATGCTCTTCGAGCCGCTGGAGGATGAACGCGCGCTCGACCGCCTCCCGGAACGCGCGCAGCGACACGCCGGAGGGCGCCGACATTTCGGCGAGTACGGCTCCCGCTACCGGTTCGGCGGTGTCGTCCTGCTGTCCACGAATGTCGGCGGGTACGTCGTTCACGTCGAGGTCACCGTCGGAAAGGATCACCATGCGCTCGATTACGTTGCGAAGCTCGCGGACGTTGCCCGGCCACGCGTAGCCTTCGAGCACGCGGGCTGCTTCGGGTGTGAGTTGCTTGCGGACCAGACCGTTCTCGGCGCAGGCGAGCTCGATGAAGTGTTCAACGAGCAGCTCTATGTCACCCTGGCGCTCACGCAGGGGCGGCACGACGATCGGAACCACAGCCAAACGAAAATACAGATCTTCGCGAAATTCGCCGGCTTGCACGAGCTCGAGCAAGTTGCGGTGTGTAGCAGCAATCACGCGCACATCGGTGGCGATAGCACGTTCGCTTCCCACGCGCATGAGCTCACCGCTTTGCAGTACACGCAATACCTTGGCTTGGGCCCCCAACGACATGTCACCGATTTCGTCGAGAAAGATGGTGCCCTCGTGGGCTATCTCGAACATGCCTTTTTTTTGGGCCGTCGCACCTGTGAAGGCGCCTCGCTCGTGACCGAACAGCTCACTTTCGATCAGCTCGCCCGGGATCGCGGCACAATTGACCTTCACGAATGGGCGCTCACGACGTTCGCTGGACTCATGGAGCGCGCGGGCCACCAGCTCCTTGCCCGTACCGCTTTCTCCTTGGATGAGCAGACGAACGCGACTGTTGGCGACTTTGGCGATCTGCTGCATGAGCTGCGATATCGCCGGGCTGTCACCAATGATCTCCCCTCGCATCCTGGCGCGAAGTCGAGCGAGCTTGCGGTCGGCCTCGCGTTGCCTCAAGGCATTGCGTACCACCACGAGCACACGATCTCGTGCGAGCGGCTTCTCGAAAAAATCGAATGCACCCAGTCGGGTCGCCCGTACGGCGTCCGATACCGTGGCGTGGCCGCTGATCAGGATGACCGGAACACTCGCGACATGGTCGCGCGCAACCAAGTGCTCGAGCAATTCGATGCCGGACATGCTCGGGAGCAGCACGTCTGCGAGCACTACGTCGACGTCGTCGTTTTCGATGGTCCGGAGGGCGTCTTCTGCACTCCCGCTCTCCAGAACACGCGCACCTTCGCCTTCGAGCACCATGCGCAGAGTTCTTCGGATGTTGCGTTCGTCGTCGACCACGAGCACCGTTCCCGACAATGTGGTGGTCGTTGGCGAGCTCATGGATCGACACTATCGCACGGCACTCCACGAGGCGATCGTGGCCGCCACGTCCCCCAGCAATACAGAGCGCTGCTCACTCGACGCCAGATTGCGGACGACCACATGGCCGGCGCCGAGCTCGTCTTCCCCGACGATCCCAGTGAATGCCGTTTTCGTGTGATTGGCGGCGTATTCGAGCTGCTTTCCCAACTTCGCGGGCTCCGGAAACACCTCGACCCGCAAACGACGAGCGCCGAGCAGCTGTCCGCGCAATATGCTCGCCACTTCGAGTACCCGCTCGAGTAACGCCTGCGAGCCTATCCAACACAGCAACATGTCTGGTCCCGTGGATAGCGGTGGAAACATGCCACGCTCTTCCATCACGACCAAGATGCGCTCGAGTCCCAGCGAAAACCCGACTGCGGGAATCATATGTTTGCCGAACATGCCGATCAGGCCATCGTAGCGTCCTCCTCCACCCAGGCTGCCAGCCAAGTCCGGCACGGAGACTTCGAAGATTGGCCCTGTGTAGTAACCAAGGCCGCGCGCCAAGGTGGGATCGAAACGAACGCGGTTGACCGCCGGAGTTGCGCACAGGAGCGACTCCAACCGTTCGAGCTCCTCGAGCGCGGCGAGACCCGCCGAAGCACTCCCTTGCTGTAACAGCACACGTACACGCTCTCGCACGTGCGCCTGGTCGTCTGCCACCGCATCGAAGATCGGGGAGATGCCGACGATACCCGCCTCCGGAACGCCACGCTGCCGCAGCTCGGCTGCCACACCTTCGCGGCCGATCTTGTCAAGCTTGTCGATCGCAACCAGTGCAACACCTTCGAGCTCGATCGGAATTCCAGTCGTCTGGACGAGCGAACGCAACAACCCGCGATGGTTCAACCGCAACGTGAACTCGCGAAACCCGAGTTTGCCCAGCACCTCCGCTACGGCGCCGCACACCTCCGCTTCGGCCACCAGGCTCGACGTTCCCATGATGTCGACGTCACATTGAAAAAACTCACGAAACCGCCCGCGTCCGGGACGATCTGCGCGCCAGACTGGCTGAACCTGATAGCGCTTGAAATAGCGCGGCAGCTCCCGATGTTCAGCGATCACGCGTGCCAGTGGAACCGTTAGGTCGTAGCGAAGAGCGAGATCGCCCAAATCGAGCTCCCCGGGGTGTTCGCGTGCCAGTGCACGCTTGAGGGCATCTCGACGATGGAGAATGCGAAATATCAGCTGATCGCCTTCCTCACCGTACTTGCCCAGCAGCGTCGACAGATTCTCGACCGCCGGTGTCTCGATAGGAACGAAACCGTAGGCTTCGTACACGTTCCTGATCACCGAGACGACATGCTGTCGGCGCGCGACGTCCTCGGGCAAAAAGTCCCTCATCCCGCTCGGAGGTTTGGTGCTCACGGACGACACCCTGTCGTCTTACCGTGTCGTACGAAGTGAATGCAACCACTTCTACGCTTCGACCAGCGCGCCCATCAGACGCTGTTGCTCACGACCATGATGCATGCGTCGTATACGGTCTCGAACGAATAGCGGGAAAGTTGGTCGAGGATCTCGTCGTCGAACGAACCGTCCTGAAGCCATACTGCGCGAATGGGAAGCTTGCTGGCCTGCTCGAGAATGTCTCGCGTGACGTTGGGTGGAGTGACGATGTTTACCAGCGTCGGCGGAGGGTCGATCTCGGCCAAGCTGGCAACTGCTGGCAAACCATCGATGTTCTGCTCCCGTGTATTCACCGGGATCACCGCGTAGCCTTTTCGGCGAAGGTTCTTGACGATGATGTTGCCGTATTTGTCGGGGGCGTTGCTCGCACCAACCACGGCGATACGGGTATCGAGCGTTTTTTGCCGGAGGAGCTCGAGCACTCGCTTTGGATGGGATGGTGGTCTCATCTCTCGCGGTATAGTCTCGCCGTATCCAATGTGCCAGCTCTTGGGCATACTGTGCGACAGAGACACCTCCATGTTCGGCTCACTCGTTTTCCTCACAGTTTTTCTGCTCGGCGTTCTGGGTTGTGCCCATACGAGCAAACCTCCGACCAATTGCATGGAATCATGCGAAAAGGAATGCCCAGGCAAATCGAGCAGCTGGGGCGAGTTCGACCGTTATATGGCCTGCGCAAAACGCTGCGAACAAAAGTGCGGCGTCGAACCGAGCGAAGAAGAAGGATGATTGGAACCTGCGCACGACGCCGGCGTTCCTCGCTCGAGATCGGCGCGTCTGCAACGGCTTCGTACCGGTGCTAGGCTGTGGTCAACGACATGCCCTTGCTCGTTCTCCTCGCGTTGTTGGGACTTGCGGTGGCCGCCGGCGTGATCGTCGGGAACGCCGTGGGCCACCGGAGATACAAGCAGACCCGCAGAGAAGCGCCGCGTAGCCTGTCCGAGCGGGCACGAGCGTCCGCGGGACGGGCCGCGCTTCGTGCTTGGCGTTGGCAACGCGATCGTCGCCGCGACCGTGAGGGCTGACCTAGCAGCCCTGTGGTGCATGTCCCTGGGTCTCGTTGCGTGTGCTCGTTTTTGTCCATTCAAATGTCGTTCAGATCCGTACGCATTGCTCCCTTTACGCCGGAGGGAACTTCGGAGACCCTCCTGTCCGCTCGCCACGATCGGCGTGCTTACAGGAGAACGTTCCAATGCTCGCCCCCAAACTGCAAGTCCTGCTAGTTGCCGTGACCATTCCCTTTGCCTGCAAAACCTCCAATGAGGGCGACGGCAACGAAGGCACAGGCACTGATACGGGAAGCGACCCAACGGGAAGCGACCCAACGGGAAACGACCCGACAGGAAGTCCGGACAGCGATGGAGGCGAAGGATCGACCGAGGGCGATACGGGTGGACCGACGACGGAATCCGGAGGTACGGGCAGCGAGGCCGAGGCGAGTACGGCTGGAGAAGCCAGCACGGACGCGGGAGAGGGGACGACGAGCGAGACAACGGCCGAAACCGCGGGAGAGAGCGTGGGAACCACCGTGGGAGAGAGCGCGGGAACCACCGCGGGAGAGAGCGCACCTCCATGTGATGAGGATTGTCCCGCCCACCCCGACAGCGAGATCGCACCGCTGTGCTTGAGTGTCGGGGGCCCAGGCGACGCCTGCCGACTTCCATGTGATCCCGATGCGGAGATGGACGATTGTCCAGCAGGCCTCACCTGCGTGATGTCCATGGCCTCGCCGACCGACGGCACGTGCACGTACATCTGATCGTGATGTTCATCACGCGCGAGGGCGCGCCACACTTTGCCGGCGAATAGCGCCACTGTGGCTCACGAGCCCGCGGGTGTGCTCGTGGTTCTACCTATCGAGGCGAGCCAAGCGGTACGTCACTTTTCTTGCACCCAGTGATCTGCACGAAGGTCGCACCCGTAAACACCTGCGGAGTTATCGAACCACGCGATGAACGTGGCCAGACGATCGATAGACGCGAACACAGAGGAGAAATTCATGCTCACGACAAACCATGTTTCCATCGGCACGATCGTGCGCCTGGCCGGGATGACTGCACTCGCAGTAATCGTCGCCCAGGCTCCCGTCGAAGCGGCAGACCACAATGATTCACCGGCCGCAAAGGATGATCCTGCCGCGGACCTGGCCGACCTCTACGCGTGGCATACCGAAGGTGGCAGGCTGGTTTTGGCAGCCACCTTCTCGGGCCTCAGCGAGGCTGGCATGCCCGCCACCTACGATGACGGCATGCTGTACGGTTTTCACATCGATCGTGACGCCGACGACGCATCCGATCACGACATCTGGATCCGATTTGGGCAAAACAGTGCAGGTGACTGGGGCGTGCAGGTCACCGGAATGCCACAAAGCACCGACCCCGTGGTGGGTGCGGTCGACGAGGTGCTCAGCAGCGAAGCCGGAGAGATGGTGTTTGCAGGTCCCCGTGAGGACCCGTTCTTCTTCGACCTCGAGGGGTTTAAGACGACGCTCGACAGCGGAACAGTGTCCTTCGATTCGTCGCGCGACAGCTTTGCGGGCACCAACGTGACCGCCATCGTGCTCGAAATGGACGCCGCCGCGGCAGCGGACGGTTCGGACAATCTGTCCATTTGGGTCACCACGCGGCGGAAAGGATGAAGACCATGAAAACGACCAAACTACTGCTCGGAATCTGCATGTTCGGCTTTACGCAGTTCGCCTGCAAAGGTGATGACGGCGGGTCGATGGACGACAGTGACGAAACGGCGGGGCCAGGGGACACAGGCCCAGGCGACACCGGGCCAGGTGATACAGGCCCAGGCGACACCGGCCCGACTGGCACGAGTACCGGCGACAGCGACGGCTCGACTGGCGGATCCAGCGGAGAAGACCCGTTCGTGTTCGATCCATCTCCACCTGACGACTACTCGCAGGTCGACCGCATGGGAATGCCCGGCGTGAACACTGCTGTCATCACGTCCAAAGACGACTACAACGCCGACAATCCTGCCGGTGATTCCGCCGGCAAATATGTCTCTGAAATCACCGCCAACCTGACTGCGCTGCATGAGGCACTCGACGACGATCTGACCGGGCTGAGCGTGGTGCCATGTGCTGTCGACGACTGCATAGCTCAGGCGGCACCTCTGGTCGTCCCCGACACGATCAAGCTGGACCTGACCATGCCAGCCGGATTTCCCAACGGCCGTGGACTGGAGGACCCTGTCATGGACGTCACTCTCGCAGTGGTGCTGTTGGATCTATCGGAGATGGGGCAAGACGCAACCACGTTCGCGAACGTTCCCGTAAACCCGCCTGCCAACGATGTCGCGTTCAGTACCTCGTTTCCGTACCTCGCTGCACCCAACTGAGGATCGGATCGCACCCACGGGGAGGAACAGGAGCATGTCCCCCGTGGGTTGTTCGTGGATTGCTCAACCATCCGGAGATTTTCCATGCGCATTTTGACAGCACTTTGTTTGTTCGCTGCCACCACGTGCGACGCTATCCCCGAGGCTCCACAGCCATCGGCCTACCAGCTGCCGACGGGACGAGCGACCCACTCGGAGGCGCTCGCCTCAATCGAGGCACGGCTGCGCGGCGCACGAGCTCGCGCGGCAGAACAACCAGATCGCTGGATGGCGCACGAGGCCGTCGCGACGGCCGTGATGGATCGCGCCCGTTTGACCGGCTCGCTGGAGGACTACGCGTTTGCCCAACAAGCGCTGGCCCTGGCATTCGAGGCGGCACCGGGCTCGGGCCCACACTTGTCCCAGGCCGCCCTGGATTACACACTGCACCGCCTCGCGGAGGTGGAACCGTCGCTGCAGGCGGTGGAGGCTCGGGTGCTGTTGGATGACAGCACCAGGGCCGCGGTCTTGGGGTTGCGAGGAGACTTGCGGTTGCAGCAGGGACTGCGTGCAGACGCTGTCGAGTTGCTACAGGAAGCAGAGGCGCAAGACCCCACCTCGCGCAGCGCTTCACGGCTGGCCCACTTGCACTGGCGAGGCGGAGCCATAGGCACGGCCGAGCAGTGGTACCGCGTAGCACAGGATCGGTATCACGGAACCGATCCTCAGCCACGTGCATGGGTGCACCTGCAGCTCGGACTCATCGATCTCGAGTATGGCCGGTATGGCGAAGCGCTTCGTCATTACCTCGATGCCAACGAGGAGCTATCGGGCTATTACCTCGTCGAGGAGCATGTGGCCGAAGTTCTCTACCTCATGGGGCATGTCTCCGAGGCTCTGGGCCTTTACATGGACATCATCGAACGGACGGCCGGTCCAGAATTCATGGATGCGGTCGCGAAGATCTTTCTCGCCGCACAACGACCCGACCTGGCAAGGCCTCATATCGAAGCTGCTCGAGCGATCTACCAGCGGCAATTGGTGTCCTTCCCCGAGGCTTCGTACGGTCACGCACTCGCGCATTTTCTGGCCTTTGGACCCTCCGCGACCGCCGTCGATCTGGCCGAGAACAACCACGCGCTGCGTCCGAACGGCGAGGCGTCGCGACTGCTGGCCGAGGCATACCTGCAGGACGATCAGCTCGGCAACGCCGTGACCGCCGTGGAAGCGGCCCTCACGAGTGGCTGGGTGTCACCGACGCTGTACGACACCGCGGCTCGCGTCTACGCCGCCGCCGGTAACGCCACGCAGGCACAAAAACATCGCGGTCTGGCATGCGCCCAAAACCCCCACCTTTGCAATGCAGACTGACGCAGACACCCCCATCGGCGTGACAGGCGCATATCCAATCGGCGATTTCCAAAGCTGCGTGGATTCCGCTTGCATGCAACGAAACGATACCTGTCGGGTAAGTGATTGGCGGCATGCTCCCACCCATGAAAACGTCTGTTTGGCCACTCGTGGGCCTCCATTTCGTAGTTGCGAGCTGCTCTGACGACACGCGTTCGGCCGAAGGCACGTTTGGAAGTGCCACTGCCGTGGGGTCGGCCTCATCGGTGGGATCGGCGTCGGCGTCAGCATCGGCGTCGGAGTCGGCAGAGTCGGTTTCGTCGGTAGGGTCGGAAGCGGCGTCGGACTCCGATTCGGCAGAATCGACGATGGACTCGGGTGAGCTCACGACGGGAGCGGGTTCCCAGCCGAGCACCGCCGATGGAACGGGGGTCTCGGAGGCTACTGCGGAGGGCGACGACGGCATTCGGTTCGATACGCCCGTCGGTACCAGTGCCACCACGGTGGGTGATGGCGGCAATGGAACCTGCAACTGCGGCAGCACGGATTGGAGCTACGTCTGGATCGCCAATACCGAGGAGAGCACCGTCTCCAAGATCAATACGCGCACGTTGGTCGAGGAAGGGCGCTACATCACTCGGCCTGACAAGGCGGGCAGCCCTTCACGCACTTCGGTCAGCATCGACGGCAAGGCTGTGGTCGTCGCGAATCGACATACTGGCATCGTGAAAATCTGGGCGCGACCGGAGTTCTGCAAGGGCGGGAATACCTCGAGCGGCCGCGATGATGTCCAAGCTTGGGGGACCGACGACTGCGTCGCGTGGTACACCGAATTCCCCGACGGAACCGTACAGCGGCCAGTCGCGTGGACATCGGGTGCGCTCAACCCATCGGCCTGCAGATACGAGAATCAGAAGGTTTGGACCACGACAGGCGCCAACGATGCACCCGGAGCTTGCAATGGTGGAGGCGTCCGGGTCCATCGTCTCAACGGCGATACCGGTGTGGTCGAGGACGAGATTCCGATCCCGGACAACGTTTTTCATTGCGACACCTACGGTCCCTACGGCGGCGCCGTCGACTACAGAGGCAACTTCTGGTTCCATGGCTCGGGCCAGCTTGCCCGCGTCGACTTTGCCTCGCTCGACTACGAGGTCATCAGTACCGATTTCAACCGCTATGGCATCACGGTCGACACCAAAGGCCGGGTGTGGTTATCGAACCCCATTTCCCGTTACGACTACGCGACCAAATCGTGGGTAGGATTGGTTATGTCGAACAGTGGAGGCATCGCCCAGGATCTTCAAGGAAGGGTATGGGCGGCCAGCAGCACTGGGTTGTCGTGGGTCGACATGGAAACTACGGCGTTGGGAGGCAACCTTCCTCTGCCGGGTCCTTTCGGTAGTGTCGTAAAAGGCGTGAGCGTCGACATCGATGGCTTCATATGGGCGGTCTACTATTTGGATACCAAGGCCTACAAGATCGATCCCAATACGTTCACCTACGAGATCTACGACGGCCTCAATGCGCCCTACACCTACTCCGACATGACTGGTGGTCAAATCAACAACGTGGAGTGCAATCCCCCCGAGGGTTGACACCGCCAGCAGGAATCGTCGAGCCATCGAGTCAGCCGAGCGACCTTCACGGTCGCGAAGGTGGTGCGCAGCATGGTGGCCAACGATGCCACTGCGGTGGCGCCGGTAGCCCTCAAGCGATGCGTTCGGGCAGCCAGGAGATCACGTCGAGCCGAGGTGCTGCGTGCAATAGGTCAGGTGTAGTACCGAGCTCGCATCCGAGTCGCGTGGCCAGCGTGTTCATCCGCACGGTTGCCTCGGCACGATGAAGTGGCCAACGTGAGTGTTGAACCTCCGTACGGATCAGTCGGCCTGGCGTGCCCGAATACAGGCAATAACGTTCCGTGAGCCACTCGTCGATGCTGCCCGGACGAGCCGATAGAGGCTCACACGTTCGAAATACGGCCGCAAACTCGCCACCGTCGAGAATGCGACGGCTGTGATAGTGCGTGCAATCGTCGTCTCGCCTGATCTCGATGTGGGCCAAGAAATACGGCAATCGAAAAATCGTCCGTCCCAAAACGACCGCCAAACGACTCGTTGCGTCCAGACTGAAGAACCAAACGCCCGGCTTGTCTCGATGGGTCACGTAAGTTCTCACATTGATCTCGGGAAACGCAGACACAACCCGTGGCAGCGCTACGCCTCGTGGGCCCACGTTTTCCATGCGAAACGGCACGACTCCGAGCCAAGCGCTGCCATCGAACGTGTGTAGCTCCAACGGGGCTACGATCCAAGGTGCGAGCACGTGTGGTGGCACGGCCCAGTGTGCGAACAGGAGATCGATCCACGACATCGTGGTGACCCAGGGACGAGCCGGCACGGGCCAAGGTCGATGTTGTACCTCGGTGAGCAGACTGCTCCAGACGACCACCCACGAGTTATACGCGGGTCGATTGCGCCGGGAAAGCGAACAACGCCATCATCGGTCACAACGTCGAACAGTACTCCGAGCTCTTCGATGTGATGGGATAGTAAAGGATCTGGTGCCAGCACATTTCGTCGGATGTGGCCGGGCCACCGTACGTGGGCTCGCTTCGGCTGGTCGAATCGTAGGTGCAATGCACCTGCACTTCGTCGCCAGGCTGGATCTCGACGTAATCGATCGGTCGAAACTTCTGGTTGTGGAAGCTGTAGGGATCTTCCCGATTCAACTCTTGCAATAGGGTGCCATCTCTGTGGATCTCGGCCGTGAGCACGCGCCCGAGCTCGTGCGCATGCAGGAAAGACGCGAATACCTTGATCGGCTCGGAGAACATCGCGGTGGTCTGGGCGCCCGTACACGTCATCGTGTGCTCGTACGCTGGCAAGCTTGCGGGAATGACGATGTTGTCGATGTCGGCGAATACCGAGGAACCGGCATCGTATGCACGCAGCGTTGGAGTCATCAACACGTCGAGACCACTCGAATCCATCACTCCAGCGGTGTTGAGGGGGTTGTTGTAGTGCACTTGGATCTGCAGCGTCAGCGTTCCGTCTTGTCCATCCCCAACGAGCATGCCGGCTTCCTGCGGAAACAAATACGGTGGCTGCCCTGGAGCCCACGCCCACATCATGCGATCGAACCCGCCGCACGGTCTTGGGCTCATGCCGGTAGGCGCGTCGACTTTCGAGACCACATAGTGGTGCACGTAGTCGCTCTGATCGAGCACGGACTCGAAGCCAACGATGTGATTCAGCTCGTCGAGCGTCGTGGTAAATTCGAAACACACGTAGGTCGTCTGGACCGTGGGAATGGCGTAGTTATCGATGCGAAGCTCCCACCTTGTTACATCCTCGGATGCGCCCGTGCTGGCGTCATTTCCGGGATCGCCCGTCGTGCTCGATTCCGTGGTCGGCTCGCTCGTCTCGTGTCCGCCTGTGCCGTGTTCAGATCCTGCGGACCCTTCGTCACTTACCGCGGAGGCTCCCGTGCTCGGGTTACTGCCTGCGGCCGACCCTTCGTCGCTCTCGGCGGCCATTCCCTCGCTCGTGTGCTCACCCGTGTCATCGCTGTTCGCGGGCGAGCACGCTGCCATCGCAAGCCAGCAGCCAGAGCCGATGGTCGCAAGATGCCGAATCGTGCGCATGGGAAACCCCCTCGGCTTTCAAGATCTCACAGCCCCGGACACGGGTCAACGGCTCGGTTTCTTGGTCCGATCAGCTCCATGCGTCGCGATGATGGACTGACTCAGTTTTCGGCTTGGCGATAGTTCCAGTCTGCCTTGGTCGTGTACTGACAACCGTCCCCGGACCCGCTGGCTTTGCGCGGACACGTACGTGCCTTGCGGCCTTCTGGGCCGTATGCACCGGTTGCCCATGCGGTTCCGCGCAGGTCGGCGTGCGCCATGTGACATGGCTTTCCGTCGCGGTCGTAATATTCGATGACGCAGGGAAACCCAACGTCACGCAAGTGTTGTGCCGTGGCAATCGTGTCCAGTCCGCAAATCACAATATCTACTGCAAGGCCCTGGTTGTGCATGCTTTCGCTGGTAGAACCGTCTCGTTTTCCCGAGTTGATCCACAATACTGGCTCGTCCACGTTGGGTGTCGGAAGACGCTGCTCCAGTTTGCGCAGCCGCTCGAGTACTTCGACGTGCAGGCCTGCGGCCTTGGGCCCCGCACGCAGCAGCTCACATCCCTCGCAGCCGGACGTTTGCGAGACCGATGCCGACGTGCCTTCGCTCGTGGGTGCGGATCCGAACAATCGTTCCCAACAACCGATCGGGTGTTCTGAGGGTGGAGGTGGTTCGTTGGCAGGCGCGTGCTCCGCGGCGGGCTCTGGCGCGGATGCGACCGTGAGCGGCTTCGCGGGCGAGCCGATGGTCGCGTCGCCCTGGTCGCCGACCCGTTTCGGGTGCACACAACTCGTGATGTTCGTCAGTGCAATCAAGCACAAAACCGGACACAGGAACCGATGTTCGAGGCGCACCGAGCCGCATGGTAGCAAACGCGTTGCTCGGAAAGCGGAGCACGCGGGATCCCCCCGATGGCTTGCTTGCCGGCGCTGGTTCCCCGATCCCGCACGATTCGGGTTCAGCGCGCGCGAAGCAAGAGGTCGTGGAACGGATTGTCCGTTCGCCACACGTCGCCGGCAAGCAAGCTGATCAACCCGCGTCTCATGAGCGGGTCGGGATCGGGCGAAAAGAATAGGTTGTGGACGATCTTGCGGTGATAAAAGCGATGGATCAAGCTCGTGAAACATTGATATGCGCGCTGCATATCACTCGACACATCGCTCATCAGCTCGGGCGCATCCTCGCACTCATCAGCCAATGCTCGCGTCAATGTGTCAGTGACGAGCGACGCACCCACCATGGCCAGCGTTACGCCTGACGAGAACACGGGATCCAAGAAACACGCAGCGTCACCGACGCACGCGAAGCGAGTACCATGGCTGCTGGCATTGCGAAAGCTGTAGTTGCCAATCTGTTGGATTGGGCCGCGCGTCGTGCCACTCAAGAGTTGCTGCAAAAGTGGTGAGGATCGGACGACTTGCAGGAGTGCAGACTCGTTGACGACTCCCCGTGCCTTGACGACCCCGATGCTCAGCTTGTCCTTACGAAGGGGGATGGCCCACGCCCATCCGTCTTCCAACATCAGGACCTTGATGTTTCCCTGCGGCTCGATGTCTCGTTGCACACGCTCACAAACGCCTGAAAAATGGCAAAACGCGGCTGCGCGCCCAAAGCCATGATACGGCTCGATCGTCCGTCGTGTCCGCGCAAGAAAGGCCGATTGTCCCGTGGCGTCTACGAAGTATCGTGCGCGATAGCTGGTACGGTTGCTTACGACGAGCACACCGGCGCTATCGAGCTCGACTTTTTCGCAACATTCTCGCTCGTGGACAGTTGCTCCCGCCGCCCTGGCCAGGGACAGCAACATGTGATCGAACTTCGAGCGTTCGACCTGCCAAGCATGCGCCGGCGTGCCAGGAAGCCCATCGCAGAACAGAAATGTCGCATGATCACCGCTGGCTTCGTCGATGAACTCCGCTCCACGTTTACACAGGTATTCGCAGTCGTCGAGCTCGACACCGAGTCTTCGGTACAGAGGGATCTGGCCCGGAAGCAAGGATTCCCCCACGTGAAAGCGTGGAAACGCCTCACGCTCGAGCACCAGTACGCGCCATCCGTCCTGCGCCAGCAAGTTGGCAGCAGTCGATCCCGCTGGTCCTCCACCAACAATAATGACATCGAATTCGGGAAGCGAACCATGGGCCGTCATGGCCGTCATGGCCGTCATGACATCCCACCGTCGACCGCAATCACTTGACTTGTCACGTAGCTGGCCTGTTCGCTCGCGAGAAAGACGGCCACTGCAGCGACTTCTTCCGGCCGCCCCACCCGGCGCATCGGAACCAGCGCGGCCAAGGCATCGTGATCGAGCCCATCCAGCATGCGCGTGGCGATGAAGCCGGGCGCAATGGCGTTCACGGTGATGCCCTTTTTGGCAAATTCCTTGGCCAGTGCTTTGGTGGCACCGATCAACCCGGCTTTAGCGCTGGCATAGTTGACCTGTCCACGGTTGCCCAGCAGTCCAGCAACCGATGCGATGTTGACGACACGACCGAAACGATGTGTGAGCATGCCGGGTAGCACGAGCTTTGTAACGTTGAAGAAACCATCGAGCACGGTTCTCGTGACGTCTTGCCACGCCGTGTCATCGAGCATCGGAAAGATTGCATCGCGGGTAATGCCAGCGTTGTTGACCAAAACGCCGATCCATGGTTCACGATCGAGCCACGCGGTCAGTACACGTTCGACCCCGGAGCGATCGCGTACATCGAATTCTACGCAATCTGCCGTGCCACCAGCCGAGCGAATGCGTGTACAGACCTGTTCGGCGGCTTGTCGTCCGGTCCGGTAGTGCACCAGCACCGGGTGGCCAGCGCGCGCCAGCGCCTCAGCGATGGCAGATCCAATGCCACCGCTCGCGCCGGTCACGAGCGCGCGGGGCTTGGCACGTGGGTTTTCGTCGGTGGTCACGTCGGTGGTTCGTACACGAACAACGAGGCCCGCGCGAGCAAAGACTCTTCACGATGTACGGTGCAGAAAAACGCACGGATGGCACCAAACGTGTGTCCGGGAGGAGTACTTGGGCGTGCCTGGACTCGCAGCACGTCTCCAAGCGCAAATGCGTCGACGAACAGCTCGAGCTCCGGGCAACCCGCCAACCAGCCGCCGTGAATACCTCCAACGGCTACGCTGGCTTGTACAGCCACAGCTTGAGCCATGTATTCGAGACAAACTACCGCAGGAACACCCGATGGCGTGGCGAAGCGGGAGTGTGCGGTAATCCGCACGATGCACGTGGCACTACCGTCGTCACCGATGCTTGCTTCGTCCAGCAAGATCGCTGCTCCGCGGTGCGGAAGCACATCCTCGAGTACGAGCGGCGTCATGACTCGAACAGCAACTCCACGTGCCATGGTTCGTACGCACCGGCGGACGAGCCGAGATCATGGTCGTTCTCCGAGGGGGCCATGAGCTCGAGGGGTACGCTTCCGCTTCGTTGGCCAACGAAGTGACGCACAACGCACAACGCCGCGGCGACAGGATTGGAGCGGAGTGATCCCGGTGGTTGCCAGGACAACGTGGCAACCTTGCGGTGCATCGGACCGATCCTCGCTGTCGTCACGCACGGGTGCGCAACGGCGCTGGCCATAGGCTCGAACGCAAGCGCGATTGCAAGCGAGGATCCACAAGCGGTGAATGGTGGAGGCGACGTTTCGTCAGCGAGCACCAAGAGGACACGCGTTTGGTGGCGGACGACCATCGTGAGCGCCTCGAGCACGGTCATGGCAGCGGTGCACGAGCCGGCTGCAATGGCCGTGCACGGCCGGCGATTGCCACATGCGATCGAGACTTGACCGACGGCAGTATTGTGAATGCTCGCATGAAAACGCAAAGGTGAGAGCCTCGGCTCGCCGGCATGCACGCTGTCCAGCAACGTGACGGTCGTCGCGATTTCTCCGTAAGCCGACCCGAACACGATGGGAGAATCGCTGGTGGACACGCCGCTTTCACGCGACGCTTGGGCAAGCGCAGCGATGGTCATTCGTGTGAGCAGGCTGGTACGTTTACGTGCGCGTATTGGCAGCAACTCCGCTTCCGCGGACGTGAGCACCGAGCGCGTTCCCAGCCATTGGGCTAGCGATTGAGCGAGCTCTTGTTGTTCGGGGCAACATATGCCGAACCCGAGCAGTCGGGCTGCCACACACACATCGGGGCGCGGAAGCATCACGAACCAGTCCCCAGCAACGTAGCAACATTGCTGCCGCCAAATGCGAACGAATTGCTCAGTACGGTGCGGACACGTCGTGTAGTCGCCTGGGTATTCACGGTGATACCGAGCGTGGCATCGAACGGCTCGCTTCCGAGGCTGACCGGAATGAAATCATCGAGGAGAGAAGCAATGGCAAACACGACCTCCACTAGCCCACCGGCACCGAGCATGTGGCCGGTATAACCTTTGGTCGACGCAACCGGCACGTCGCGTCCGAGTACTGCCAAGATGGCCCTGGCTTCGCTTTCATCGTTGAGGACGGTGCCAGTACCATGGGCGTTCACGTGGTCGACGTCGGCTGGTGTCATGCCGGCTTGCTCCAACGCGGACAGCATCGCGAGCTTGGCTCCCGCGCCATCGGGATCGGGTGCGGTCATGTGGTGAGCATCGGAGCTCTCACCAACGCCCAGCAAGAACACGTCTGCATCGAGGTCACGATCGAGCAACACCATGGCGGCCCCTTCGCCGATGTTGATGCCATTGCGTTCACGCGAGAACGGTTTGCACATGTCGGCCGACAGCAACTCGAGACCGGCAAAACCGCGAATAGTGGTGTGGCAGAGCGTATCGACAGCGATCGCTGCGACGGCGTCCACCATGTTGGTGGCCAGTAGACGCACGGCGCTGGCCAGCAACTTGGCACCGGACGAACACGCCGTCGACACTACGTAGCCAGGACCGGCGATGGCGGTCCTCGTACGGACGAGCTCCAGTGCAGCATGAAATGCATGTTGCCGTGCGAAATCGAAGGAAAATGGCAGCACTCCATGCTCTCGATAGCTCGAGTACGCTCGTTCGGTCACGGCGATGCCCCCTGTACTCGTGCCGAGCAGCACGGCCACACGCGCTGGGCCCCAACGAGCCACAGCGTCGATAATGGGCGTTTCGAGCTCATCGAGCATCATCCAGACCAGTCTCGCGAGGCGCGTGTCGTATACGCCGAACTTGCTCGGCAGTGGCGGCGGCTCGTCCGGTAACGCACCGCAGCGGGTTTCGAACGGCAGATCCAGCGAGCACGGGCGCAGTCCCGATCGTTCCCCGCGCAACGCGTCGAGCGCGTCCTTCGTGTACATCCCGAGCGCATTCGCGGTGGCCCACGATCGGATGGCCCACGATCGGATGGATGCTTTGCCGAATTGGTGCTTGATCATGCGAAACATGCCGGATGTCGTCGTTGTCACAGCATAGCAACAGTAGTGGCAACGGCGCTCGCGAGCGAGCCACTTGTCTTGGCCTGGAAAAATCGGGTACAGAGAAACTGGGCCAGAATGCCACGGGACACCACATGACACGTATTGTGCTTTGCAGCGCTTTGCTGCTCGGGTATGGATGCGACGAGAGTGGTGGGGACGGAACCGGGATGAGTGCGGGCATGCAGGAAAGCACGGCTTCGCAAGACGAAACGGGATCGGATGGTGAGGATTCCCCAGAAAACGCACTGACCCACGACGCCGACATGCAGCCGATCTGGGACGCGAACTGCGTGGCCAAATGCCACGAGCCGAGCGGAGAATGGTTCTTGGTGGACTTGTCGGAGGGCGAGGCGTACACGCAGCTGGTCGACAAACCCTCGACGCAGGCAAGTCCTCCGATGGTGGTCGTTGCGCCAGGTGAGCTCGAGAACAGTTACCTTTGGTACAAGCTCAACAATACCCATCTGAACATGCCCAAACCAAATGGCATTGGCGAGGCCATGCCCAAAGGCAAGCTCCCGCTCGATAACGCCACGTTGGACCAGATCAAGGCGTGGATCGAGGGGGGGGCGGCTCGGTGACGGACGGAAGCAGCTGGTATTCCAGCGTTTCGATCAGAACATCGTAGTCGAGCCAACCGTTATGAACACGAATTCGCGGCGGCATGCGATTTGCGGAGATTCCTTTGCCATAGTCGATTCGGATGGTGCCACGGGGCTTGTGGTCGAGTCTGCGAAACGAACGTTGCAACAACCGGCCGTCTCGCCATCGTTCGCGCGTCTCCTCTTGATCGCCGCGCAGCCTGTGTTCTCCATCCGGAAGCGGCGCGGCCGAAATGTGACGAAAAAACGTGCGGTGGACGTCTTGCAACACATATTCCGGAGGAAACGGGAGCATTTGTTGGAACCCGGACAACATGCGAACATCGCTACGGTATTGCTCGAGCACGAACGCTTTGGCGCCGAACGGCAACAAGCCCACCAATGTCAGTGAATCTCCGTGTTTTTGCATGGCCGCTTCGAGCCGCAACGCACGGCCACGAATCTGGATGGTCAGGCGCTGCCGCAAGAACATGTCCGGCGTGATGCTCGAGGCATCCACGAGAGGTCCGGGATAGGACCGCGGCTCGCGCTGCGTATGGACGCAGCCGGCAGACTGTAGTCCGAACGTGCAGGCAAACATCGCGCTGACGATGCGGCGGGCGACTGTCATGCGGAGCCTGATGAGCGCGATGAAGTGGAAACGGATCGAGGCAGGAGAACGAGTGCCAAAGGAGCGAGCAACAACCCGAGCGACACACCGAGCGCGATGGTGCTACCCAAGGCATGCATAGCGGGTGTGCGCGACAATGCCAGCAAACCAAAACTGAGGACCGTGGTTGTACATGCGATGCCAAGGCCCACCAGGGTCGCACCCAGCGTCTCACGGTTGTCGCGTGCCTCGGCGAGGAACACCCCGTAGTCGACGCCCATGCTGAGCACGAGTAACACCGCCATCACGTGCATCAGATGGACTGGACGGCCGACCAGCCCAAACATACCGAGGGTCAAGATCCCAGCCGTGATCGCTGGGACAAATGCTGCGAGTGCCACGCGTGCTCGACGATAGCGCAGTAGCAGCAGCAAAAACACGAGCCCGAGCCCCGCCGTCAGTAACAAGATGGTACGCTTTCGAAACGCTCGGTAGGCGTCGGCCAAAAACCTGGCCTGATCGAAGTAAGCAGCTCCAGGAACTGGCGAAATGGCACCCATCAATGCCGTGGTGTCATGGACGCCTCGAACGGGTGTGATGATGGCAACCTCATTCGGAAGGTTGATTCGAAACATTCCGACCAAAGGACCCAGCGACGTCGTCTCGAGCAAGGATGGCGTCAGCGGGGTCGTGGAAGGCGAGATATCGAGCCGTGTAAATGCCTCGGCGCGAAATCCCTCGCGTTCGAGCGCGGTAAATAGACGTGGCACGAGCTCGCGTTGCGACGCAAGCACCTCCACGTTGCGCTGTTGAAGCTGCGCCGACCATACAATCTCGTGCAACGAAACGAACGCATCCAGCACTCCAGCATCGCGCGCCTCGAGCAGTTTGCGATAGACATCGTCATTGCGTTGCAGGGCTTGCTGTTCGTTCGCGCCGATGACGACGACAAAGCGACCGGGGTCCATCGGCGACACGCGCGAGCGTACGAGCGCGTCTTCCTGCACGAGCTCGGGATCGAGCTCACCCAGCTCGCGCAGATCGTCGATCCACCGCACTCGGCTTAGTCCGAACGTCGCCAGCAGGACCGCGCCGAACAAGCCGGCAGCCAGTGGACGTCGTGAGCCCGCAAGCGCTCGGTCGAGCACGGTTGTGCAACCGGTTGCTAGCTTGCCGAGCAAGCGTGGCGGCGGGACACGTGCGGGTAATAGCGGCGGGATGAGCCACCGCGTGCACACCAACGCGGTCATGACTCCAACCGCTGCAAACACGCCAATCTGCTGCAAGCCAGAAAACGAGGCCCACGCGAGCACTACGAAGCCCGCGACAGTGGTCAACGCACCCAGGCGAAGCGCCGACCACACAGCACGCAAGCTCACCCAGCCATCGCCCGATCGCCCAGCAATGAGGTGATGCGAAAACAGGTGCACAGGATAGTCGATACACACGCCGATCAGGGTGACTCCGAACGCAAAAGTGAGCCCATGGATCGGCCCGAATATGACCAAACACGTAGCGGTGGCCACGAGAATCCCAAGCACCAGCGGAACGGCACCGAGGAAAACGAGACGCACGGAGCGATACACCAATGCCAGCAGCACGACTACTCCCACTGTCGATATCGTGCTGATTCTCTGGATATCGTTGCGTACCGTGTTTTCCGAACGCAACGCGAACGCGTGTATGCCACTGTGGCGAAGCTGAAGCTCACCGTTGTGGCGTGCGTCGAGATCCTTAAACGTCTGATCGATGAGCTCGAACACAGGGCGCTGACGCGCACTGGCAAACGGGGAGCTAAGGGTGGTCGCGAATACGTAGGCATGTCGACCATCCTCGGAAACTCGGGTTCCTTGGATATATCGAGTCCCTTCGGCATCGAGCCGGGACATGCGCTCGAGCTGCTGAGGAAACGCGAGCAGGGGATCCTCGGGAACGATGCGCTTGAGCCAGGCGCTTGCCGGCAATGACAGCTGGTGCTTGAGATTTTGAATGGCCTGCACGAGGCCTTGCTCGCTCACCAGCATGGGGATCTCGCGCTCGGGCTCGTCCGACAACATCATCCAGCGTCTCGGAAAATACAGCTCGTACAGTGTTTGTCCGACATTGGCTGGGCCGCCGCGATGCACACGTTCAATTTCCGGCGCAGCTGCGAGCGCGTCGGCGAGCTCCGTTGCGGCCGCGACGGCGGTTTCGGAGTCGCGCGCTTCGATTTCGAGCACGAAGCTGCGTGTGAGCGCCGAATCGGCGAGCTTACGCGACAGCACGGCCTCGGGTGAATCCCGAGCCGCTGGTAAAAACTCGGTGATCTCGCTCACGAGCTCGAGCGAAGTAAAGCAAAACCATGCCAGTGCAGCCGTGAGCACGCCGAGCAACGCAAGCGTGTGTTTTGGGCTCACCCCCGTGACCGCTTGTTCGGGAGGCGGAAGATCTTCTCGAGCTCATCGGGACGATAGCGATGTTGCACGTCGACCTCGAAGAATGTCGTCAAGGTTTCGTCACCAACGACTTCGACCACGCGCATGCCATCCAGCTTGGATGCTCGTCCTTGTACCTCGACCCGCTCGATGACATCGCGAAGCGGCGCCACGAGCGGAACCAACACGAGCTGCCAACCGGCAGCACCATCACTGCGAGGTGTGACATCGATGTCGTAGATGCGTTCGAGCGCAGAACGATTTCCTGCCAGGATGTTCATAAAACTGTCGACGAACAGCCGCGCCGCGGGATTGCGGTCGAGATTGAGCTGTTCACCCCCGAGCTCATCGCCATAACCGATGCGATGCTCGTCGATCACCAACCAACTCCTGACGGGATATTTCGTGTAGCGGGCGAGCTTGGCCGGTGGTGCGAAATGCAGCGTGCCTTCGCTGACGAGCGGCTTCGCGAGCAAAGCCATGCGTTTTTCTTCGCGAAAGCGGGCCTTGAGGCCTGGCATCTCGTGAAGTTGCGCGAGCAGGCTGTCGAGTGAAGGCACGCTGGAGTCGGCCGTGTTGACGCCGCCGGTGGCGGGTTGTGCGGCCAGGTTGTGCTTCGATGGCGAGACCGCCACCACGACGACCGCGAGCATGATGGATCGCAGAAACGTCATCTGTGTTCAGTATGCGCGGAACGTGTCGTATGCGCACGCATCATGCGAAATCGATCGGGCCGATCGGCAATTCGCCCGCGCGATAGAGCGCAAGCACGGTCTCGATGTCGCGATCTTGTCTGCGATCGGCCAAATTCATGGGGACATGGCCACGCACACACGTGTGCAACTCGCACGAACGTGGCCCACAGCGCTCGCGGCCATGTAGGTTCATATCCTGGCAGAGTGCCAGTAGATGAATGATCATTACAGTCTCGCAAAGATCCAACACACGAGAGAGATCTCGCACGGCGATCGTCCCCATACTCACTTTGTCCTGGTTGTGGCATTCCGTGCTGCGGCTAAAGACGCTTGCCGGCATCGTTAGCTTCAAAGCCTCCGCTGTCAGCGCTGACGCGGAAATCTGCATCGCTTTGAAACCATGATGCGCCGCAGAACGTTCGTCCTGGCCAGCAACGAGGTTGGCCGGTAGACCTTGATTGGTCGATGGATCGCATACAAGCGCGAGCTGGCGGTCGAGGAGGTCCGCGACGCTGGCGACGGCTGTCTTGAGCGCGTCCGCGGCAAAGGCAACGTGACCACCGTAAAAGTTACCGCCGAGCAGCAACTCACCGGCGTCGGGATCCACGATGGGATTGTCGCTGACGCTGTTCAACTCGATCTCGATGAGGCCACGCGCAAACGCGAGCGCGTCCAGTAATACACCCACGACGTGAGGTGCACAGCGAATCGAGTATCGGTCTTGTAAGCGCGGGCCGCGAGCTCTGGACGTGCCTCCGAGATCCTCTCGGATCCATCGGGCACACGCGACCTGGCCGGGATGGGCCTTGAGCGCAAAGATTCGGGCATCGAAATGCTCGGGGTTGCCGAGCAGCACGTCGCTCGCCATGGCCGTGAGCGCGGCGCTCGAACGCGCCAGCTCACGCGCGCGCGCGTGGGCTAGGCAGGCGAGGCCCGTCATGACACTCGTGCCATTCATGATCGCTAGGCTCTCTTTGGGATGCAGGACGACGGGAACGAGACGTTCTCGTGCCAGCGCTACCTCGGCGGTGGTGCTTTGTCCTCGATGACTGACCTCGCGCTCACCCATGAGCACGGCCGCCACATAAGAAAGCGGCGTGAGATCTCCACTTGCTCCCACCGAACCTTCCTCGGGAATTTTCGGTAACACGCGACGGTTGATGAGCTCGCACATGCGTTCGAGCACAGTGGCACGAACACCCGAATATCCACGTGCCAACACGTTCGTGCGTGACAATACCACGGCAGCGGATGCAGCATCGCAAAGTGGTGCTCCAGTTCCACAACCGTGATAGCGCACGAGGTTGACCGGAAGCTGCCGAATGAGCTCGGCCGGAACAGTAGTGCTTGCCGATTCCCCGAAGCCGGTGGTGACTCCGTATACCGCAGTCCCCGATTGCCACGCTCGCTCGAGCTGCTCCACACCGCGAGCGAGCCACGCACGGTACTCGGGATCCGGGTCCAATCGCACATTGGTTCGACCATGAGCAACACGCACGACGTCTTCGATCGAGAGCGCAGCACGCCCGATCGTCAGAATTGCGACCTCTATGGGGGTTCGTCGTTCGGTTCCGTCCATGCGTTAGCCTGTGCTCCAGAACTCGTAGAAGTTGAACCAATTGTCGGGATACTGTTTGCAATAGTGTTCGAGTCGATGTGCGAACGTTTGGGCGAGCTCGCGCAAGCGTTCGTCTCGGTTGGTGCGCGGTAGCTCGACACGATCGACGAACGGTTCACAATACAGATCATAGTGGTTGGGCGGGCGATGCAAGCCGAACGTAAGATAAATAGGACAGCCGAGCACTGCCGCGATCGCATATACGCCGGTCGGGAAGCGGGCCTTGCCGCCCAAGAATTCGACTTCCGCGGCCGACGCGGTCAAGCCAACGCGATCGCCGAGCACTGCCACGAACTCGCCGGCCTCGATACGCTCCTTCATCTCCAAGACAAAACCGGGATCGTCGCCATCGATCTCGATCATCCGCGTGCTTGCTTGGGAGCTGATTTCCCGCATCACGGTGTTCATCTTGCGAGCGTTTCCTCGGTAGGTGAGCACGTTGACCGCAAATTCACATTCACGTGACATGGCACGCATTGCTTCGACGCTGCCCATGTGCGCGCCGAGCAGAATCGCACCGCGATGGCGCGAACGCAGCTCGCGTAAGTGCTCGCGTCCGTATGAATGGAACGCGAATGGCTCGAAACGTCCTCGCAACAAGAAGATCCTGTCGAGCAGACATTGTGCAAAGCGAAGCATGTGCCGAAACACCACCGACGTTCCCGCTGCGTGGCCCAGACGACCTAGATAGCGCCGTGAGTACCCACGTACCCCCGGAGCCGTGATCATGAAATACGAGACGATGAGTGGGAGCCATGCTCGTACGAACCCACGTCCGAGCGTCATCGTGGTCCAAATCAATAGCCTCAGCCCGAACAACGTCCCGCGTTCCTGCATGCTCAACCATGCCCCCTCGTGGCTCGTGTTCGCGTCATCGACCGATGCAACGACATGTGCATCCATATGATCCGGTAGTGTTCCCATGGCCTAGCGTTTGGTGATCTCGTGCGAGCTGATGGTGCGCGTTATCCCGGTGAATCGCCGTGGATGGCTCGCGGGCAACATCCGATGCGATGGCTGCCTGCCGGCCCGACGCCGGGCGTCGGCCAGGAGGGGTGCGCCGAATGCGAGGTCCTGCAGCATGACCGAATCGTAGGTGCACGTGTTTATCACGTGATCGTCCGCGAGCGACGGCAACACGAAGACTTGGGCGACCGTGAGTCCCGGCCAGCGCTGGGGATGTGAACTGGACGTCATGTCAACCCGGCCCGATGCGATGTGCCTCGATGACCAGCAGGTGCGGTTCTCTGCGATGGGGTGAGCGAGCCATGCGACCACGATGAGCGATCGTTCCTGCCACGCGAACCGTCGTACCCGCGCGGACGAGCCGACGTTCCGTGTGTAGCTCGATGCCATGGCGCGCCGTCAGCTTGCCATGGATCGCAACGATGTCTTGTCCACGTTCGACCTTGATGAGGGCGCGGTCGGATCCGTCGTTGAGTAGGAAATCGACAGCTTGCGTTGCGTGCACCACGTAGCCGTGTCCACCGCCCACGAGACCCCCCCCGATGCCGAGTGTGGTCGTGGGCGGCCACGCACGATATTCGATGACCACACATGGTTCGCCAGTGATCGGATCGTTGAGGAGATCCATCGCTTCCACGGTGCCAGTGAGCTCTACCTGACCGAGTTCCGCGTCCGCGAAGCGTTCGATCACTCGATACGGCGTCCGATACCGTGCCAGCCTCCCGAGCAACGCGCGAAGTGGCCGGAGAACGCGCTGCACGACGCCGCCACGTTCGTACTCACACGGGTTTGGCGATGTAGACCTTCCCTTGTGCGAGCGAATACGTCACGTTCCAGTTGCGAACGAGCGTCAAGTTGATAAACCCGCCCAGCTCGAAGCCAGTGAGCTCGCGGAATTGATCGAGCGTCGGGTCCGGCGGTGTATTCGTGAGCACCAGACCGCCAACGCCCCGGACGTCCAGATCGCCGAGTGTAAGGCGATCGACGTAGACCATCTTGAGGCCCTGTTGCGGGTCGTCGGGTGGCTCGGTTTCGCCAGGCCGATGACCGCTCTTCAAGTACGTCTTCTTGGTCGCGGTCACGCCCGCGCGATAGATGCCGCCGAACCAGGCCCAAAACGCGTGCTCCGAGCCGTCGATGCGTGCCAATACGGCTGGCGCATGCAACACGTGCATGTCGAGCAAGATGAACGCGAGCTCGGTTGCGTCCGCAGGCTTGCTTGGGGATTGGACGGCCAGTTCCAAGCTCATGGTCGGGAAATCGAAGGTGATCGTGCCGAGCCGGTACAGCACCTGACGCCCAAGCACGATGCCAGGGGTTTCGCCGATCGCAGCCAGATGCTCGAGCGAATGCGCCAGCGCAGGTACGTTCTTGATGGTGAGCTCGCCGAACTTGACCTCTGGAATCATCACCACGCCGACTTCCTCGGTCCCTCCGGCAGGTTTCAGCTTGGCGATTTCCTTGAGCTTGAGCTTGGCAACCAGGCCTTTGTCGATGTGAGCTTCTTCTTGCATTTCCTGGAACACGACGCGCGCGAACTGCCCCCCCACGTTTGCCCCCGAGTGCTTGAGTCCGAGGTTCATGTCGAGTTGAGCATCGGACTTGCCCGTATTGCCAACGATGTCGACCAGCTTGCCTTGTTTCACCAGCGCACGAACGAACGTTGCGTAGGCTTGCACGATAGGAAGTTGAGGGTCGTCGGTCGCGACCACTTGAAACAGTTTTTCGAGCAGGAGCTCCGCTGTACCCACGTCGAGCAAGGTGTACAGGCTCCAAAACTTCATCAGCAGGGGATCCAACTGTTTGGGATCCTGCGCGATCAGGGCATCCATGTGTTGGATCGCCTCGGTATGTTGACCTATCGCTTGAAGATTGCGCGCGATCCCGAGCGAGGCACCGAAGTGCTTGGGCTCACTTTGCAGCGCTTTGCGATAGGCATCGGTGGAGCCCGTGAAGTCACCGGCGCGCCACAACGCGGCCGCGCGTACGGTATGCGCATCGGCGTTGCGAGGATTGGTTGCGAGCGTTTCATCCGCACGTTTCATGGCCGATACCCAACGGCCTTTGGCCAAATCTTCATTCGCTAGATCGACGAGCTGTTTCTGCGTTGCGCTCGCAACGACCGCGCTGCTCGAAGGCTGCGCGCCGCCCTGCCCGGGTACGCTCGAACCCTTGCCCTTGTCTTTGCAGGCTGCAAGCGTGAGACAAAGCGTGATTGCGAACCGTGGGGCGTTGCGGACTATCATTGGTGAACCATGGACTCTTTCTGGTGCGCTCGCATGCGCGAACGCACCAGAGCATACCCGGAGGCTCGCAGCAACGGCAACCCGGCCGACATGGGTTCGTTCATTTGCGTTGCCAGGCCAGCAAGGCTGCACCGGCGATCGCCAGCATCGCCGCGCCACCGAGAGACAGCGCGTACATGACCGCCGCAAAGCTGGAGCCCGCCGCTCGAACCCCTGCATCGTCGAGAAACAGTCCGAGCGCCAGCGAGGTGGCAAGCTGAAAACTTCCCACCTGCGCGGGTCCTCCGGGGAGTTGGATGCTCAGGCCCACGAGTGCCACGATGACCATGGCCTCCGTGATCCCGAGTGGAATCCCACAGGCCCGCAGCACCAGCCACAGCTGCGTTACCGTGATGGCCCAATACACGAGCGTGGCGGTCAGAAACGTGAACGACTGTCGGTGGCCAGCCAAACCCGCGACAGTCGAAGCGAGCCGCTCGAACGCGCTCGCCAGGCGTTCGGACGCGCGGCCAAGCGGCGCAGTCAAGCGACCGACGAATGCTCCGGCGTGTTGGGGTGCACGTGCGACGAGCAGCAGCAAGACGAACGCGAACAAGAACACTGCAAGCATGATCTGGCCGAAGTGCGCAACGTGGCCCAAGCCGGGAGTGTCATGCACAGCCGCGAACGACAGCCCTGCAAACAGCATTGCACACACGAGCAAACCGTCTAGGACACGTTCTGCGGCCACGGCACCGAGCGCCTCTGCGAACCCCACCCCGGGCAAACGAGCACGCGCGAGCAAGATTGGACGGGTGAACTCACCCAATCGAAGCGGCAAGACGATGATCACGAAGAATCCGAGGAGACCGCTCCCATAGAGGAGCGATCGTGGAATTCGAGCGATGCTTTCGTGCGAATGTTGTCGAATGCGCACATCCAGCAAAGGTGCCAACCGCCAGGCGCGACACAGTGCGTAGGGGACCTGAAGTACGACCGCAAGCACCAGTAGCTGTGGGTTGGCGAGTACGAGCGCGTTGGGCCAAAGCTCGATGCGAAACGATGCAAGCCACAACAGCAACACGGCTGCGACGAATGATGTGATCCATGTCAGCACACGGCCTTGCCGGGGGCTGGAGGGTGCATCCACGAACACAGCGTATCACCGCCGGTGGTGAGCCTTTCCGGCTCGAAGGCACCCGTTTGCGATTTGCGTACGCAAAAGACCGGTGCGCTCTCAGGTGTGCTACAAGACGCGAAGTGGGCGACCTGCTCGATTGCGTCGAGATTCCTGCCAACCAGGCGCCACACGCGGGCAGTATCGTGTGGCTGCACGGCCTGGGCGCCAGCGGTCACGATTTCGAGCCAATCGTTCCCCATCTCGGTCTCGACGACGTGCGTTTTGTGTTTCCACACGCGCCGATGCTACCGGTCACGATCAATGGCGGGCTCGTGATGCCGGCCTGGTACGACATCACCGAGCTCGATCCGAGCGGCCCGCGTGAGTCGGAGGAACATATTCGTAGCTCGGCCAAACATGTCGAAGCCCTAATCCGCCGCGAGCAGGAGCGTGGGGTACCCGCGCGACGCATTGTGCTTGCGGGTTTCAGCCAAGGCGGCGCCATGGCTTTGCATGTTGGGCTGCGCCATCCGGAGCGGCTTGCGGGTGTGCTCGTGCTGAGTGGCTATCTGGTACTGCGTGACCGGCTCGACGAGGAGCGAAGTGAAGCCAATCGCGACACTCCGATGCTGTTTTGTCATGGCCGCTTCGACCAAGTGGTTCCTCCGCTGCTCGGCCAACAAGCCTTTGAGGCCGTAAAGCACGATCGAGATGCGAAACTCTTGATGTTTCCGATTCAGCACGAGGTCTCGCTTCCCGAGGTCGCTACGGTCGCCAAATGGCTACGCGAGCGACTTCCGAGGGACACCTAGAGAGACGATCCGCTTGGATGGGCCCTGCAGCCGCGCGAGGCCATGAACGCCACGGGTACACGCATCGTCGTGTTCGGGGGCCCATCGATTGTGTGTTCTGTTATGGTGGAAGTTGCGATCCGAGATGACGTCGTCGTACCAACTCAGAAAGTGCACGTCCTGTCCCCGCATGCAGCGAAGGCGTTCATTGGCGAACGCAGATTCGCCCGAGTCATCCTTTTGTTCTCCGCGGGTCGGACCCATAGGTATGCTCGGTCCGGATTTCGCCGTTTGGGCGCTGGACGACGACCTGGGACGGCTGGGCGTTCCGTGCGAGGTCGCGGGCGATCTCGATCGCTGCGCCCTGGGTTGCGGTCACGGCGATCGGGATCTCGCTGCCGGCGGGTTTGACCTGCCAGTTGGAACCCTTGGGACTGACGAAAAGTTGTTTCCGACGAGACATGATGAAAAGGGCCTTTCTGCGCACCTTGGGGCTCTGTGGAAAGAAGTTTACCATTTGACGATGATTGTCAATCTGATAGATTGTGGTTCATGAGCGACGCAGGTAACGTCCTCGCCGCAAATCTGCGGCGGCACCGATCTGCTCGCGGTTTGAGCCAACAGGCCCTCGCAGATGCGGCCGGGATCTCCCGTATTGGTTACCGGGACGTGGAGACCGGAGTAGTCGAACCGAGGGCTAACACGCTGCAGAGGATCGCGAAAGCACTTGGTGTACGTGTCCAAGACTTACTGGTTCCCTCCCGCACCCTGACCCACGTTCGATTCCGGGCACACAAGCGAATGGCAACCAGGGAGAACATTCTTGCCGACGCAGCACGCTGGCTCGATGACTACCGCGAGCTCGAAGATCTCCTTGACGATCACGTATCGTGGGCGCTTGCGGGCGTGGCGGAAACGGTTCGACAACTCGAACCAGGCCTCGATCGAGCAAAGAAGGCCGCAACCCTCGCCCGTGAAGCCCTCCGTCTGAAACATGACGACCATGAAGATCTCATCCGAGATGTGTGTGGTTTGCTCGACGATCACGGTGTGAAGGTTCTCACTGCTGATGTGAAGTCCGACGGATTCTTCGGCCTTTCAGTCGCGCCGGAAGATGCTGGACCGGCCGTAGTCGTAAACGTGTGGCATCGCATCTCGGTCGAGCGTTGGATCTTCACCGCAGTCCACGAGCTCGGACACTTACTCCTGCACCCCGGTGCGTATGACGTGACTCAGACCGAGGAGGTCGAAGGGGAGGAGAAAGAAGCCGATGCCTTTGCGGGCTACTTCCTGGTTCCCCCCTCTTTGTTCGAAAAGGAGTGGAGCGAGGCCCGAGGACTCGGCCTCGTCGAGCGTGTCCTCAAGGTCAAGCGCATCTTCCGGGTGAGTTGGCAAACGATCCTCTATCGCGTTGCTGCACCGCTCCAGCCTGGTGAGCGAAAGATGGTTTGGCAGCAGTTTCAGCGACAGTACGAACGCGAATACGGTCGTGCGCTCCAGCGCACCGATGAACCAGACGCCCTGGATGCGGAGGCATTCTTGTGTAAGCCACCGGTCCCGAAAGCCGCGGATGAGCCAGCACGATTGTCCGAGAATGACTTTCGCGAAGACCGGCTGTATCGCCTGGTGAGGATGGCGGTGGAACGCGAGCAGATCACCATGTCCCGCGCGGCGGAAGTGCTCGGGCTCGACCTCCGAGCCATGAGAGAGCTCGCGGCGTCTTGGGTGGGGTGACGGTGTGGCCCACGACTTGCTGATCCTGGATGCATGCGTACTGATCGATTTCGTCACTGCGGACGAAACCGTATTGACCGGTATTGCCCGTCACGTCGGCGCAGTGCACGTCGCGTCGACAGTCCTGGCGGAGGTTGGCGGCCTGGATGAGGTGAGAGCTGTCGAACTCGGCGTGCGCATCATCGAGCCTCCGCTGGAGGTGTTGCAGCGAGCGTTACTCGGTGAATCCGTTCACCGAGTAACGGTTCTGGAATGACAACGGCACGACGTATCTCGACGACAAGCCGCTGTCTATGGGTACGACGCCTCGGTTCGATACAGTGATCAGGAATTCGAGGCCGTCGATGCCTTGGACGAATGTGCGTGATCACCAAAGCGTTGACGAATCCCGGTTTCGTGAATGCCGGAGACAGGACTTCCATCCATGTGCCAACCACGAAGTTCAAGTCGCGTAGGGCGATTGAACATGTCGCGCCGTACTGGTGCCGATGCGCCGGAGCAAGGTGGCATGTCGGCTGCACGTGGGGATGGCACGTGCGCAGGTCAAAACGATACACGCATACCCCAGAGCACCGACGACACGCGTGCTCGGTCCTGCCGCGACGCTTTGACACGCCGTGCGTGCATCACGAGCCCCAGGCCCGTGCCGATCAATACCGCTCCTGCAGCGAGCAACCCGATACCGCCTGCCAACGTGTCGTAACGAAAGCGGCAATTATCGTCGGCGTCCACGTTCATACCATTGCAGCTCATACGCACTGGCGATTCATCGAGCACGACGAGCGTGGCTCCTGCTCCGGCCGCCGCTGCACCCAGCCCGAGCGCGCTCCAGCCGATCCACGGTGGCACGACACGAGGTGGTCGCGCCTGCAATTCGACTTGCATACGTTCACGGACGCCGTCGACGAAGGTCACTTTTCTGTGCTGTGCAATGTATCCAGGCTTCGTAATTGTGAGCTCGTGTGCTCCAGGTTCGACCTCGAGCTCGAATGGCGTGGTGCCGCGCAAACGTCCATCGAGCTCGACCTTTGCACCAGGTGGCGTCGTTTCCACGGTCAGTCTCGGCGGTGGCTGACGAACTGCCGCGAGCATGTGGTGCAACGAGGCCGCCATACCACCGACCATCGCCTCCACCTCAGCAAAGCCACAGATTTCGCATTCGTCGCGGGCAACGAGCACCGGTTCGCCGCTTGGGAGAGCCACCAGCTCGAGCGTGATCGAATAGTCGCGATGCGTAACCGTAATCGAGGGAACCAAGGCATGGCTGACGCCAAACTTGCTCGCCAGCCGAGCGCGACAACGATTGTCCTCACACGCCGTCGTCGCCAGCTCGGTGAGCTTTGCTGGTTCGATGACTCGAACACCGGAGCGCTCGAGCTCGGCGTGCAAGCGACGTTCGAGCGCGGTACGGACGTGATCCGGAATCGTAGGAACGCTGGGGAACGCGAATACGGCCACACCTCGCACGTGGTTATCAGGCGTCGGCACGACGCTGCTGGCATGTGCCGATGCCGGGACGTTCAGGCACAGCGCGAGCGTGCATACGCACGAAATGGATGCGATCCACATGTCGATCGAACGTTAGCACGCACGAATAGGAGCGGCCCGTGAGCAGTCAGAGCAGTGCGTCCAATCGTATGGTCATCGAGCTGGATACACACATCGAAGCTGTCGATGAACGAAACGCGTGTGGCAAAACACGGTTTCTACGTGCTCCGCACACCAGACAGCTCCAACGTCAGGGCACGCGATGGGTGGACATGGACATGATCATCGCACCGGTTCCACAGCTCCGGCTCGTGCCTGGGGCAATGCTTCCGAATACGCGCTATCGCATCGTCGGATGGATTGGTGAAGGTGCGATGGGGGTCGTCTACGAGGCGGAGCACGTCGACATCGAACGACGGGTAGCGATCAAAATTTTGCGCTCGGACGTGGCTTCGAAAGAGGCCGGCCGCGCGCTGCGAGACGAGGCACGCGCAACTACGCGCATCGGGTCGCCCTACATCCTCGATGTGTACGATTTCGGTGAGCTTGCGGATGCGCGCGTGTGGGTGGCGATGCAGCTCTTGCATGGCAAGAGTCTGGCCGACGAGCTCGAGCACGGCGCCATGGAAGTTGGGCGCACGATTGGAATCCTGCGACAAGTGTGCAAGGGCCTCGGTGCCGCACATGCCATCGGCATCGTCCATCGCGACGTAAAACCCGACAACATCGTCTTGGTGGAAAGCGACGGGCGCAGCGAGCACGTAAAGCTGGTCGATTTCGGGATTGCCACCATGATGGCCGATGCGGCAGAAGACGGATGTGGTGTGACCGGGACGCCGCACTACATGGCGCCCGAACAGGTGTCCGGACGCGCCTTCGACGGTCGGCTGGACACGTATGCGTTCGGATGCATGGCCTACGAGATGTTGGTCGGGCAACCGCCATTTCAGGCCGATACCGTGGTCGAAGTACTCAAAAAACAACTCGACGAGTCACCAGCCTTGCCATCGAGCGTGCGGGAGGACCTGGACATCCCGAGCGAGCTCGATGACGTCGTGATGCGCTGTTTGGCCAAAAACCCGGACGATCGCTTTTCGGACATGGCAGAGGTCGAAGCGGCGCTATGCGAGGCGCAGATCGCCGCCCACCTCACGACTCCATGGGACGACCTACCACTGCCGGACGTCGACGCCGCCCGCAGGACGAAGATCGCATCACGCATGCCTCAACTGTTGCTCGACGGCCGAATACGAACGCGCCGACGCTGGGTGATTCCGGTCGTCGGCACGTTGGCGCTGGGCTTGTCGCTTCTCATGGGCATCGCATGGCGGCAAGCAGCCGATGCTCGGGACGACTCGCCCGTCGAGGATCTGGTATCCCAGGCCCGCGCAGCCGCAGCAAAAGCGTTCTACGTGTACCCGCCATTCGAAGACCCTTCGCATGGGACTGCATATAGCAAGTTGCGTGAGCTGGAGCGACTCGAACATGCCCGGCCAAACGACGTGGATGCGGCAGCACAGCGATTGCGTCGAGAGTTCGGCGACACGTTGATTCGGCTCGGCGACGAGTATTGGGACAAACAAGGTGGGCAACCGTTCGCCATCGACTACTATGCGCAGGCATTGCTGTTTTTGCCGGACGACGAACATGCACGTGAACGCGCTCTCGTGACGCAAGGACAGCTCACGAAATTGGGTAAGCAGGCCGAAACATTGGGATTTTCGCATTCGGATCTGGTGGCCACGCAGCCGCTCGTCACGCTGGCCCAACCGGATCCAGTGCAACGAGAACGGGGACTACGCGAAGTCGTGGAAGCGGCGCGAGGTCGCTCCAGTGTTGTGGCACATTCCGGTCGGCCGAGCTCACCCAGCAACACACAAGCCATGACACAAAACGAGGCCTCCGTTTCGCAAGTCGAAGCCAACGTGAAGCCGAAGCGGGCGATCGTGCGGCCCGACGCGGTGGAGCTCGCGCGTGCCGGACTCTCGGCGTTTCGGCAGGGGCGACACGTGGAAGCAGAACGCCTTTGGCATCAGGCTCTCGAAGCGGATCCCAACAACGCAAGCACGCTGGGCGGTCTGAGCGACTTGCATTTCCATCGCGGTGCCTATCCTCAGGCACTCGCGTTCGCTCGCAGGGCTGTGGAATCTTCACCCGACGAGCCGAATCATCGCATTCGCCTGGGCGATGCCTATTTCAAGCTGTTTCGCTACGGAGCGGCTCGCGAACAGTACGAAATCGCCAAGCGTTTGCGGCATCCGGAATCCGACGAACGCTTGGCCAAAGTCCTGAAAAAGCTCGGAAGCTGACGCGAAGTCATCAGCGCGCGTCCGCCAAGATCGCCTCGAGCTTGGGCGTGCGCTCCCACGTGAACTCGGGCTCGCTGCGGCCGAAGTGACCGTATGCAGACGTAGCGTGGTAGATCGGGCGAAGAAGCTGCAGCTCTTCGATGATGTGGCGTGGTCGCGCGTCGAAGTGCCGCGAGACGATGTCTGCGAGGCGTTCGTCGGACAACATGGCCGTGCCGAAGCTGTCGACCAAGATGCTCACGGGCTTGGCGACCCCGATGGCGTAGGCGAGCTGGACTTCGACCCGCTCGCACAGCTTGGCCGCGACCAGATGTTTGGCCATGTACCGCGCATAGTAGGCCGCGCTGCGGTCGACCTTCGAGGGATCTTTGCCCGAAAACGCTCCACCGCCGTGACGACCCATGCCGCCATAGGTGTCCACGATGATCTTGCGACCGGTCAGGCCCGAATCACCCATGGGGCCTCCGATCACAAAGCTTCCGGTCGGATTGATGTAATATTTCGTGTTCGCGTCCAGCAAGTGCTTCGGAACGGTCGGCTTGATCACCTCTTCCATCACGAATTCTTTGAGTTTTTCATAGGTGACGTTTGCGCTGTGTTGGGTCGATACCACCACGGCCTCTATGCGGGCGGGCTTGCCGTCCAGGTACTCGATGGTCACCTGGCTTTTTCCGTCGGGCCGCAGAAAACTATTCTGATCGCGCTTGCGTACATGCGCGAGCTTGCGCGTGAGTTTGTGCGCCAAACTGATCGGCATGGGCATCAACTCGTCCGTCTCGCTGCATGCGAAGCCGAACATCATGCCCTGATCACCCGCCCCTTGTTCGGGGCTGTACACACCTCGACCATCTACGCCGCGGGCGATATCGGGGCTTTGACCCTCGATCGCGACCAACACGCCACAACTGTCGGCGTCGAAGCCCATCTCGGAGCTGACGTACCCGATCTCGCGAATGACGTTACGGACGATCTTCGGCATGTCCACGTAGGTATCGGTGGTGATTTCGCCGGCGAGCACCACGAAACCGGTTTTGACAAGCGTCTCGCAGGCGACACGACAGTTGGGATCTTGGCTGATGATCGCGTCGAGCACGGAATCACTCACGCGATCGCAGATTTTGTCGGGATGGCCCTCGGTGACGGACTCGCTGGTGAACAAACGGCGTGCCATGCGAAAAACTCCTGGTTTGAGATCCAGGCTACCCCGTAAGGGAGCAGCTTAGGAACTGGCGCTTGGCCCGAGCCCGACCCTTCGTCGTTTGGCGGCGGTTGGTACGCCCGTCATCCTCGTATTCGCGTTCGCGTTCGCGAGTATAACATGATGAAATTATTCATATTTTGGTTGTTTATGGCTTAGGGTGGCAACACACGAAGGACGATTTCGAACGGGTCTCCGAGAGCTCCCTCGGAGAGATCCGGGGGTAGCTCGACGAAGACCCACGCAGGGACGCCTTGGTGAGCGAGCTCGTCGATGCCTGGCAGGCTCACACGTTCGGAGCCGCAAGCGCGCTCGTGCTCGGGCAAACATCCGGGACTACGAATCGCGAACATGACGTCGACACGTGCGCTGGAGACTTCGAGCACGCTGCCGTCAGGGACGTCGGGGTCGAGCTCGACTCGAAACACACGATCGGCCCTGCGCGCGCCCCCGCACGAATGTTCGTGATCGTCGATCCAGGGCTCGCTGGGATCTCCGAGCACATGTACGTCTTTTGTTCCGAGCTGGATCGATTCTGGGGCTCCACACGATTCTCCAAGGACCAGCTGGCACACCGCAACCGTACCCGCATTGGTATCCGTGCCCGTGTCGGTATCCGTGCCCGTGTCGGTATTCGTGCCCGTACCCGTCGTGCTGGTGTCCTCACCTCCGACGCACCTCGACCCCCCGGCGCAGCGTCCTCGCGAGGTGGGCTCGCATACCTCTCCAGGCTCGAGCACTTTTTTTTCGCCGAGATCGAGGGCGAACGAAAGGGCGTCTCGATCGGCATCTTCGTTCGGCTCGCTGGACAACGCTGGATCGTTTTTGTCGATGCCGACCCGGATGAACAACTCCGTTCCTCCGGCGACATCGGAAACGTGGCCAGGTGTTCCGGATACACACAAGAGCTCTGCCGTTTTGTCGCACGCTGCTGCGAGCACGCTGACGCGTGGTGCGAACCCGACGCCCACGGCCGCAACGTAGAGGTCCGCGCGATGCGGAACAATCACGCGAAAAAAACCGTCGGGACCCTCACCGCACGTGCTCACCGTGGCATCACGACCTCGTAGCGACCCGATCCAGCGTCCGATCCCTACGACGGGCGCGTCGACACACCGGTCGGTGGCTTCGTCCGGTGGAGCACTGCCTCCAGTTTCTGTTGTTGTGCCTGTCTCCGAGGTCTCGTTGCTCGCAGGAACGGATGGTGCGCCACATGCCGTGAGGACAGCGGTCGACCACGCAGCAAAAACGGATGCTGGCAACCACATGGTAGGTAGAATGTCACAGGCCGCGGCTACCGCGCAAGACCGTGAAGCCTGAAAACAGCACGTCGAACCGGTCCGAGGCGTCGGGCCAGTGTAACCTTTGGCACGCCGTGATCGCGTTTTCAGGCCTTGCACGCATCGATCTCCGCCCACGTGACGATCTACCCGACGCGCGAGGATCGACCGACAAAACACGTTTACGCGAACAGTGGAAGCGGTTGTGCTCGCGTTCGACGAGTCTTTCGGGTGAGGCCGACGACGTGGCACGCGACGTCGTGGCTGCTGTCCGTGAACGTGGCGACGATGCCATCGTCGAGCTCACGGCGAAGTACGAAGGACGGAGCATCGCCCCCCACGAGTTCGAGCTCGATCCGATGACATGGCACACGGCTTCGACCCGTGTGCCCACATCGCTTCGCACCGCGCTCGAACGCGCGGCGGAAAGCATTCGTACGTTTCATCGCACGCAGATCCCTTCCAGCACCGGAACGACCAGCGAAACCGCGCGACTCGAGAGTCGCGTGGACGCGCTCGAACGCGTGGCCATGTACGTCCCCGGAGGGACTGCCTCGTATCCATCTTCGGTGCTGATGTCTGCGATTCCCGCCAAGGTTGCCGGCGTTCGAGAGCTCATCATGCTCACGCCCAGACCGGTCGACGTGGTGCTCGCGGCGGCAGAGATCGCAGGAGTGGACCGAATTTTTGCGATCGGTGGGGCCCAAGCCATTGCCGCGGTTGCCTTCGGTACGCGTACCGTGCCTCGTGTCGACAAGGTCGTCGGTCCTGGCAACGCCTACGTTACGGCCGCCAAGCGGCTGGTGTTTGGCCGGTGCGACATCGACAGCATCGCGGGTCCGAGCGAGATCCTGGTGATGGCGGACGAGACCGCCGATCCCGACTTGGTGGCCGCCGACCTCATCAGCCAGGCAGAGCACGACGTGCTCGCGTGTCCGGTTCTAATCACCGACGATGCTGGGCTGGCGGATGCCGTCGATGCCGCGCTCGAGCAACAGCTCAGGGATCTACCGCGACGCGACATCGCGATGCGTGCCCTGCTCGATCACGGGGCGGTCGTGCTGGTCGAAGGACGCGATGCGATGGTCACCGAGGCCAACGCATATGCACCGGAGCACGTTGCCCTGATGGTGAGTGAGCCTGCTGCGCTGGCCGATCGAATCACGTGCGCAGGGGCAATCTTCGTGGGGGCCTGGACCCCCGAAGCGGCCGGTGACTACGCGGCGGGGCCCAGCCACGTGTTACCGACGGCCGGAGGGGCGAGGTTTTCGTCCCCGCTCGGGGTGTGGGACTTCGTCAAATACACGAGCGTGCTCGAGCTCGGACATCATTGGCTCGAAAGCGCCGCGCCGACGATTACTACCCTCGCTCGTGCGGAAGGTTTCGAGGGTCACGCCCGCGCGGTGGAGCTACGTTTGAGCAAACATCGCGGTAAGGAGCGCTCGTCGTGACCAGCCCTCGCTTGCCGTGGTCGAAACACGTGCGGCCGTGCCTCGCCGATCTCGAGGCCTACGACGTCGTACCTACGCCTGCGCGGGCGCGTATGGCGGCGAACGAATGCCCAGAACCATGGCCTGGCGAAGTCATGGAGGCCGTGGTGGAGGTCGTTCGACGGATCGAGCTGAACCGCTATCCCGACACGTCCGCGCGTTCACTAAGACGCGTATTGGGAGAGCTCCACGCTTGTGACCCCGATCGCATCGTGCTCGGCAACGGAAGCGACGAAGTAATCTCGTTCTTGGTGACCACACTGTCTGGGCCGCTCGAGCGCCCCGCGACGGTCGTGATCCCGAGTCCGACGTTCGTGATGTACGAACATAGTGCGCGTGTGCTCGGTCTCGGCGTGCGCAAGGTGCCTCTCGATGGCAACCTCCAGCTCGACGAAGTCGCGATGCGAGCTGCGCTGCGCGATGCACCCGCACTATGTTTTTTGGCACGGCCCAACAATCCAACGGGAAGCCTGTGGGACGGTGTTCTGGTCGAGCGCCTCGTCGAAGAGCACCCGAGCACTGTATTCGTGGTGGACGAAGCATACGTGGCGTATGCCCCAGGACTGTCATTGTGGCACCACGATCGGCCTGACAATTGGGTCCATATGGCCACGCTTTCCAAAGTCGCCATGGCAGGTCTTCGCATTGGCTACGCAATCACGCACCCCGAGCTCGCACGTGCGCTCAACAAGGTACGACACCCGTACAACATCTCGCAGACCAGCATCGCCATTGCGGAAACCATCCTCACACGTTTTCGCGACGTGCAGGCGCACATGATCGAGCGCACGATCGTACAGCGTGAGCGACTCCGGCAGCTGCTTTCGAGCATTTCTGGAGCGCGTGTCTATCCGTCGCACGGGAATCTCGTGCTCGTGCGACTCGATCCGCCTGAGCGTGCACGTGAGCTCGCGACACAGCTCGCCGAGCAGGGCATTTTCGTGAAA
>Ga0187893_10002329_pt1 | contig 42046 bp, 39 predicted proteins | sample MA1701074metaG_FD_139574 | JGI IMG/M metagenome (GOLD analysis project Ga0187893, IMG submission 139574) | White microbial mat communities from a basaltic lava cave in the Kipuka Kanohina Cave System on the Island of Hawaii, USA - MA170107-4 metaG ...
GACGCGACGTGGTATCTTTCGCCTGTAACAACCCGGCCTTGAAAGACCGGGCTAAATTCAGCGTGCCGCTACGCGGCAGAAATGCTCCTGGCTTTCTTTGCAGTCTAAGGAAACATGAGCCAAGATTTTTTATTGACTCGAAGAAGTCCATGAGAACCTCTGCTGATAACCGGCGAAACACGAGACAGGGCTTGGGCCGAACTGCATTGAATCATGAAAGGCGGAGACATTCTATTCGCAGGAATGTAACGATTCAAGGAAATTTCAATTTCGGATCAATCTCGAATCCATCATCCTTGAGAATCCGGCACACCAATGACACATCAAAAAGAAAAAGCGGCTCGAAGGCCGCTCGCAAAGTGTTGAATCTGTGGTGGCCAGGGACGGAATCGAACCGCCGACACGCGGATTTTCAGTTCGCTCCACGTAAACACGCAGCAACAATCCCAAACAACAATGCAAGAGAAATACAAGACATAAGGGAAAAGTGTTTCCCTCGGACACGGTTCTTTGTTGACCTGTGTTCGCCTCTGTCAACGCCGATGTGTGACCGGGTGTGTGACTTGAAAGCCCTGCATTGGAGTTCGGATAAAATTGATCGTGGAGGTGTCGTGTGGCAAGAAAGATCACGAACTTCTTTGAGCGAGAGGGTGCGCTCTATGCGCGGGTAAGCTACACCGACAGCGAAGGCAAACGGCGGCAGCTTGCGCGGCGGGTGTTTTCAAAAAGCGAGATTCCAGACGCGGTGAGGGCGCTGGAAGACGAAGTGAAAAAGCTCAAGGAGCAAGGGCCGGATGCGGCAGCACGCAGCCGAATGACGCTTGACGAGTACCTTGACCACTGGCTTGCGAGCGTCAAACCTTCCCTGAGCGAGCGCACCTACAGTGACTACGAGAGCATCCTACGCCGCTACGTTCGTCCGGTGCTTGGAAGAAACCCGGTCTGCGAGATCGTACCTACCGATGTGCAGCGCATCGTGAATGAGATGCAGTACAAGGAGTTGTCTGCGCGAACGGTTCGTTACGCGCACACGGTTCTGTCGAGTGCCTTGAAATACGCCGTTGAGCCGTGGAAGCTTCTCACCTACAACCCCGCCGCTTACGTCAAACTTCCCAGGCAAGAACATACCGAGCGCCCCTGGCTTTCGGAAGAAGACGCGCAGCGATTCTTGGCCGCGCTCTCCGAAGACAAATACGGACTCCTCTTTGAGCTTGCGTTGGTAACAGGAATGCGCCCCGAAGAATACCTTGCCTTGAAGTGGTCGGACCTTGATATGAAGCGAGGGACTGCGACCGTCAACCGAGTGCTGTACTACAGGCGCAAAGGCGGCGGCTGGTTCTTCAAAGAGCCCAAAACCAAAAAAAGCAAGAGAACCATTCCTCTCCCCTCTCCCCTTGTGCAGCGGCTTGGGGAATACAAACGGTCTCAGGCGGAGGAGCGGCTGAAGGCAGGCTCCGTTTGGGAAGATCATAATCTCGTCTTTTGCTCAGAGGTCGGCTCGCCGCTTGGCTTATGGAATCTCCACCGCCGCCACTTCAAGCCGCTTCTTGAGAAAGCTGGCTTGCCCGACATACGCCTGTATGACCTTCGGCACTCCTGCGCGACGCTGCTTTTGAAAGCGAGGGAGAATTTGAAGGTGGTCAGCGAGCGGCTTGGACACGCAAGCACCAAGATCACCGCAGACATCTATCAGCACGTTGACGAATCTATGCAACGGGAGGCGACGGCGAAGCTTGAATCAATGCTATATGCGAATACGACGCGCCCTTCCGTGAAAGCAGAAAGCGGCGACTGAAAAGCTGTAGGCGTCACTCCTCCTCATAGAAGCAATGATGGATTGTAACGTTGACGAGACAAAGCGTGAGTTTTTACACTTTTGCTGTGCTAGCTGCAAAACCGCCACGTGCGTTATCCCCCGCACCCTGGCGACCAACCCGTGCGTCTGGGGCCACAGCAGCTAGTGGCGTTCGGTGGCTCCGTGGCTCTAACAAAAGGGAGGCTTGAAAATGAGGTAAGCAGTATGCCGCAGTATGGGCAACCTCCCAGAACGTACACGGTGAAGGAAGTACAGGGGATTCTCAATGTAAGTAGAACGACTATCTGGAAACTTGTGAAATCTGGGCAGCTCGAATGCTTGAGAATCGGGAGACGAGTCTTGTTCACCGCAAGCCAATTGGAAGCGTTCATCACTCGCCAGTGTGAACGTTTCAAGCGCTATCATCGCCGAAGACGATAGCGCCAGAGCGGGCCATCTCGCGGCGGCCCTTGTTGGCTTTTTCGTTCCAGACTCAAGGCGGGCCCCCGCAGGAAAGTTCTAGAGTAATAATAAAAGACCCAATTGGGCCTGTACCTTAGCTAACAAAACACCAGAAGCCGACGCGAAATTCTTTACGCACTCGGTTCAAACCACATCCCCCCTCTACCACATTAGGCGAACCGGCTCGATATGATGTGACGCCCCACGGAAAACGCAGCAATCAGCCTGCTAATTTCTCAAAGGGCAAAGCTCCCGGCAACTGTGTCTTAACGGTCTCAGCACTAAACGGCCTCGACACCATCCCGTTGACCATAAGCTTGAGATAGATGTGGTAATTGGGAAGCGTCGTCAAGTCTAAAGCTGAGAATTCAGGCGAGAACTCTTTCTCCAAAGTTTGAGCATCAGATGCCCCAACCCGAAATGTTATGATCGTCCCCACATTACCAAGAACAGCATCCATCACTTGCGGATCAAGCTGCGAGAGGTACTGATGCGCAAGGATCATCCCTACACGATATTTGCGAAGCTCCGAAAGCATTGTCGCAAGGCTCAACGTCGTGAAGGTGTGGAACTCATCCAGGTACACAAAGAAATCTCGGCGATCTTCCTGCTGCATATTCGCGCGGCTTAAGGCCGCAACCGCGATCTTGGTCACAAGGAGCGCCCCAAGAAGGGTCGCCGTATCCTCGCCAATCTTCCCCTTGGCCAGGTTGACCAGGAGAATCTTTCCATCATCTATCACCCGCCGCATATCAAATGCACTTTTTGGCTGGGTCACGATTTCATTGAGTACCGGATTAGCCAGGAATGCGCCCACCTTGTTTTGTATCGGCGCGATGGTCTCGGCTCGAAAATATGCGGGATAGCTCTCATACTCGCGAAGCCAGAAGTTGCGCACCTGGGCATTGGCAACTCTCTCGGCAGCCACCCTTCGGAAGGTGCGATCATCAAGCAGTCGCAGTATGTCGGCAAGCGTCGCCTGCGGCTGATCGAGAAGCGCAAGCAAGGCGTTTCTTAAAACGTGCTCCATACGCGGTCCCCAGAAGTCGGCCCAAATCTTTTTGAAGGCTTCAAGAAGCGCCGAGGCAGCCAGCGGCTTTTGAGGAGCGGGTACACGCTCAAGGGGATTGAAGCCCAAAGGGTTCGCGCGATCAGGTACGTTGAAGCAAATAAGCTCGCTCTTTCTCACATCAGGCACATGCGCTACCACGTTCTCTACCAAGTCCCCGTGAGGATCAAGAAGCGCAAGTCCCTGACCCGCCATCATATCCTGTCGGATCAGCGTCTCAAGGAGCGTTGATTTGCCGGTTCCCGTTTTTCCAATGAGGTACATATGCGCCCGCCGATCTGCCTGACGGATGCCGAAGGTTTTTCGTGCATTGCGAAAATCGGTGCGGGCAAAGAACGTGAGGCGCTCATCAGAGTGTGAATACATTTCGTCATTATTCTTCTAAAGAATCATCCGGCTAGGCGTGCAAACTTATTACTTTGGGCAAGCCTTCCCTCCTTTTTTTCCACCGTCAGTCTCCTACCTTGAGAGTGGTTCTTTGAGCCAAATCTCAATACGGAAGGAGCAACGCGATGTATGACCTGTTACTTCTGCAACCGCCGCATCCGAGCCGATGAATTGAACAATCACCACCCGACTCCCAAAAGCGAAGGCGGCACCGCAACAGTCCCAGCTCACAAATCCTGCCACGTTACCCACCACAGCGAGGAAGGCCACTTTCAGCACTGGGGCCGAATCGGAGGCCAGCTTAGTGCTCTCACCTGCCGATGGGCCTTTACGCTAAGAGGCGTCAAAGACGATCCCGCCTATGAGATGCACCGGCAGTTTTACCGAATGTTCTACGCCACCGCCTGAGCAACACACCATCCGCTTATCCACTTTTAACCGCTTCCCTGATTCGAATTCAAGAAAGGAGACAAGAGTATGTGCGAAAAGTACGAGTTCTTTCCTGACGATGTGAAGTCTACGCTCCCACTACTGTATTCGCAGGAGAACGTCAAAGACCCGATAGTCCATGTGAAGTTTTTCTGCCCGTGGAATCAATGGACGTGGTTTGCCACTGAAGGCCAGGAGCAAAACGGAGATTTCATTCTCTTCGGGTACGTCATCGGACACGAGCGAGAATGGGGCTATTTCTCTCTCGACGAGCTTGCCTCTGTGATCGGTCCTTTTGGGTTGAAGATAGAGCGCGACATCTACTTCACGCCTAAACCGAAAAGCCAGATAAAGGAGATCACGTCATGAAATGCGAAGTCTGCAACGAAACGGAGCTTGAAGGTGAGCTTGGAGTGTTCACGGCTTCTGCGTTCTCAGAGGCGCTGAGCGAAGAAGTCACTATCATCTCGCTGATGGAGGTCGCGCGCCGCAACCATATCGTGTGCGATTCTTGTAATCGAGCCGTCTGTCACAACTGTTGCTCTTATGCAAAAAGCGGTTTCTGTGATCGCTGCATAGAGAGCTATAACCTCATCGCCTACCTGAAAGAGAGTGGTGTGATAGAGGATGGTTAATGAAAGAAAAGAAAGTAGCGCCTGAACAGTGCTACGAGTCTGGGAGAAAAGTATGTCCGAACCTGTGAACGATTGGCAGCACGGAAAAGGAATATGGAAAGTAGTAAGGCATCGAGACGGACACATAAACATGGCCTTCGGCCCTGTTGCTGATCTGCACCCAATCGCCCGTGAGCGGATTATCTGGCAGGGTGAAGCCACGCATCCTTCGCAGGCTTTGGCGAAAGCCAGGGAAGCCGAGCCTCACCTGTTCAAGAAATAAACGCGCGTCTTTCCGAAATCTCACAAGAGCTGACCGCCGATGGCCGCCACAGATCGTGGAAGGGTTACGCGGCAGAGACGCCTCAATTGTCGGGGCCTCTCGGCAGTGAGCCGTAGATTGTGGGATTTGGACAATCGGAAAGCATTCAAAGCCCTGCTCACCAAGCGGGGCATATTTTTTCTTTCATGAGTACAAATACTCAACGGAAACCTCCCAGCGCAGCACGCGAGCGTTGTACTCTGCCTGCCGGACATTCTCACGTGTTAAAACGTCGCCTCGCTGATGTCTCTTTTTCCGTGAAGCACCCTGACGACTTCGATGCCATCCTCTATTGGGCGATAGAAGATGACGTAGTTGCCAACGGGAAAGCTGCGCAAGGACGGGGCAAGCTCATCCCGCGCTCGCCCCATCTCTGGAAAGCGCGCGAGCTTATCGCATTGTTTGTTGATGGTATCAAGAATGCGATCAGCCTTTGCTGGACTATCAGCAGCAGCGTAATCCCAGATGTCAAGAAGATCGCCCCTTGCAAGCGGCTTTGTAAGAACGGTCGGCATTAGCGGCTCTTTCTCTGTTTTCTCGCAAGCCGCCTCCGCCCCTCTGCCTTAATTGCTTCCATATCAAGGGGCGCGGACTTTCCGCTGCTAAGTCCCGCTTGAATATCGCTGCGCAGCGCCTCAAATTGCTTCCGTCGAAATTCCAAGAGCCGCAAGCCCTCGCGCACGACCTCGCTTGCCGACTTGTAGCGCCCGCTTTCCACTTCTTCATTCACGAGCTTTTCAAGCTCCGGAGTGAGTGAAACATTCATACCCATAGTCCTTTGCTTCTTGATAGGTTTAGCGACTCTTTAAGTATTAGCGAAACTGCGCAGAATGTCAAACTTTGACATTGCGCCTCGACAAGGTGACAGGGCGATAGTGGCCATTGAGGGCATCACCTCGTCGCCTCTTGCAATGAGGGATTGGTGGGCGGCCTGCGAACTGAGTTTGTTCTGTGCGGTAAGAAGGGTCTCTTGACCGGTTCGGTTCAACGATCCGAGAAGCGTCGCCGTGTACTCCGGCTTGATGAGTTTCAATTCCACCCTGGTTCGATTCAACGCAGAGAGAAAGCCCTTGCCCTAACGAACATTGAGCAAGGTTTCAATTCCACCCTGGTTCGATTCAACGCGTCGTCGGCCAACGCGACAAGATCAGTAAGGTCTTGTTTCAATTCCACCCTGGTTCGATTCAACGGCGAGCCTGATGGCCAGCAGCCAGACAAACGGTTGTGTTTCAATTCCACCCTGGTTCGATTCAACGGTTATTCAGTCCGACGATTTCCACCCAAGCGGTATGTTTCAATTCCACCCTGGTTCGATTCAACGCCGGAGCCGGTCGCTCTCACGCCCGAACGCGAGCGAGTTTCAATTCCACCCTGGTTCGATTCAACGCTGAAGTATGCGAGTTTGGCGAATCTAACCACTCGCGTTTCAATTCCACCCTGGTTCGATTCAACGATGTGACGATCACTTACGCTGGCGGGCCGAAATCAGGGTTTCAATTCCACCCTGGTTCGATTCAACGCGCGCTCGATGCTTTCCGGATCCACCCGCTCGGTGAGGTTTCAATTCCACCCTGGTTCGATTCAACGGCGTCGAATCGACGCGCTCGTCCAGTTCGATCTCCCGGTTTCAATTCCACCCTGGTTCGATTCAACGGCGTCACGGATCAAACCGCAAACAACCTCCACTTCGTGTTTCAATTCCACCCTGGTTCGATTCAACGATAGTGATAATCGCCCACTCGCTCGAAGAGGTGCAAGTTTCAATTCCACCCTGGTTCGATTCAACGGCAGAGACTCCCACTTGCGGTAAATCCACGTTTCAGAGTTTCAATTCCACCCTGGTTCGATTCAACGTTCTCTCAAGCATTCGGAAGAGAGCCATTATGTGATGTTTCAATTCCACCCTGGTTCGATTCAACGCAAGTTGAATTTTACCTCCCTGTACCCATAAGGCAAGTTTCAATTCCACCCTGGTTCGATTCAACGTCCTTTAGGGTGGGCAACTGAGATTATTGAGGAAGTGTTTCAATTCCACCCTGGTTCGATTCAACGGCGCGCAACCACCCGGCAGTTATGTCTACACAGATCGGTTTCAATTCCACCCTGGTTCGATTCAACGCTGCGACCCGTCGCCGCAACCGCCCGTCAGAAAATCAGTTTCAATTCCACCCTGGTTCGATTCAACGTGAAGGAAAGCGACGACGAAAGCGCGGCAGACTATAGTTTCAATTCCACCCTGGTTCGATTCAACGTCGGCGCGCGCCGATAGAGGCATCGCCGTAAAGCGAGTTTCAATTCCACCCTGGTTCGATTCAACGCCGGATCGCCATCCTCACCGTCCGCACCCGGCGCACCGTTTCAATTCCACCCTGGTTCGATTCAACGTCTGTGTTCACGTGAAACCGTCTCGTCGTAGGCTTGTTTCAATTCCACCCTGGTTCGATTCAACGTTCGCTTTGATGCCTCACTCATCGATTTTGATTTACGGTTTCAATTCCACCCTGGTTCGATTCAACGCCGATAGCGGTATCCAGCGATGGTAGTGACCTGACCCGTTTCAATTCCACCCTGGTTCGATTCAACGACATCGCGGGCGCGTTGCTCGTAATGCAGGATGCGGGTTTCAATTCCACCCTGGTTCGATTCAACGCAAATCGAGATGGTAGGCAAAAGCGAAAAAGTCTTAGTTTCAATTCCACCCTGGTTCGATTCAACGCTCAATCCAACGCTTCAAACAGCTACGCGCTGTGGAGTTTCAATTCCACCCTGGTTCGATTCAACGAAGACGATTTTGATATTGCCGCGGAGCCTGCGCGAGTTTCAATTCCACCCTGGTTCGATTCAACGAAGACGTACAGCTATTGCTTGCACGGATGAATGCTAGTTTCAATTCCACCCTGGTTCGATTCAACGGCGGCAGCCTGCGGACATACCGCCGCGATATTTTCTCGTTTCAATTCCACCCTGGTTCGATTCAACGGAGCCGGGAGCGAATTTCAACCCTGCAAACATCGAAGTTTCAATTCCACCCTGGTTCGATTCAACGAAGCGTGATGAGTTTGTCCTTCGCTCCGTCGACTCCGTTTCAATTCCACCCTGGTTCGATTCAACGCAGGCTGCCGCGTGCTGTGCTGCCTGTACAGCGAGCGGTTTCAATTCCACCCTGGTTCGATTCAACGTTGAGCGCGACTCGTTCTACCGCGATAGGTTCCTGAGTTTCAATTCCACCCTGGTTCGATTCAACGTACCCGCAAAAACGCGCCACAGGTCAAATAAGCGAAGTTTCAATTCCACCCTGGTTCGATTCAACGAACGCCTCGCGCGCCGGGGTTGTCAGCCCATATAACGTTTCAATTCCACCCTGGTTCGATTCAACGTGCGCGTTGCCCCCGTATCCTGTACGCGCAACGTGAGTTTCAATTCCACCCTGGTTCGATTCAACGAAGGCGAATGGTGCTTTATTCAGTCATACCTCCATGGTTTCAATTCCACCCTGGTTCGATTCAACGCAGGCTCACAGTTCAACCGAGACGTTGCCCACAAAGTTTCAATTCCACCCTGGTTCGATTCAACGGCCGCGCTTCGGCTAAGACGGCAACCGTTTGAAACCGTTTCAATTCCACCCTGGTTCGATTCAACGGCAATCTGGAGAAGGCGCGAAAGGCTACCGAGGAGTGTTTCAATTCCACCCTGGTTCGATTCAACGTATCAAGAAGCTTCTGAACGCGCTTTCGTTGCGCTGTTTCAATTCCACCCTGGTTCGATTCAACGCCACAATCCCCCTGATGCAGAACGCTGGAAAACCTTGTTTCAATTCCACCCTGGTTCGATTCAACGAAACAACACGAACAAGTAAAGAAGAAAAAATATCTAGTTTCAATTCCACCCTGGTTCGATTCAACGAAAGCGCGAATTCGGAATGAAGGAGTCTGACAGAAAGTTTCAATTCCACCCTGGTTCGATTCAACGTGATGAGGTAATACCTCATCAACCCACTCCTCGCTAGTTTCAATTCCACCCTGGTTCGATTCAACGGAGGCGCAGACGGCTCACAGGTCGCTTCGCATTCATCGTTTCAATTCCACCCTGGTTCGATTCAACGTGTGGGTCGAATGGTCGTGGCCTGCTTTTCAGAAAAGTTTCAATTCCACCCTGGTTCGATTCAACGTTGAGAGTCCCGTTGAAAGCTCGCTGGCAAGACTCCGTTTCAATTCCACCCTGGTTCGATTCAACGCTTGATACCGCGCCCGCCTTCACTCGCGGGTTCGTGGTTTCAATTCCACCCTGGTTCGATTCAACGTCGCTACGGCTATGTCCCCCGCTACGGCCCTGACTGGGTTTCAATTCCACCCTGGTTCGATTCAACGGTTCATCACCGCCCTGCACGCGCTCGCGATATTGCGGTTTCAATTCCACCCTGGTTCGATTCAACGCTGATAGTGATAACGGTATTGTCGATTGTCTGATCGCGTTTCAATTCCACCCTGGTTCGATTCAACGTCTTCGTATGTTCTGCACTCCGGCATTGCTAACCTGGTTTCAATTCCACCCTGGTTCGATTCAACGCCCGTTCAAAGATGCCATTACGCCAAGCCCGACGAGGTTTCAATTCCACCCTGGTTCGATTCAACGTGTATACAAACCAACTATTACTTTATATTTTGATGAGTTTCAATTCCACCCTGGTTCGATTCAACGCTTTAGACATATCTAATTCTCCTTTCTAATCTTCAAGTTTCAATTCCACCCTGGTTCGATTCAACGTGCAGGCCAACTTTCATCATGCCGTAGCATGTCCATGTTTCAATTCCACCCTGGTTCGATTCAACGTCCTCCCCCTCCTAAGGAGTTAATTATCTGACTCTCGTTTCAATTCCACCCTGGTTCGATTCAACGAAGACCGCGCGAGGGCGCTTTCGATCATCGAGGCTGAGTTTCAATTCCACCCTGGTTCGATTCAACGGTCTCAGCGAGCGCGTCAAACAAGCTCGGCGATGATGGTTTCAATTCCACCCTGGTTCGATTCAACGGCTATCGAAGGCGACTGGTCGAAGTTCTGGAACAACAGTTTCAATTCCACCCTGGTTCGATTCAACGTGATCGCGTAATGATGTCGCCCAAGCCGGGTGCATGTTTCAATTCCACCCTGGTTCGATTCAACGTCGGCCCGCCGCTCGTTGAAATCGGATATTCGATCTCGTTTCAATTCCACCCTGGTTCGATTCAACGGCGAAACAGCGCGCTGCATGGAAGCGAAACGGACAGGTTTCAATTCCACCCTGGTTCGATTCAACGCTTGCAGGGTCGAATTCGCATCGAGCAGATAGGGTTTGTTTCAATTCCACCCTGGTTCGATTCAACGGGGTCGTGGTTCGGCGAGGACTCGCAATTCGGCGAGGTTTCAATTCCACCCTGGTTCGATTCAACGGCGGATAATACCTGATGCCGTCCTTGTCCGGTTCGAGTTTCAATTCCACCCTGGTTCGATTCAACGGGGATGGAGTAGACCTCGCCCGGTACTCCACAAAATTGTTTCAATTCCACCCTGGTTCGATTCAACGTTTATCTCGCCAGCTTTGGATAATAAGCCGCTCGACGTTTCAATTCCACCCTGGTTCGATTCAACGGCGAATCGAATGCGGCGACATGGGCTAGCTGGATGAGTTTCAATTCCACCCTGGTTCGATTCAACGCAAGCTGAAGCTCGCTCACATTTTGCCGTGGTTTTAGTTTCAATTCCACCCTGGTTCGATTCAACGGGGGGATTTTCAAAAGCTCTCTTTTTATAAATTTCGTTTCAATTCCACCCTGGTTCGATTCAACGCCCTGCGTCGTGGCACGCAGAATGCAACACAGTGACGTTTCAATTCCACCCTGGTTCGATTCAACGGTGACGGGAAGTATAAGTATTACTTCCGGGAGAGTTTGTTTCAATTCCACCCTGGTTCGATTCAACGCGCTACTCAATGGGTTGTCAACGCGGACGGATATTGGTTTCAATTCCACCCTGGTTCGATTCAACGGGATAATAAGCCGCTCGACAGGCAACCATCTATTGTGTTTCAATTCCACCCTGGTTCGATTCAACGGTTTAGTCCTGAAGGCTCCCGGGGCGGGGCAGATATGTTTCAATTCCACCCTGGTTCGATTCAACGCCCGCGCAGTTGAGAGCCTCAACGAAGCTGAAGCTGTTTCAATTCCACCCTGGTTCGATTCAACGCTATCTCCGCTGACAACTGCGCATTTTCTCTGACTAGTTTCAATTCCACCCTGGTTCGATTCAACGGTCGTCTCGCCGCGCAACATTGAAAAGTTGAGAAGTGTTTCAATTCCACCCTGGTTCGATTCAACGCGGAGCAGCTAAGTTAAGGGATTTACCCAACACCTAGTTTCAATTCCACCCTGGTTCGATTCAACGTCCCTAATTAGTCACAACCCCCCCGACGCAGAACGCGTTTCAATTCCACCCTGGTTCGATTCAACGCTTGGAGATTCTAAAAGGCGGTTTCTTTATGACACTAGTTTCAATTCCACCCTGGTTCGATTCAACGTCATTTCGATTTCACCTTCCTTTTGAAGTAGATTTGGTTTCAATTCCACCCTGGTTCGATTCAACGTCTACAAAACTTTCCAGATTCCTGAGCCAAGCGAATGTTTCAATTCCACCCTGGTTCGATTCAACGAAGGAAATCGCAATACCTTTGTTTGAGAAGGTTATAGGTTTCAATTCCACCCTGGTTCGATTCAACGGCCTGCAACATCAGAGGATGCCAACTCAATCACATTGTTTCAATTCCACCCTGGTTCGATTCAACGTTGAAGGAAAGTTTTAGCTATAGGACTTCTGAAGATGTTTCAATTCCACCCTGGTTCGATTCAACGTAGCAGTTAAGATGTTTGCTTGGTCATTATAAACAAGTTTCAATTCCACCCTGGTTCGATTCAACATTTCTCCTAAACTTTATCGTGGTTATATCCATCAAGTTTCAATTCCACCCTGGTTCGATTCAACGTCTACCCAATGCACCTTAGCTGTATCGCCAAGCCTCAGTTTCAATTCCACCCTGGTTCGATTCAACGCCTATGGTATCCCTGATCTTGAAAAGAAAAAATATGGTTTCAATTCCACCCTGGTTCGATTCAACGCACATTTGGGGAGGGGGAGAGACGTATCTCCCTAATGTTTCAATTCCACCCTGGTTCGATTCAACGTGCGTCGTTTATAACAACAGGCAATTCTTCAATTTTCGTTTCAATTCCACCCTGGTTCGATTCAACGATATAAACTGGAATCCTTGTTGGGTAGAGATACAACGTTTCAATTCCACCCTGGTTCGATTCAACGCTTCGTTAGTTGCCTATGATATAGAGACTAAAAAGTGTTTCAATTCCACCCTGGTTCGATTCAACGAGCCAACTCTGCCACGGCAGGAACGCGGCAGAACTCGTTTCAATTCCACCCTGGTTCGATTCAACGAGGGATTTCGGCAATCTCGACACTTGCCGAAACGTGGTTTCAATTCCACCCTGGTTCGATTCAACGTCAGAGAAATTCTCGACGGCGCTGGGCATCGACAGTGTTTCAATTCCACCCTGGTTCGATTCAACGCGAGCGAAGAAGTCGATATGTGAATGACAATAGCGGGTTTCAATTCCACCCTGGTTCGATTCAACGTTCAAAGAGATTTTGCAGAGCGACCTGACCTGCAATGTTTCAATTCCACCCTGGTTCGATTCAACGCTGCCAGGGTGTCGAACGCGCAGCGAAGTCGAACGAGTTTCAATTCCACCCTGGTTCGATTCAACGACGACCCCGTTGATTCACGGCTATGTGCCTGTGAGTGGTTTCAATTCCACCCTGGTTCGATTCAACGTCCATCGCGCCAGCCTTCGACAGCACAGACATCGCAGTTTCAATTCCACCCTGGTTCGATTCAACGGCAAGAGCAAATCTCGCAAGTGAGGTGAACTATGGCGTTTCAATTCCACCCTGGTTCGATTCAACGGCTGACTCACGCTGCACCACCTTACGGATTAGCGTCGTTTCAATTCCACCCTGGTTCGATTCAACGCGGGCCGGACTCGCCGCCAACAATCACCCAATCCAGGTTTCAATTCCACCCTGGTTCGATTCAACGTTCAAGCGCGTTGTAGAGGAAGCAAAGCCGAGCTTTGTTTCAATTCCACCCTGGTTCGATTCAACGGATGCCCCGAAGACCGTAAAAACGCTGCCAATCCTTGTTTCAATTCCACCCTGGTTCGATTCAACGTCAGCGAAAAGGTCAGTCATTGAACAAACAAAAATGGTTTCAATTCCACCCTGGTTCGATTCAACGGCGTGAAGCCGGGATGTAAGGCAGGCCCGTCCCTAGCGTTTCAATTCCACCCTGGTTCGATTCAACGATCTTGCAGGCTCATAAGTACGCGGGAGATCCTTCACGTTTCAATTCCACCCTGGTTCGATTCAACGTCGCACTTCGCCACTTGCACGGCGCGCGCGGTGATGGTTTCAATTCCACCCTGGTTCGATTCAACGGCTTCTCCTTCTTTCTTGCCATTTCCTCTCCCTCCTCGTTTCAATTCCACCCTGGTTCGATTCAACGCACGTCAAGACCAGTGAGAGGCTGTAAGCCTTCAGGGTTTCAATTCCACCCTGGTTCGATTCAACGTTCATTATATAGCGGCTCATATTGAGCCGAGCATCGTTTCAATTCCACCCTGGTTCGATTCAACGCTCAACTACTGTTACAGGGACGGGAGGTATAACCATGTTTCAATTCCACCCTGGTTCGATTCAACGGGCAAGCTCCGGGACAGGGAGCCAAAGACCGGGGAGGTTTCAATTCCACCCTGGTTCGATTCAACGGCCGCTATCGAATGATACACGACTACCCATGCCGGAGTTTCAATTCCACCCTGGTTCGATTCAACGTAGGCGATAACCTAGACCCGGCTCTCAGAGAAAGAGTTTCAATTCCACCCTGGTTCGATTCAACGTCCGGGCGCGTGAATTTTGAGTGAGAGGCTGCAAGGTTTCAATTCCACCCTGGTTCGATTCAACGACGCTCATCATAGCGCGATGATGAGTCCGCGACAAGGTTTCAATTCCACCCTGGTTCGATTCAACGCTCAACGGGATGATCCTCCCTGCGAACCATCCTTTCGTTTCAATTCCACCCTGGTTCGATTCAACGCTTCAAACCCACAGCCGCTATCGTCCAGGGCTATAAGTTTCAATTCCACCCTGGTTCGATTCAACGGAGCCTGCCGGGTTTTCGATAGACACATCAAGACCTGGTTTCAATTCCACCCTGGTTCGATTCAACGTTATTGTGAATCTCGCTCGACTGAGTGCTGATAGGAGTTTCAATTCCACCCTGGTTCGATTCAACGGCCGCCGATTGATGATCGCTTCTTCGTTTATATGTTGTTTCAATTCCACCCTGGTTCGATTCAACGTTTCGAGTAGCCGTCGAGAGCAGCAGATGCTTTGTGTTTCAATTCCACCTTGGTTCGATTCAACGGAATCGCCACGTTCGGAAGAGAGGCAGACTTTCTTAGTTTCAATTCCACCCTGGTTCGATTCAACGCTGCTTGATGATCTGAGAAAGAGTGAGGACTCCAGGTTTCAATTCCACCCTGGTTCGATTCAACGATTGCAGGCAGCACGCCGCTTTCGCCCGTCAGTTCTGTTTCAATTCCACCCTGGTTCGATTCAACGTCCCTCCGCTTGTCTCTTCACCCTCCACCGCGACCGGGTTTCAATTCCACCCTGGTTCGATTCAACGTTCAGCGCCTCCGCCTCAAATACCTCCGGCAACGAGGTTTCAATTCCACCCTGGTTCGATTCAACGTCGCCTGCAAGACTGGCGAACAGGTCTACGGAGAGGCGTTTCAATTCCACCCTGGTTCGATTCAACGTCCACTCCCACTGACCTTTTGAAGTCTTCCTCCAAAGTTTCAATTCCACCCTGGTTCGATTCAACGAGCGCGGGCAGAATAACTCAACGTCCAAACACCCTTGTTTCAATTCCACCCTGGTTCGATTCAACGTTTCAGGCGAAGCCGCAGAGTCGAACATTGATAGGAGTTTCAATTCCACCCTGGTTCGATTCAACGCCGGCGAGAGAAGTTCATCAGCTTCACCGATATGATCGTTTCAATTCCACCCTGGTTCGATTCAACGGTGCCGCTTGTCCAATCGTTGAACGATCCATCAGTGTTTCAATTCCACCCTGGTTCGATTCAACGTCGTTGAAATTCGGATAACTCTTCTCAGAGACAACGTTTCAATTCCACCCTGGTTCGATTCAACGCAGCGACTTGAACAGGCTGGCGCGAGATACCGATGAGTTTCAATTCCACCCTGGTTCGATTCAACGAGAGGGTAAATCAATCGAGGCGCGGGTTATGTGCAAGTTTCAATTCCACCCTGGTTCGATTCAACGCAGGCACGATTTCTTTCGCGCGCTCGATCACGGACGAGTTTCAATTCCACCCTGGTTCGATTCAACGCTGGCTGAAGAACACAACTGCCGCGAGGTGACTATCGTTTCAATTCCACCCTGGTTCGATTCAACGTCGGAAAGCGGGCGTCGCGGTCTTCATCAAGCAACTGTTTCAATTCCACCCTGGTTCGATTCAACGCACGAATTCTGGAATGACCACTACCCCCCGTGGTCTGTTTCAATTCCACCCTGGTTCGATTCAACGTCTGCGCGCGGTCGGCGACTGTGGCCGTAGTGCCGTGTTTCAATTCCACCCTGGTTCGATTCAACGTTCCAGCTTGCCCGAATAGGTGAATAACTCCTCGAAGTTTCAATTCCACCCTGGTTCGATTCAACGCATACTTGATGACATTGCCTTCGCCATCGTAATCCTGTTTCAATTCCACCCTGGTTCGATTCAACGCGAGTCACCGATACAGGACTATTTCAACTCGTACTAGTTTCAATTCCACCCTGGTTCGATTCAACGGCAACAGCACTGCGCTATTAGCGAAACTCTGAAGCGGTTTCAATTCCACCCTGGTTCGATTCAACGTCAGGTCAGCCCATCGCAGAGCTTTGTCTATGCGACGTTTCAATTCCACCCTGGTTCGATTCAACGTCGGTCTGTAAGTCGAAGAATTATTTATTATTCCAAGTTTCAATTCCACCCTGGTTCGATTCAACGAAGTCGAGAAACTCGCCTGCGGGGACACAGAGCGCGTTTCAATTCCACCCTGGTTCGATTCAACGCGCATTTCCGACGACCAGACGGACTCTGCCATCAAAGTTTCAATTCCACCCTGGTTCGATTCAACGTTTGCGCGAAAGTCTTCAGCGAAGCGTTCGATCTCGGTTTCAATTCCACCCTGGTTCGATTCAACGTTTGGCTTAGGATTGCGACTGCTCGCCATCAATCATGTTTCAATTCCACCCTGGTTCGATTCAACGTGACTGGAAGCGGGAGCATTCAGGTCATCCTTACGTGTTTCAATTCCACCCTGGTTCGATTCAACGCGGGCTGCTCGGAGCCGCTATAATTGCTAAATATTCGTTTCAATTCCACCCTGGTTCGATTCAACGCATTCGCACTGGATCAGAGAAGGAAGCGGTGGTCGGGTTTCAATTCCACCCTGGTTCGATTCAACGGTGGTTGTGGATGTTGGTGTGAGACCTCGATCTGATGTTTCAATTCCACCCTGGTTCGATTCAACGTTGAAGACGATCCCCTGCAAAACTTGTGAGGGACAGTTTCAATTCCCCCCTGGTTCGATTCAACGTCCCCGCCGCTAAAGCGGGGGGATTCCTGGGTCATAGTTTCAATTCCACCCTGGTTCGATTCAACGTCGGACATGATTATAGCACAAGAAAGGAATGGGAGAGTTTCAATTCCACCCTGGTTCGATTCAACGCAAATCCTCAAGCGTGGATAGATCGACCTCATCGAGGTTTCAATTCCACCCTGGTTCGATTCAACGGGGTACGGGCGGCGATGCAGGCCGAGCCTGCACTCAGTTTCAATTCCACCCTGGTTCGATTCAACGTCGGAACTCTCGCTCAACCCCACACTGGTTCTTTCGTTTCAATTCCACCCTGGTTCGATTCAACGCGATCAGCCAACGATCTGAAAGGAGCAAGCACACTAGTTTCAATTCCACCCTGGTTCGATTCAACGCACGAACGATGAGGTCGTGCTGCCCGCTACCGTTGAGTTTCAATTCCACCCTGGTTCGATTCAACGCCATCCCTGGGGTGAAGAGTGCGGCCCGCCATACTCTTGTTTCAATTCCACCCTGGTTCGATTCAACGACGTGCGAAATCATGAAACAAACTTCGAAACAAACACGTTTCAATTCCACCCTGGTTCGATTCAACGTCTTTGCCGACCGCTCCTTCAAGTTCATCAAAGGATGTTTCAATTCCACCCTGGTTCGATTCAACGGCGAAAGATCGTTGGATATGAGCGAGGCCGAATTACGTTTCAATTCCACCCTGGTTCGATTCAACGGCGAGACAGGGGAGCGAGGGGCAACGAGCGATTGACATGTTTCAATTCCACCCTGGTTCGATTCAACGTGCGCGCACTCAGGCGACAGATCGTATCTCAACTGCGTTTCAATTCCACCCTGGTTCGATTCAACGTTGAGCGCCACGCCCATCAGTTGAGCAAGTTTCGCTGTTTCAATTCCACCCTGGTTCGATTCAACGTCATCTGTTGCGGCTTGCGCTTGACCTCACTCTCGAGTTTCAATTCCACCCTGGTTCGATTCAACGATGCCCGCCTCATCCTCTTCAATGAGTGATTTCACGGTTTCAATTCCACCCTGGTTCGATTCAACGCTTTGTCAGTGCCGCTCGAAATGATTTCTGTGACACGTTTCAATTCCACCCTGGTTCGATTCAACGGCGCGCTCGCGCGAAATTAAAGAAGCTGCGCAGGGGTTTCAATTCCACCCTGGTTCGATTCAACGCATACCGCACGCCGCTTTACGCCGTCTTGTGCGGTGTTTCAATTCCACCCTGGTTCGATTCAACGACCGAGCATATAAACGAAGTACCGCCTGTCGAGTTCGTTTCAATTCCACCCTGGTTCGATTCAACGATCTCTTCAATAAGCGAGGTTGCTATTTTCAATGCTGTTTCAATTCCACCCTGGTTCGATTCAACGCTCATCAGCCATCGGCTCATCACCTGTCCATTTCTGGTTTCAATTCCACCCTGGTTCGATTCAACGTCACCGAGTTTGCCTCTTCTCTCGCCCAGGCAATCGGTTTCAATTCCACCCTGGTTCGATTCAACGTAGTCTCACTACCTCTCGAAGAAAGAGCTTGGAATGGTTTCAATTCCACCCTGGTTCGATTCAACGAGCGAGCAGCACTCTTGCCAGTTCATCTGTCGTCATGTTTCAATTCCACCCTGGTTCGATTCAACGGGGAGTATGGGAGCCTTGTATTGATTGAATGATCGCGGTTTCAATTCCACCCTGGTTCGATTCAACGGCATTCCGCAGGTCAACACAGCCGCAGAGCGCGACTGTTTCAATTCCACCCTGGTTCGATTCAACGTTGAGGAACTTCAAGCCGCGTCAGAGGATACATTAAAGTTTCAATTCCACCCTGGTTCGATTCAACGTAGAAATGAGCGCAAAACCATTTTCACTAATCCTAAGTTTCAATTCCACCCTGGTTCGATTCAACGCCCACGCGCTTGTCGGGCAGGGACACGGACATGATGGTTTCAATTCCACCCTGGTTCGATTCAACGGAATACGGTTCGGCAGCCAAGACTGCCCATTCCAACGTTTCAATTCCACCCTGGTTCGATTCAACGCATTTCAAACCGATAACCACCCGATTTTCGAGTCTCGTTTCAATTCCACCCTGGTTCGATTCAACGAATCCGCAATTAAAACTGTTCGAGCAGGAAAACCAAGTTTCAATTCCACCCTGGTTCGATTCAACGAGATTCTGCAAGAGTTAATAGGCGCAGCGGGAACAAGTTTCAATTCCACCCTGGTTCGATTCAACGAGAGATACCCGAACGGCTGAAAAAGCGCCCGATCTAGTTTCAATTCCACCCTGGTTCGATTCAACGCCATCGCGGGATACTTCCACAATCGATTCGTTTATCGTTTCAATTCCACCCTGGTTCGATTCAACGCAAGTCTTAGCGAAAACGTTATCCTTCCAGTAAGTAGTTTCAATTCCACCCTGGTTCGATTCAACGTCCCACTAAATCCTACGACATGGCCTGTTACATAGCTAGTTTCAATTCCACCCTGGTTCGATTCAACGTTTCCAGAAAGATGAAACGATCTACAACCCACGCCCTGTTTCAATTCCACCCTGGTTCGATTCAACGCAGATGGTGGACGCTGTGTAACTATGGGAGAGATGAGTTTCAATTCCACCCTGGTTCGATTCAACGTTTGGTCAAGGCTTTCAAGGGACAGTTATGTTTGCCGTTTCAATTCCACCCTGGTTCGATTCAACGAAAGGAGGTGGTTTATAGGCTTTAGCTTGAGCCTTGGTTTCAATTCCACCCTGGTTCGATTCAACGTCCGCCCCCTCCCAAAGAGTTAATTAGCTGATTCTTGTTTCAATTCCACCCTGGTTCGATTCAACTAGCTCGTCTTAAACAATTTAGACGAGGGCATTTTAGTTTCAATTCCACCCTGGTTCGATTCAACGAGCGTCAAAATGGGACATGAGATCACGATTAGTAACGTTTCAATTCCACCCTGGTTCGATTCAACGGTTTCAACATGGCTCGTTTCATCTGCGCTTTTTTCTCGTTTCAATTCCACCCTGGTTCGATTCAACGCTGTGCAATGGGGCGCGGCGTGGCTTACCGCTATGGTGTTTCAATTCCACCCTGGTTCGATTCAACGCAAACACTGGCGGCGCGGGATTCGACATGAAAGCAAGTTTCAATTCCACCCTGGTTCGATTCAACGCCTTTTTCAAACTCATCTGACACTCATATATTACCACGTTTCAATTCCACCCTGGTTCGATTCAACGCATGTCGTTTCACGCCATGCCACGCTTGATGCGGCTAGTTTCAATTCCACCCTGGTTCGATTCAACGACAAACACTGGCGGCGCGGGATTCGACATGAAAGCAAGTTTCAATTCCACCCTGGTTCGATTCAACGCACCACGCCTGGATGAATTGCTCGCCGACAATAGAGTTTCAATTCCACCCTGGTTCGATTCAACGTCGACGCGTGGTCGAACTTCGGCGCGCGGTCGCACTTGTTTCAATTCCACCCTGGTTCGATTCAACGCCGAAAGCAGGTGAGCCATATAGCGCGCCCACGCATGTTTCAATTCCACCCTGGTTCGATTCAACGCTGGCTCTGGCTTTGGAATTGGAATTGGCTCTGGCTCGTTTCAATTCCACCCTGGTTCGATTCAACGTATACTTGACCATGTAGCGAAAGACTACAAATCACCGTTTCAATTCCACCCTGGTTCGATTCAACGCCCTAAGGGCTTGCGCGCCCTTTGGCATCCGTGGGTGTTTCAATTCCACCCTGGTTCGATTCAACGACTGACTTACCTTTTCGAAGCGAAACAGAACTTACAAGTTTCAATTCCACCCTGGTTCGATTCAACGTCCGCAGGCGGATAAATTCGCCCCACGGTTTCAAAGTTTCAATTCCACCCTGGTTCGATTCAACGGATGTTGCGCCAGCAAGTGCGGTGGGCGGCCCATTTGTTTCAATTCCACCCTGGTTCGATTCAACGTATATATGGTCTATCAGTGTCTATTTCATGGTTATAGTTTCAATTCCACCCTGGTTCGATTCAACGTATATGGAGTACGATCCGCACTCCACGAACGGCTCCGTTTCAATTCCACCCTGGTTCGATTCAACGTCGCCATCGCCGTCGGAGTAATAGTTGGACTTGTCTAGTTTCAATTCCACCCTGGTTCGATTCAACGCAAACGAAGACGGTCAGACCTTAACGCACTATCCGTGTTTCAATTCCACCCTGGTTCGATTCAACGGTCGCTCTTGTTTTGCTCGCCGCCATTCTATTCGGGGTTTCAATTCCACCCTGGTTCGATTCAACGGGGCCAACATTGTAACTAGCTGGATCAAGGATGGGTTGTTTCAATTCCACCCTGGTTCGATTCAACGCCGTGATAAGCTCGCCAGCCCACATTGCTTCTTTAATGTTTCAATTCCACCCTGGTTCGATTCAACGCTTAAAGTAGTCGTTGAGGGATGTAGGAAGGGTAAAGTTTCAATTCCACCCTGGTTCGATTCAACGGTCGGCATTCAAAGCGGTCTTCTCTTCATCGGCCACGTTTCAATTCCACCCTGGTTCGATTCAACGGGTGTCACCCGTCAGTTGTACGAAAACGAAATTCAAAGTTTCAATTCCACCCTGGTTCGATTCAACGTAATTTGGCTAGTCTATCAAGGTCAAGAGGTTTATCGTTTCAATTCCACCCTGGTTCGATTCAACGATTGGAGTAAATAATGCCGATAGGCAGAGTATCTGCGTTTCAATTCCACCCTGGTTCGATTCAACGGAACATTCCTCTATAGAGAGCCTGTCTCATATTGATGTTTCAATTCCACCCTGGTTCGATTCAACGTCCGCTTAGAAGCGCAGTTAATAATACAAGTATAGGGTTTCAATTCCACCCTGGTTCGATTCAACGTTAACTTCCTCTGCATGTGAGTTATTTGATGAAGAGGTTTCAATTCCACCCTGGTTCGATTCAACGAGGAGGAGAGGATAGAGGATAGGATAGATGGATGGGGTTTCAATTCCACCCTGGTTCGATTCAACGCTCAGCCATAGGGAGTGGTGTGTTTGGTCTAGCCTTGTTTCAATTCCACCCTGGTTCGATTCAACGACGGATTTGATCCAACTCAAGGAGTAGCAGTAATTCGTTTCAATTCCACCCTGGTTCGATTCAACGACTCCGATTTTAGAGGTTGCTGGTCAATAAAATCAATGCCATACGATCAGTTTTATGCATTTTTCAATGTGCGGGAGTCGTCGGGTGGCAATACTGCTTTTTCTCCGCCCGCCTGACGACACAAGCTAATCGCCTTTGAAGATCACACTTTGGAAGGTTCCCTAAGCACATTTTGCCAATGCGGGTATCGAAATCCTCTCTCTCCATAGGCGGTTGACGACAGCGAAAACTGGTAAATGCCTCATAGCAAGTTGGTTGTTTCTCCTCGCTCGCGCCCCAAAACTTCCTTGTTTAGCCACCTCTCCTCGCGCGCCGTGTAGATCAACACCGAGTCCGCTTCGTTGTTCATCATTCTTCGCAGACCGACTCTTACTTCCTCGATCTGCGATTCCGTCATCTCTCCCTCGAAGACAGAGTTTTGCACCCAGTTCAAATATCGCTTCAAAAACTTGTGGACCCGACTTACGCGCTTTACTTCTACATCGTAGACGATGAGTACATACATGGCTAATCTTGTTTCCCTCCCGGCTACCACCAGGCTCGGAATCCGGTGTACGATTCTACGCTCGTCAGATGCTTCACCAGCTTATAGCACTCCAGCCGAATCAATCTCTCATAGCTCACTTTGCGCCGCAACCGCCGATGCTCTATCGTCGTCTGCAATCTCGCGTCCCACTCTTTCAAAACTGCTTGGCGGCCCGATTCCTTCAGATAGCAACAATTCAAATCCTGAGAGAAGTCGCGCTCCGCAATCTGCCGGTTATTGATCAGCTTGAAAAGCAGTCGGTCAGCAAGTATGGGCTTGAATACCTCTGCCAGATCGAGCGCAAGCGAAAACCGGCGCGCTCCCGGCTCGTGCAAAAAACTTATCGTCGGATTGAGTTGTGTGCGATAAATCTGCGTCAACGCCGCCGCGTAGACTAACCCGTTCGTAAATGAAATAAGAGCATTGACCGGATTATCGGGTGGTCGCCTCACCCGCTTCGTGAACTCAGCCCGCTCGCGCAATATCTTTGAGAATCCCTGATAATAACGACTGCGCGCCCTGCCCTCGCACGCCATCAACTCGTTTATATCTTTAACCTCGTCCAGCCGCAGAATCTCTTCCTGTACTCCTTCTGTCTCCGTCTTCAGGTCGATTCCTCGCGCGTCGTAATATCGCAGGTTGCGCAGGATGTTATGAAGCGCCGAGTGAATGAATTCGCGCGCAATCTGAAGCCGCAATCGGCGGTTTGTATAATGTCGCACCTGTTTGACAAGCACGTATCCAGCATTCAAATACTCGCGGGGATAAAAAGAACCCGAATAGTATCCGTAGTAATTGAAGAAGTGCGCAGGGACTTTGTGTTGCGCGAGGAAGTTCAACACTCGCGCATTCAATTCCAGTTCGCTGAATGCCCAGATCGAATCCACATCCTCGATTGGGATAACGCGCCGTTCAGCGACCTGGATCGGCGCGTCTTCGTCTTCTTCGAGCGCGGCGGCCTCCTGCTCGGAAATTGTCTCCTCGCTCGAATCCGTACCGGGATCAAAAGAGAGATCGCCCATCTCGTCCGCTTCATCAGTGATTTCGGCTGGCGCATCAGGTGTACTCTGTTGAGTGTCATCAAGAGAGAACAATTGATCGATGACTCCTTTTTTCGCCTCTTGCGTTTTCTGCTCCATTTCACCCGACGGTTCGAAGCAAAGTGTATTGTCTTTGCGCCGCAATCGTCCTGAGCGAGTCAAATAATAGTGTCTGGCCATAACCACTCCTGGGCAGCTAAGGGTCGCTTGTTTATCAACACTCGACAACGCGTTGCGACAGGTCTCGCGCTTCAGGAAATACTTTCAGCCCCAGCAGAGTTCGGCGTAGCTGCATGACCGGCAAATCTTCATCCACTCGACCTGCGGAGCGCGCGGCAAAGCGACGATATGTTTCATCTCTTCAAGAGCCTGCTCCAGGCGTCGTTCGCTGTCTTCGGTCAACTCGATGGATTTGGTTTGGCGGAGTTTTGGATAATCGATCTGGCCGCGTAATCCTTCGACGCCTTTCAGCTTGAGGTAATAGAGGTAGTAGAGGAGTTGCATCTCATGAGCATCTTCCATTTTATCGGTGAGCTTGACTTCGTGAATGCAGCCGTCCTCGCGCCAGTCGAGGACGATCTTATTGTCGATGTTGAGTTCCTTGCGGCGTCGGGTGTAAGACTCTTCGTGAACGACGCGGCCCATCTTCACGCGGTCGTGTTCCTGCTCCATCTGAACACCGTGCGAAAACCACCAGAGTTTTTTATGGCAGATGAAGTAGTAGCCGACCTCCGTGCCGGTGAAAGTTGGAAGAGTGTTTTTGTGGTTTTCCTCTATCACTTACCGACGCTTTCGATAAATCTTACCTTTGGTAGTTCCTTGAATGTGACCCGGTATAGCGTAAGCCGTTAGCTCTGTGTCTTTCCCTCCAACCAAATGCCAATGTGGAAGGGTGGGTTGTATCGCCTCATCTTTCTTAAACTGTGAGAGCATAACAATAGTTATCCCAGAGCCAAGCGCGGTGAGGACTTGCTCGCCTAGCTTTTGTGCGACTTCTTTGCTGGGCAGATAAAGAACTTCATCTGGCTGTGGCTTAGCACATTCTTCAACGGGTGAGACAAGAGCGACCATCGAATCGTGTGTTCCAAGATGTCGTAGATTACTTAACCCGCGAGAGGCACTTTCAGAAAGCTTCCTTGGCACTCCGACATAAATCGTTACAGTACCATCCACGAGCCCGTATTCGCGTGTCCCTTGATTTATATTGGTCAAGCCGAACCTTGGATTCGCCTTGTCGTACTTGAGCGTTTCGTAACGACGCAATTGGTGAAAGGCACGAAAGAAAATAATTCCATCCGGCCCGTCAATCACCACTTCACACTGATGAGCAAGAGCTAAGAATTGTTTTGCGTGTCCATCATCGCCGAGACAAAACAGCGTCGAGACAATGCCCAAAATCACAGTGGTTGGCGACACTACCGGCAACGCTGAACCTGAGGCAAAAGCAGAACGCGGGTCTCGGTAGGCAAACGTGTGTAAGTGATAAGCCGCTCGTTGCCAAACAAGTTCTGGCTGGTCTTCTGCATCTTCAGAAGTGGATTTAGCCTTTACTTTCTTCTTGCCCATTGCTTTGTGCCGCTCCTTCAAGTTGTGCAATTGCACTTTGTCCAGCACTAATCAACCCTTTGACATCATCGAAAGGCCATACCCAAGTATCTGAGTTGTTTGCCAGAGACTGCATCAAGGCTTTGTAGTTTGAGTTCGCTGAAACAGGTTTGCGCTCGCCTTCGTCAGCTTTGTTAGTTCGCAGATCAACCTTGATAGGCGAAGTAAAAGGCGCGGTGCGGGCAGATGTTAGCAGAATTGCACCTTCTGTCAGGAAAACATGCGGTGTCCATCCTGCTGTTCTTGCACCTGTCGGTGACGCAATGAAGTTGACAATGGAATTTATCAGCGCAACCTGTCTGCGCCGTTGTTCATCCACACTGATTGCGCGTCGTTCCTGATTCAATAAATACCAATGGTTGTCCATGCCGACGCGATGCAGGTCAGCACGGATAACTCCGCCGTATACATTTGAGCGCATCGTTTGAGCATAACGACTATTCAATGTCGCAGTGTCACGGTACGCTGAATGCTGCGTGACGGTTAAATCTTGCGGTTCTTCACTAATAAGCCAGCCAACATCAAAACAACTCTCACGTTTGACAGGTTCAGCAGATCCAATTGCCGCACAGTGGTCACGCAAGTATGAACTCTCAACTACATACTCCCCATCATTAGCTGCCTCTTGTCCGAAAGCTGCTAAGAAGCCGCCAACATCTAGTACCGCGCACAATTGAATGGCTCTTCGTACTGATTGATGCAGATTTTCGGAAGTCAGTGTTTGGTGTGTTAAATCCCTCGCCGCAGCGCGAATGCCAAGAGGCCCTCTATCAGGGTGTAGCCCTGCACTCATTGGCAAAAGATTTGCCTCGTCTTGCTGACAAAGGCTCACAAAATTTTCGAGAATGTGTCGACGGATTATTTCGCCACTGATGCCATCATAGGTAATTTCCCCAACATCAATTCGGCGTGGCTGCATGAGATTACTGCCATCCGCGCCTTCGTTGTTTAAGGCGTGAAATCCCAACCCTAATCGGAAAGAAATTGATAGGCTCCAAATCATTCTTCTCCTCCTTCCTCAATATCATTCGGCATTATCGCGCTTCCGGTTCCAGTCTCGTCCGCTATCTCGCCACGCTTCCTTGGGCTGCTCTCTTGAACTAAATACATCCGGAACAGATCGCGAAAGGTTTCAAACTGCACTCTGTTATCTCCGACGCTCTTCAAAAGCAAGACGGGATCGAAATCTTCATCGTTACTCTTAGAGCCAATGTATTGACTCTCTTTTTTTCCTTGCTCAATCAGAATCAAGGCTCGTTCAAAAAAAGCCTTCGCGGTTGGAGCAGAACGAAGCATAACTACTTCGTCATACCAAGCCTTTCCGCGCTCTTCATTATTCGCTTCTTTTGTTCGCGCTTGATAAATCGCGGAAGCCACGATCCTAGCGAATTTTCTGACGGCTTCATGATCCCCATCCCACTTGCCATAGCTCATTTGAAATACCTCCTTCGCATAGGTTCTATTTGATCTCGTTTCAACAATGATGCACGGTTTGCCGTTTCGCCTCTGTCTTTCTAACGATGTAATTAGGGAGCCTAAATGCTTGGGCTGTGATGGCTGCATCAGCCAATAAGCATGTGCCAAAGCATCCTCAAATTCAGGTTCTGATTTGCCGCGTTTCCAAGCTTTCGCCAGCAAACCGCGAAAAGTGCGATAAAAATGACTTACAAAATCTGGACTTACTTTTCGATTTTTCCCAAGAGCAGTAGATTCAATTTCAATAATTCCTGAATAGCTATCGGAAGCTTTTTTACGAACCCTGTTATAAACAATGCTGCTTAACTTTTCTGCATACCCTTCGGCAAAGAGAGAGGTCTTCAATGCCAAGAGGGTCAACGCTTGGACACAAAGAACATTTGGAATGTTCATCCATACTCTCAATGGACTTACAACTTTAGAGAAGTCAACTTTGCCTTCAAAAACTGGTAGAAAATAAATATCTGCTACGGATTCTATTCGCTCTTGCCCGGCATAGGCAAGTAATGCATCAGCAAAAGGAACTTTACTCCCATGTTTGCCAGACCCAGTTTCCAGCCCTTTATAAGTTGCAGCCGCTGTATCACGCACACCGTCTTTTAATGCACTGTCTGGGTTGTCAAGCGGTGTAGAAACATCACGAAGTGGCTCTGTCGGCCACTCTGCGCCATAAACGGCATCCTTCAATCGCTGAATCCACTTTTCATCGCCTTTGCTTAAATCTTTCTTCTTCAATATCCGAGCAACTGAATGAAGGTCTTTTAGTCGCTGTTCTCTCACTCTTGCGCGAATCTCCCAATCGCTTCCCGCATCGTGAATAAATACTTCCTGCTGCAAGCCTACAAAGAGTTCAACTGCTCCATACAAGCGAAGTACATCGAAGAAAGGAAGGCCCGTCTTCGGAACGCGGAGCGTTTTTTCCTGACCTCCAAAGTCAGAAAAATTCTGAGCAACTTGTTTCCACTCGAAATCACTCATCTCCATCGCTCCATTGCTGCACCACTAGCGTCTTCACGATCTGCTATCAGAATGGCACGTCCCACCAGCGCGTAGATTGGAAACAAATCCTCATTGGGGAACATTAATGGCACCTCATCTAACGCAGGCATCTTCTTTGCGGCTTCAATAATCTTGTCGGCTTCGGCTATCACGCCTGTTGGTGCTTGGGCTTGCCTCAACATCTCGCGCACGAAGTCGCCTGTCTCTGGATGGGGACTGAATTTGTAACTTTCAACCCGCGCAGGATTCAGCAAGCTTGAGTGATGCCGACACGTTGCCAAGGCAATTGTGCGAATCAGCGGCATCAGCGAATGCGAGGTTTCAGAAATACCAAGCAACATTCGACAAGCTTCGATTGTTGCCGCGTATCCCGGCGGCGTGTGCGGAATGCCAATTCTCCCTCTATCGGTGCTGATGCTGCGCCCAACCAACCCTTGCAAGCTATTGTCCCAATCAGGATCAAGCACGCGGACTTTCTGTTGCCAGCGAGAGTCAGCTTTACCTAAGTCATGAAAACCTGCTGCAACTCGCGCTAGATTTGCAATCAGGTCTGCAAGGTATTCAACTTTGTCTTCTGATAATTGCTCTAACTCACGCAAGATTTTAATAAGAGATTTTCGATAAACACTCTCTGGCTCCTTGAATCTTGCATACGTTCCCTCCATCACCTTCATTGAGTGTTCTGACAAAGTTTGCCTTTGCTTCAAACCAGGTGTGAATGATTTATTATTCTCAGGCACTTTCCATTCACTGCTCAAGATCGCCTCTTCGTCGCGGTTATCGTCAAAGCACAAACCTTTCTGACGGTGCAGATAAGCGATAGATGAAGGCAAGATCAAAATGTCACCCAATTGAATGCTGTCGGGCTTTCTTATCAGGAATTGATTTTCTTCTTTATCGTAACGAATAACTGCCGCCCGCCCGGACGACTTGTTCATAAGTGCGTAAGCTTTTCCCAAAGAAATAGATGCCGTATCAGGAAATTTTCCTTTATCAATTAGCCATTGCAGGTCGCGCGATGCTAAATCATCAATTCTTACTTCTTCACCTTCTTCAACCGCTACTTCAATAGAGAGGATTTCTCGAAATACTCTGGCAATCTCTCCCGGCTTTCTTTCTTGCGCCGCGCGATCAAAAAGATTCAAAGCGAAGGTGATATTGTTTAGAGACCTATTCACTGCCTTTATTGCTTCGTCTTTGCCTCCACCCCAAGCTTCATTGATCCATCTGCGTTCACCTTCCCAAGAAAGGAAGGTTTCATCTTTCGGGAAAGACTTGATTGCAGGAATAACTAATCTAATTTGATATGGAGCTACATAATCTTTTGCCTCTTGACTAGCATTCTGTTCGTTCATCCCTGGAACTTTCAGAACAATAAAAGTTCCTTCAGTCACGCCATCACGAAACCATCGGGCACAACGACCGGCGCGTTGAACCAAAGTGTCCACCGGAGCGGGGTCACTGATTACTAATGGTGCAGATATATCGAGACCTGCTTCTGCAACCTGATTAGTCAAAAGAATCCAATCACCATCTTCGTTATCTTTGCCAAAAGATTCTTTGACTCTATCTTCAACTTCCTTGCGCCATGTGTGAGGCATCCGATTGTGCAACACGATAATGCGTTCTTTTTCAACACCGCTTTGAACTAATCTGTCATAAGTTGCCTGTAGGCGATCAACTGTATTCGCAAAGTAAATTCTTTTGCCTTGCCCTTCAGCTTTCAGTGACTCATCCATGGGGGATAGGTTCAATCCATCTTCCAATTTACCTCTTTTGAGTTCCTGCAATTCAGGCTTTACTTTGCGGTTCTTTTCACGCTCAGACAACGATTCATCATCTTCTACATCCCCGCCCTTACCGACTAGAACTTGATAAAGTTCTAGTTTTTCAGATATTAACTTCGAAACCGCATCAGGCAGAGTTGCTGTCATCAAAATCGTTTGAAGCCCCAAGCTTGAGCGAAATTTGACGATGGCTAATAAAATGGAAAGTGCTTGATCTGAAATCCCCCAAGCTAAATGAGCTTCATCAAAAATGAGTCGACTCAAAAGCAAAGCACCAGCTACTGTGTGACCTGATTTTAAAGGAAGACTCAAAGGTAAGCCGGACGCACCGCAAACCACCTGATCGTAAGTCGTAACAATGAATTCTTCGCTGAATAAAGTACTTTCCTGCACACCACCGTGATGTGTGACTACTTGAATTGGCTGTCCGTCTCTTTTTAACTTACCTACACTGCGTTTTATGTCATTACCCAACGCGCGAAGTGGCACAGCATAAATGGTTTTATGAAATTCATCCTGCAAGTCGCCAGTTACTGCGAATGTTTTCCCCAAGCCAGTTGGAGCTACAATGATCAAATTTTCGCCCTGCTTTACCTGCTGCTGCACGATATTCTGGTACTTCGTTGCTTTCATATCATTTCTTTTCTAGTCAACAACTGTTTTATCGTTCGTGATTCAGGCATTCGACCATCCCGAAGCCCATAGCATTGCTCTTGCCGAAACCGGTTTCGTGACCGATCTGGATCAGTTCCTTGCTTCCCTCAACTGTGAATGGAGCCAGCCAGCCTCTCACCTTGATTCCTTCTCTGATTTCTATCAATGCCGAAACTCGCCGGTTGCGTCTCGCTGCTTCCTCTATATATGCCTCATCCCATTCCCAACGCAAACGATCATTCGCAGGCGCATGACCATAGAGGGCCTGATGCTTTCGCGCCAGGTTGCGCGCGATGATCTCTGACCAGTCATCTTCCAGATTCAAATACCTCACCCTGTCCTGCTCGTCACGCACACTCTCCGTTATCGGAGCGAGCGCGCGGAAGCTCATCCTTTCGCTGAACTCGGGCGGCGCTATAGTCTCGGCCTCCGCAAGCCCGAACTCACAGCCCGCGATGTTGAATCGCTCGCTTTGAAATAACCCTGTTACGAAATGCTCTATGAAATCCCCAACTGGCGAGCTTATCAACAATGTCACCTCCGGCGATTCAAGTATCAACCGATCCCCAACAACTCGACTTCGCCTCGCAAACAATCGCGAAAAGGTGAACAGCTTGAACCGTCTCCGGTCTGCTTCAAAACCTTCGTCGTGCAATGCGGTGGCAAACTCTTCCGAAGCCTTTCCTATCGTGCGATAAATCAATCCCGCAACCGCGTGATTGTAGTTCAACGGCAGCATCGCGTTTCGTCTCGAAGCCAGAAATGTCAGCTTGACTCGCACCGAAAACCCCTCTTTCAATATAGACGGAATTTCTCAGCCTTTTATTGCATATTTTTTCGGACCGGCACGAAAAAGCCGCAGCCCAGATGGCGATGATTTCCCAAACCCTGCTCCTGAAGCGCGATCGATCCCTCTTCGCTCAGTTCATAAAGCGTCAATCCGTAGCCGATTATCGTTCGACGACCTGAACGAAATCGGCAGCGCAAACCCAACTCGATTTCTCCATCAATCCCCATCTCATCGAGCCTCCACACAAGAGCATCAAGAAATTCATCCGCCGTGTCGCATCCGTTTATCGCCACGCACTTCGCGTAGAGGCTCGAACAGGGCTTGAGCAAAAAAATCTCAGGCGTGCCAAACTTCACCGGACACCTGCCGACATCTATCCGTTTGCCTGCAAGCTTCAACATCAGCGACACGCGGCTCTGCGGCAGACGCATTCTCAATCGCGCTTTCGGAATGATCTCAAGCGAGCCGCAGGATCGTTTGACGCCTCGCACGTCTTTAATCAAAAGCCAACCGGCGCTTGATGCTTCAGGTATGATCTGCAAGATCGCGCGGAACATAGCCTGCCTGTGATCGCGCGGAAGCGCAGCGCCGATGATCGGAAATCTTAGCTCAACGTGGTTCACCTTGCCTCCGGAAATCAGGAATACGCGAGTCTATGCGGACAGGCGCGGGCAAGCGGCTTCACACACTACGCTCATCCGCTCCCGCCTCTGGTTAAAGCATGTAATTCCGCCTCGATGACGCGGGGCGAATCTGAGCGATGATCGGATGAGGATACTGACTCGAAACTATTATCGCCCGACCGCGACCGAGGCTCGGCACATCTTCCCATATCGCTTCGTTCACCGTCCCCGCAGCCGCCTTCAACACGCGCAGATTTTCCGCTCCCGTCGTCTGATGAATGATCTTGTTGTTGGCAAGCTCGAACAACTCCGACGGCAGATGCTGCGGCGATTGAGTGACGAAATGCAGCGCCAGCCATCGCTTGCGACCTCGCCGCGCAATCCTCCGTAACTGGTCGAGCGTCTGCTCCATCCTGTTCTGCTTCTCGCGCGAGACGAACCCGTGCGCCTCTTCAATCGTCAAAAAGACACGGCGCTTCGAGTTCTCCTCTTCGGTCAGGCTCATCTTGTGGTGATACATTCGTGCGAGAAGGTCTGCGATGACTATGTTCACCACCTGCTGCTCGCGCGAGTCGGACATGTCTATGACCGACAGATGACCCGGCTCGCTAAGGCGCTTCATATCAAGCGGGGGCGCGTCTTTGCGATCAAAGATGCGCATCATCTGAAGCTCTCGCAGCTTCTTGCGAAGAGCGCCATAAGAAGCCACATCCGTTTGATCCTGGATGAGCGGTTCAAGCCGGTACTTGTGGCAGTATATCGTCAGACTGTTTTCAGCAGCGCTATCATCTGCGTCGTCTGCGTCTGAAGTCTTGCGACCGGATTTTTTGGATTTATGCTCGCGTTTCCAGTTGTAGTACTGAAACTCCTGATCGAGCATCCTGAGAAGCCAACTCAGCGTGATGCCCGGATAGCCCATCGACAGGTCGATGTCTTCGCTTTCCATAGCCTGCTCGCCGCCTTTTTCCTTTCGTTCCTTTCGCGCTATTTGAATCGCCTGCTCATAAAGAAAAGTGAAGCGAGTCTGCTGCGCCGCACTCATCTCGGTTATCTCCATGATGATCTCCGGGCTGAGCGAATCGAAGGGTACGGAAAACTCAATCGCATCCGCTCGTCTCGATTCAGAAAGAGGAGGCCGGTAGACCGTTATGCTTTTAACGCCACGTGGGGCGCGGCCAAAGCGTTTCAAATCTTCTTCGATGTTGTGCGCGCCCGAAGATTCATCCATGAAGATGAACTCGCCCTCCGGGTCTACGACCACCTGTGCGTAGCCTGCCGCGAGCGTTTCTTCGATGAATACCTGGCACGTGTTGGTCTTGCCGCTTCCGATAGTCCCGACCGTCAGCCAGTTTCGCGGCACGACGCCTTTGTTGTCGCCGTCCACCTCGACGAACACATCTTCATAGTTGTCGAGCATCCCCATTCGGATGTTGCCAGCGAGATTGAGCATCTCTGTCATCATCTCCGAATCGTAAGGGATGACGGGCGAGCCGGGATGAGGACGGCGCACCGCTCCGATGAGCGAGCCGTCGCGCTCTTCGCCCAAGATTTCGACCTGAATCCAGCCGTGATATTCTGGTACGGTCAGCACCTTGCCCTGGCCTTGATTCAGGATGATGAATTGCACGGGCGTAGAATCGCGCTTGAGCGCATCGGGGCTATAGAAGGGCCCTTCGACTACTCGACCGACGTAGTGTCGTTTGTCTTGTGTGCTTACTATTTGAACGTAGAGGCTACGATGCACTTTCGTCAGGTCGTTGTTATGCACGAGCGCCTGCACGATGTTGCTTTTCATCGTACCCGGATCGAAGTGGATGAATGCAATCGCGCCTTCGGCTTCGGCGGCGCGGCGAGTAAGTTCTTCGTTTTCTGGGATCGAATTTAATTGCTCGATTGCCTGATCGACTCTGGCCGAACCCGGCCCTGTACTGATGCTTGCTTGTTCACGTGCGCCAGACATAAATCACCTCCTGTTAATCTCGCGTTGATCTTTCGGACTGATACATGACGCTCCCGCCCGAAGCGCGAGCGAATTCGGCATTCATATGATTGGTGTACTCGCTTGCGCGAAATGCGCCGGAGCAATACTGATCCGCCAGGTCTACGAGCAACGGAAACCCGCGCGGGCCTGTGTTGGCGGCATCGGCCAGCAGTATGTGAACCGCTTCGTGCAGCCGGTCCCTGTTGCAGTAAAAGACATACGGCGCGCTCATCGCATGGGCGCGCAGCACGCCTTGAACCACTCTCTTTCCATATTTGTCTTTGAATTCGTTGAAAACTTCTTTCTGGCTCTTCCCTCCATACTGCGGTATGGCAGTATCGGTGTAGTGAGCCTTATCGAGATAACGATTCAAAATATCCTCGCCGCTTCGCACTACGATGTATTCGCCCGCGTTGAGCGCAAGCCCGAGCGCGAGCAGGTCACGATCCGTGCTTTGCGATACGATAGTTGCATAAGCGCCGTCGTCAATCATCGCGCCAATAAGCTTGAGACAAGGCAGAAGTATATGTTGTTTGCCGGAGCCGCTGAGCATCTCGTGAGGGAAGAGCGTTCCCTGAATCAGCTTGAAAGTGTCCGGCGGAGCGTCAAGCAACACCTGCCTTTCCTTGTAGGTCATCAGCGCGTAGAGAAAAAGGTTGGCAATTTTGTTTTTAAGCTCCTCGCCGCGCGAATTGAGAGCCGCAACTATGTCCGCCGCGTTCGTGTTTCGAGGAAGCTCTCTGCCCCAATGCATGATATTTGACACGAACTGGCCGGTCGTTCCCTGATAACTGACTCTTGAGATGGCTATCTGCGTTCCGACGAGGCTCAATGTTTCATATCTTGCAATCGTGCCGTCGGCGGCAACGACCTGCCCCGTGTAGAGGCGCTTGCGCTGCAATGCTTCGATGTACTGTGGATTCGCCTTCTCCCATTCCAGTTTTCCCGCCTGCACAAGCTGCGGGAAGAAGACTTCGCGCAACTCGCGCCGCACCTGCCCGTCTGATTCGACCACCTGATTGATGGCCGCGCGAGCTGCCGCGGGCATGGTCTGATAGTATTCGCCGGGCGGTTTCCAGCACGCCGGATCAATTATGCTCTCGAAGTTCAGATTGCTGTCGAAAGTTTCATCTATCTCCGGGTTGAAGTCGGCTGTAGCTTCCGGGTCTATGACGCGCATACAATGTTACTCCTTTCAGGTCGAGCGCGATCATTGGTCGAAAAAACTTCGATTCGGCTGACGCGATCCGAATCATCCGTGTTCAAATCGTTATACAGCGGTTATCGGCAGTTTTCGCGCGCTGATCACGAACATTAGTCGGATGAGGGCAGAAGTGAAGCGAAAAGCCCTTCGATGGCATTCGGCTGGGGGAAAAAATAACGCTCGATGTCTGCCGAATAGCTTTCGGCTATCCGGCGAGGCAACCCGAACTCTTCATAAAGCAGAGTTATAAGCTTTAGTTTATCGCTCGATTGAAAAACCGGCGCGACCACATCCCACGGCGCGATCAATTCTCGCGCGAACAGATCAGCCTGTATCTCACGCTCAACGGTTTCACTGTTCATCGCCTGACCACGGCTGATGATGGCTTGAGGACGAGGCGGCAGGCCTTTGATATACGCGTGCAGTTCAAGCCGCGCGTCGCACTCGCTCCAGGCGAAGGCCCGCCCGATAGCTTCTTTCTGCTCGGGCAAAGACCTGAGCCATAGCTGCTGGATGCGATAAACATCTGCGAGAAAGTGTCCCAGTTCGTGAGCCAGAACGTAGTTGTGGGCCTGAGGCGAGAGTTTGTCGCGAACGAAAATTATATTGCAGGGCGGCCCTATGTGGAGCAACCCGTAAAGCTGGCGATCCGTGATCCGGGGGATTGCCGATTCCACATTGCCTCGAAGGATGCACAGATATCGGAAGGCTTCGCGGATCGTGAGCGGCAGCATCCTTCTTAGGGGAATCTCCAGACCGTAGACTATTATTCGCTCGATGTTGCGAGGAAACACATTCATCTCAACTTCCGGTCTTTCGGCCAGCAAGCCATTGAGAGCGGCCATCATGGAAAAAACGCGCTGCATCTGTGGACTGTCGCGCATATCATCTGAAAAGTCACAGGTCGCAGGTCTAAAGTCAAAGGTCAGAAGCGACTTTCGGCCTTAGACTTTCGACTTTTGACTTTCGACTTTATTTATCCAAGTTCTCATCTGCATCAAACGCAGCCTGATAGAATTCCTCGATAGGGGCCTGACTGTCTGACTGCATCAGGTTGTTGGCAAGTATCATTGCCTGCACGAAAGCCATCGGGTTTTTGAGACTGCACACCTCGGCGATGCGATGAGCATCACCCGCGAGTGATTCGGATCGAGGCAGCGGCATTGCCTGAAGTTGCCGAAAAGCCCGGTCGTCTGCGCCGAATTCGCTTTGCTGCCGGTCAGGCGTAATCGATTGGCGTTCGCGCAGCAGGTTGAGCCAGGAGCCAACAAAGTCCGGCTCATCAGCCGCGTAAGCGTACCAGTCAGCCAATATCTTTTTGTCGCTGATGTCGTTTATATCATTCATAGCCACGCTTTCATTCTCCTATCAAATTGTCCGCTTCGTAGCCCATGTCAAGCGCGAGGGCTTGCAGTTTGCGCAGCAGCGCGGCTTTCATATTCTTGACCTCGCGCGCCGGATTAGCAACTGGGCCATAACGGGCCAGCACTTGAGCAAACGCCCCGGTTTGTTTTTCGCCTTCCAACATCAGCCTGAGAAATTCCTTTTCTGCGCCTTCCAGCCTTTTCATAGCCTTGCCGAAAAACTGATCGCGCTCGATTCGACGATGAACCTCTGTGCAGTCTATTCTGTTATACGCTGTTGGGGACAGGTTTTCGTGCGCACCTTCCAGAGAATCGCGAAATTCTTTGATCTTCTTGAGGGCTTGATGGAGGCTGCTTAATCGTAATTTGATCAGATTGATTGCATAAGTAGTGAAGTTCGCCAGTTCGGGATTGTATCGTTCATGATTGCGCATGATTTCCGCGAGGGCTCCATTAACTGCGCTTTGCACTTCGTCCTGCGGAAGATTCGGGTAATGACGCCAGGCCCAGCGCACAAGCTGAGGCAGTACCAGATGCGCGATCTCATTTTTCGCCACGGGGTCGCCCCGCGCAAAAGCGGATAACTGTTCGCTTGTAGGCTGGCGAAATGCGCTTTCAGCCATGAGAGTTTTTCTCCCAGCAATTCAAAATCGGCTTCGCTTGAAGATCAAAATGTCTTCTTCGGGATAGACCTGCGTATCGCTTCGCTCTACAGATGAGAACCGACCTGTCTTTTTGTCCCTGGTGCTTACAAGGACTCGCGCGGGGACTTTGCGAACTATTTTGCGCTGCAACTCGAAGCCTGACGCGGTAGCCATTTCCGAAAGTGCCGCCGAGGTTGGTATGTTGATGCCGCGCTTGGACGAATCGCCGACAATTAAGACGAGATACTTGCCTTCAGCGAGTACACGAGCCATCTCTTTTATGGTTGCTCGCATATCTTGGAAATAATAGCGCAGCGCCCGGATTTCACGATCAATATCGTGTGATGCCTGACCGTTTCTCCAGGAGGCTAACCTCGACAGCGCATAATCTGCGGCTTCTGATCCTGTAGATGAATCATCAGCGCATTGTTTACGTGCGGAGATGCCTTTGCCGCCTATGCAAGCCTGTCGCAGGTCTTTAGGCTCTATGATCTGGTGCTTTTCAAACCACAGTTGAGTCAGTTGATGAATCTCAAGGTATTGATAGCAAGTTGCGTAAGGCGGGCTGGTGACGATGAGATCAAGGTGTCCATCGCCCAACTGCAAACATCTCGCATCCTGCAACTCGATTGCGCATCGCGATTTGAGAAGGCCGAGATCAACGTTGGCCTGAATTAAATCAGTATGGTATACCTCATTGCGCCGAATCATATCGCGGACCTGACGGCGAAAGCTATCGACAGGATCGCTCAGGATTTTATCGAGGTCTTTTTGTGGCTTGGTGCTGCCGCTGATCCAGATCGAACACCCTCGCAATATGTTGGAAAATGCGCAGAGAAGAAATGTGCGAACATCGGGGTTTCGCAACCTGGTGATCAATTGAAGCTGTTGCTTGATGACCCTTCTGTGAGCGGCTGGAAACCAGTAAGCCAATCGCTCTTTAGAACTGGCTCGCGCAATATTGATTGCCAGTATCGAGGCTTTCTCGGTTTTAGTTATAGTTCGTCTGCCGATGCGAGGCAGCGCGTTTAGTTGTGCATTCAGCCATCGCCAGGAATTGTTGAGTGTTGTCGGGTCTAGGGGATTACACTTGGCTTTGCTGATCAGGAGCGCCACGGGGTTGATGTCTGCTCCCCAAAAAGCCCGTCCGGCGCGAAGCGCCTCTATTGCAGTGGTTGCTGAACCAAGAAATGGATCGCCAACGAGCGATCCAGGAGTCGAGTATTCTTCAATGATACGACGCACCAGTTGGGGAATGAACTTGGCCGGATAACGATGGTAGCCATGTGGCCCCCACAAAGTCTGAGAGGGCTTCAACCTGGCGAATGACCAGTCCCCTTCAGCGTGTAATACCTTTTCCGTAACGGAAGTAGCGATTGGAGAAGGGACTGCCAAGATGCCTGACATGCTTGCACCTCTCAGTAAAAGATCCCTGCAAGGTATCCTGCTTGTCCGGGGGCTTTACAACGAGGAGGCTACGGATAAATAGTGATTGGGGCAATCCTGATACAGACGGGGTACACGATTCAAACTGTCCGGTCAAGGCAATCTAAACTTCAGTCTTACTTGTTGGAGTATATAACTTTAACTTGTGGTGTCAACTTAATTGTTATTCTTTTTACTTCAGGGAGAGTAATTGTTTCATGAAGAGTGAATAAAAAACGCAACACCTTGCCCCATTGCAAAATCCAACATCGCAATCAGTTGAGCTTCCGCCACTCCTTTCTTTTTTGAAACGGCTACCTGAGAAGCGAAGGATTGAGGAGCGTGCATTAGCATCAGTGCAAACCGTACAACGGCCTTACACATTCTTATCCAAGCCTATATTCAAAGAATCGCGTCGAAGTTTGAATATAAAAATCCATATTCAAACTTCGACGCCTGTGCCAATCTCCTCTCTTTCATGCCGCTACCGATGAACTATGCTCATCGCACAATTCTCGATTTAGAAATTCCCAGCGGTGGCCTTGAATTGACGCCTTGATCTTTTTGTAAGACCCTGCCGAATCAGTAGGCGGCTCATGCTTGTCACACTCAAAACAACGCCATATTCGCTTTTCACTTGCTCGCATAATTGCTTGAGGGTGGCCGATGGTCGCTGCTCAATAAGGCTGCGCAACAACTCCGGTGTTAGTTGTTGATGGAGAGGGCTTGGTCTTTCAGGCAATGGTTTAAGCAGTTCGAAGTTTACTTCATCCACTACCGAATTGTGACTATGACGATAGGCCATTGCGGTCGCAGCACGGTCTTTTTCTCTTACCGAATTGCGGTCACGGAGGCGCAGCATTGTGGTCGCAATGCTGTCTTCTTTGCTCAACGAATTGCGGTCACGGAGGCGCCGCGTTGCGGTCTCAATTCCGTTGCTCAATACAGCCTTGGTTTTATTACTCCCATAGCCATCCGGCCCTTGGCTTTGATCTTTCAACGGCTCTAACGGAATTATCCCTTTGATTCTTACGCGATCCCCCTCAAAAAGGATTCCCGTCAACAATAGCTGCAAGAAACGCTGACGCTCTTCGTGAACATAAGATTTGAGGCGTCGTGCGGCGATTTCACAGTATTCAATCAAGGATCGCTCGATTAAGGAAAAGTCTGGTAAATCGGGATTCGTTGCTATCTTTGCCTTCCTTGCTTCGAGTGAACCTCTTCTTACTTTGAACTGCTCAAGCTCTCGACTCAACTGTGCAGGTGATAGAACGCCGGTTCTGTACGCTTCGATAATCCGCGATTCTTCCTTTTGAACCTGCCTTAACGCCTCTTCAATCTTATCAATCTCCGTTCTCATTCCCTGAGCATTTGTTTTCTCGCGCTTATAGAATTTCTTCAACTGTTCCGCGATAAGAGAGGGGTTCAGCACAGCCTCTTGAATGGCATGCCATACAACTTCATTCAAACATTCTTCCCTAATAGCCGGAAGTTTCCCGCAGCGGGTAAGGCAGCGATAGTAAAACTTTCCATGATTCGGGTCTCCTACATACCGCGCCCCGCACTCACCGCATTTGATTAACCCCTTAAGCAAATATTGGTGCTTCGCATTGCGAGGAGAAAATGCGATGTTAGCAGTAAGTTGGCGTTGCGCGCGCTCCCATTGGTCCCGTTCTATGATTCGGAGATGTTGAGGTAAGACAACCGGCAGCCAATCTGATCGGGGACGTAGGCGGTTACTGCTTTTAGGCGACCGATTGTATTGAGCAGTTTTCACAGGTTTGCTCGCTTCGCATTTCTCATTCTTGTTGTAATACCAAACCCCTGCATAGATTTCGTTTCGGAGGATACGTAGCACGCTCGATTTCGCCCATCTCCTCTTCCCCTTTCTTGTGGAAATGTTCATCGCATTGAGGCGCTGGACCACTCTTCGGGCCGATAGTCCCTCCTTATCTACCCATTCGTACATTTGCCTCACTACGGTCGCTTCTTCAGGCACAGTATCAAGTTTCCCTTCAGTGCCGGTTGAGCGGTCTTTGGGAATGTAGCGAAATCCATAGGCGGCAAGTGCGCCAATGAATTGTTGTCGCACCTCCACCTTATGCCTTCGTCCGCGCCTCGTGCGATCAGCAATCAGTTCTCGCTCAAATTCCGCAAAGCTGCCGAGAATGTTTACCATCAAGTTATAGGTCGGACTCTTTTCCGCGGGCAGCTTTCTGAATATAACCTGGACACCGCGCCGCTCCAGGTCTCTTTTGATAATTCCCAAATGAGATACGTCGCGCGCCAGTCTGTCCACATCATTGATGAGGACGGCATCGAACAATCCCTTCGCCGCCTGATCACGCAATTGGTCTAATTCCGGCCTTGCCAGAATGGTTCCGCTCCATCCTTCATCTTTGTAGACACCGGTAATCTGCCATCCTTTCTCTTTCGCAGAGTACTCCAACTCTGCGACCTGGGAATCTATGGTTTGTCCATCTCGCTGCTCTTCGGTTGAGACCCGAGCGTAGAGGGCCACGCGTATGGTTTGGACAGGGCTGTCTTTCATCGAGAATTACGCATACTCCTGGAATCTGGCTGCCACTTGGACTCGGCGGGATGATGTATTCTTCAAATCCCGCTACGAGCATGGCGCATGATCGTCACTCGAAGGTTTTTTGTCAAAATGGTTATCCACATGCATACGTGCAGGCTGATTTGGAAGCGTACCTTTGAACAGCATTTCATATACGGCCAGCAGACGGTCCGTTGCATCAGGAACAGATTCTTGCTCCCATAGTATTTCGAGCATCACGTCATTCCTGCATATATCGCCCGGTTTTTTATTCGCATCCCTTCGGTGCTTCATTCGTCAAGTGAGTGCCGAGTGCGCGATTTGTAAGGTGGAGAATTTCACCAAGTCTTCGCGCGTCTGCAATGTCCAGCATATCCCGTGACGATTTCCTTACGAAAGGCGATGGAAGTTTTTCTTTCCGGCAACTCCACCAGTCTTTTTCTGTCTCAAGAAGGCAGTACCCTCAAGCTCAAATGACCCGACGCCCAAACCTTCTTGGTCTTGCCATCAAGTATCACGAGGCATTGCCGCAAAGAATTCGCCGTTACTTGAACAGTCGCGGCATCCCCGATGAAGTCATTAACTCCAACCTTCTGGGCTGGAACAGCCAGCACATCACGATTCCAATCTACAACCGTGAAGGGGTAGTAACCTCTCTCAGAATGGCCAAAGACCCGGAGGATAAACGTCCTGGCCCCAAGATACTCTCATCCCCCGGTTCGACAGTGGAACTCTACGGTTGGGATCAGGTACTCAAGTGCCCTTCACAGATTGTCATTTGCGAAGGCGAGTTTGACCGGCTTGTTCTTGAAGCAAACGGATTCTGGGCAGTTACTTCAACCGGCGGCGCAGCAACTTTTCGCAGAGAGTGGGCTGAAGAGTTGAAGGCCATCAGTCAAGTGTACGTGTGCTTCGACCGGGATGAGGCGGGACAGCGCGGCACAACGGTAGTGGGCGTGATGATCCCACTAGCAAGAGTTGTTGAACTCCCGAAGGAGGTCGGGCAAGGCGGTGATGTAACTGACTTCTTCGCTCGCCTGGGGAAGACCCGCGAAGATTTCTTGAAGCTCCTTGATCGAGCCAAGCCCATAGAATCAGCCTCAAGGCTCGCAATGCAAGAGTCAGCCGCAACTCGATCCCTGCTAAGAGACCGAAATGCTGGCTCGCCCCTCATCAAGCGAATTCTCCGCGTCAAAAGTCAGATTCCCATCGCCGAAATCGTTGGCCAGTACATGACACTTAGTACATTGGAACCTAAGTTTTCGAACTTTTCTGCGATTTGAGAATTCTAATTTGATAGGGCAGAGAAATAGATTCAACACCACTGGATGTTTGAATAAAAAGTCGAATTTTTTAGTTTCC
>Ga0187893_10002330_pt1 | contig 42045 bp, 42 predicted proteins | sample MA1701074metaG_FD_139574 | JGI IMG/M metagenome (GOLD analysis project Ga0187893, IMG submission 139574) | White microbial mat communities from a basaltic lava cave in the Kipuka Kanohina Cave System on the Island of Hawaii, USA - MA170107-4 metaG ...
CACTGGGCCAATGCGGACCTGCACGGCGTCGGACAACTACATCGGCGCGATGCTGCGGGACGCGGCGGGAGCCGCGACGTGAGCATTCCTGATCAGTTGAGGGGGACCCGCTCGACCTGGCCGTGCTGCAGGACATCGTAGGCGCAGGCGGACCCCTGGAGGCCCGCGCCGAGCACCAGCATGCGCATCGCCCGACCAGCCTCCGGACACCGGGAACGGGAGCGCGGAAAGCTAGCGGGAGGCCCCGATGGCGGGAAGCGAAGGGGACGCTTCGGGACCGGCTAGCGCACGACGAAGAGGAGCGAGGGCTCGAGCCGGGGGTCGACGAGCATCTGGCCGACGAGGCCGTAAGTCGCCGAGTCGAGCGCCGGGTCCACCACCCAGCGGAGGTAGCGCAGCTCGACGGGGCCCGGCTCCATGGAGACGACGGTTTCGTACGTCGAGTCGGGGCAGGACGCGCTCGCCGGCACCGTGGCGCGGAGCGTGTCCCCGCGGAGGACCAAAACATTGACATCGCAATCGGCGCGCACGCGCACAGGGACGCTCTGGGAGGTGGCCGCGCTGCGGACGAGCTGCTCAATCCAAATCGTATCGCCCCGCCCGGCCGCGGAGATGGTATCGCCCGCTTCGGCGCACCCCGCGGGCCCCGGCGAGCAGCCCAACGTGCGCACGGAGTACGCGAGCGACGACGCGCTGAATTCGGAGTCGAGACAGCCCGCGCCGAGCAGCGCTGCCGAGATCGCGACCGCGATCCCCGGGATCCGCGCGCGGCGCCGCGTCACGGGCCCAGCTCCACGCGCAGGAATCGCACGATCGCGCCCCACGCCGAATCCGCGGCGGCGGGATTGTCGCGTGTGCGCAGGAAGCCGTGTCCCGTGCCGGGATACACCGCATAGTCGTAGCGCTTCCCCGCCTCGCGCATGGCACGGGCGACGTCGGGCAGCGCCGCGTTGATGCGCGCGTCGTTCTCCGCGTAGACGCCCAGGCCAGCGGCACGGATGCGCGCGATGTCGGCAAGCTCGGGCCCGGCGCCGTAGCACACCACGAAAGCGGCGAGCGCCGCGCTGTTGGTCGCGTAGCGGAAGCTCTGCCGGCCACCCCAGCAGAAGCCGATCACGCCGATGCGGTCGCGGCGCACGGCGGGGAGGGTGCGCAGGTAGGTGTGCGTGGCGTCGAGATCCAGGGTGAGCGAGTCCGGCGGCAGGCCGCCGATCAGACGACGCGCGCTATCGGGCGATGCCGGCGTGCCGCCGCGGCGCGACAACAGATCGGGTGCGATCGCCACGAACCCGTCCCGCGCCAGCTGCTCGGTCGTCGCCCGAACGAAGTCCGAGAGTCCGTAGATCTCGTGGATCACGATCACCGCCGGCGCCGGGTCGCGCCGCTCGGGGTACGCCAGGTAGGCGGTGACGGTGTCGCGGCCGGAGGGGAAGCGAACGTATTCCGTGTGGACGTCGGGGCGGCCCAGGACGGCCCACGACGGCCCACGACGGCCTAGGTCATAGCCCAACAACGCCACCGCAACCAGCACAGCGCCGGTCCCGGTCCCCACCTTGACCGCCGTTGCCCGCCCTCGACCGTCCTGGGCCGTCCTCGCTCTCATCTTCTCCCCTCAGTTCACGGTGAACGTCCGGGTCGCGCTGCCCACCGGCGTGATCAGTAGCCGTCCTTCGATCCGATACCGGCCGCGCGGCACCGCCGCGTTGAGATGCCAGAGGAATAAGCGATCGACTCCCGACGACTCGGACACGAACACCCCGTCCACCGAGTCGGGACAGGTGATCCCCTGGGCGAACGTCCGGGCGGCCACGCCGTCGAGAAAGGCCACGGCGTTCTCGGCGCAGTAACCGCGGATCGTCACGGCGACGCTGTCGCCCGCGCGGGTGCCCTGCAGCGTGACGTGGAGGGCCATCGTGTCGCCGCGGGACGCGCTGTCCACCAGGGTCTGCACGGCGCACCCCTGCGCGCAGCGGTACAGCGACACGCGGTATGCGATGTTGTCGGGGCCCGTGGAGTCGCAGCCGCTCGCCGCGGACAGGGCGACCAGAAACGCCGATGCCCGCCGGACCCTTGCCCGTCCTGGGCCGTCCTGGGCCGTCTTGGGCCGTCTTGGGCCATCCTATGGTCCCGCATACACGCCTCCGATCGCCGATCCCGGTTCCGGCATCCGCTCCCGACTCGCCAGCGCCTCCGCCGCCGCCTGCTCGACGGCAGCCGCCACCTCGGCCTCGACGGCGGCCAGCTCGGCCTCCGTCCGGCCGTCCTCCTTCAAGTGCTCCTCGTACAGGCCGATGGGATCGCGCTGGCCCCACCGCTCGAACAGCGCGGCCGGGAACGTCTCCCGTGCCTCCTGCTCGTCGTGCGTCGCGTGGCCCCCCATGCGGAAGGTCTCCGCCACCAGGACGGCGGGCCCGTCGCCGCGGCGGCACCGCTCCACCGCGATCGCGGTCGCGGCGTAGGCGTCGAGCACGTTGTTGCCGTCGAAGGACGCGCCCGCCATACCGTAGCTCGCCGCCCAGTCGCTGAAGTCGGACGGCAGGTGATGCTGCTCCAGCCGGGTGCCCAGGGCGACCTGGTTGTTCTGGAGGATGAAGATCGCCGGGACCCGCTGGACCGCGGCGAAGTTGGCGCCTTCGTGCACCGGCGCGGCCTTGGTCGAGCCGTCTCCGATCCACGTGAGCGCGACGCGGCGCTCGCCCCGCAGCTTGAACGTGAGGGCGATCCCTGCGATGACGGGCACCATGTCGCCCACGTGGGACACGGGCTGGAGCACGCCGCGCGCGAAGTCGCCGCAGTGCAGGTCGCGGCCCGCCGAGGGGGAGTCCGCCGTCGCGAGATAGGCGCGCAGCATCGCGGCCACGGGCATGCCCAGCTCGCAGCAGGCGGCCGCGTTGCGGATCATCGGCGCCACGACGTCCCGCCCGGCCTCGAGCGCGCGACAGGGGCCTACGGTCGTGGCCTCTTCGCCGGTGCCGAGCCAGGCCTTGGAGATCACGCCGGTGCGCACCCAGCGCTTGAGCTGGACGTCGTGGAGCCGCGCCCGCACCAGGCCGCTGTACAGCCCGAGCTTGTCGGCGGGGGTGAGGCGCGCCACGACGGCGGCGCGCTCGGGGGAGGATGCGACGGTGGCGCGATACGCCCGCACCAGGGCGGCATCGGGCTTCCAGGCGACGTATTCCGGCGGGTCGAACGCGGGGAACCGCTTCACCGGATCCCGGCGGCGCTCCGTCCCACGACCCGCCCGTCCTGCTTGAACACCGCGCCGTCCTTCATGACGAAGTCCACGCGCTCGAGCGCGGTGACGTCGGCGAGGGGGTCGCCGCGCACCGCCACGAGATCCGCCAGCTTGCCGGCGGCGACGGTGCCGAGGTCGCGCTCGCGGCCGAGCAGCGTGGCGCCGTTCAGCGTCCCGGCCTGGATCGCCTGCATCGGCGTCATGCCGTGCCGCGCCATCAGCGTGAACTCGTGCCCGTTGGTGCCGTGCGGGAAGACGCCGGCGTCGGTGCCGAGGGCGACCTTCACGCCGGCGGTCACCGCGAGCCGGAACGAGCGCTCCAGGCGCGGCGCGATGGCGAGCGCCTTGGCGGCGATGGCGGGGGGCAGGCGGCCTTCGCGCGCGAGCCGCGTGACGCCCTCGCCCGCCATCAGCGTGGGCACGAGGTAGGTGCCTCGCTCCCGCATCAACCGGACCGCTTCCTCATCGAGAATCGACCCGTGCTCGATCGATGTGACGCCGGCGCGGACGGCGGCCTTGATGCCTTCCGTGCCGTGGGCGTGCGCCGCGACGCGCCGCTCGGCCATGCGCGCGGCCTCGACGACCGCGCGCATCTCCTCCTCGGTGTACTGCTGCACGCCGACCGAGTCGGCGGGCGACAGCACGCCCCCCGTCGCGCAGATCTTGATGACGTCGGCGCCGTACTTGACGTTGTAGCGCACCGCCTCGCGGATCTCGTCCACGCCGTCCGCCGCGCCGTCGGCGATCCCGCCCTGCGGGAACGCGCCCGCCCAGTAGCCCGCCGAGCCGTCGCAATGACCCCCGTTGATGCCGAAGGACACGCCCGCCGCGACGATGCGGGGTCCCGGGACCCAGCCCGCGTCGATCGCATTGCGCAGCGCCACGTCGGCGAAGGCTCCCGCGCCCACGTTGCGCACGGTCGTGAAGCCGGCCTCGAGTGTCTGCTGCGCGTGCGCCGCCCCGTGCAGCGCGTGCTCGGCGGGGCTCTGCGTCAGCTCGGCGTGCTGCCAGTCGCCGTCGCCGACGACGGGCCCCGCCAGGTGCACGTGCGCGTCGATGAAGCCCGGCAGGACCGTCCAGCTCGAGAGGTCGATCACCGTAGCCCCGGCGGGCACGGCGACCGCGGGGCCCACGGCGGTGATGCGGGCACCCTGAACCAGGATCACCGCGTTCCGCAGCGGCGCGGCGCCCGTACCGTCGATCAGCGCACCGGCACGAATGGCGATCACCGGGGCGGAGGGCGCGGCCTCCTGGGCCGGAAGGGCAACCGGCAGGGTGGCGAGCAGGACGATGGTGTGCAGCACCCTCATTTCAGCTTGTCCTTCAGCTTGCCGAGCAACCCGCCGCCCGCGTCGGCCGCGAGGGCGTCGGCGAACTCGAGCGCCGTCGCGAAGCGATCGTCCGGGTTGGACGCGAGGGCCTTCGCCAGCGCCTTCTCGAGGCCGGCGGGCAGATCGGGACGCGCCTCGCGCAGCGGGGTCGGGGCGCCGCGCAACCGCGCGATCATCATCTCCTGCGCGTTGCGGCCCTGGAACGGCAGGCGGCCCGCGAACATCTCGAACGCGAGGATACCCAGGGCGTACACGTCGCTGCGGGCGTCGAGCGGCTTGCCCCGGATCTGCTCGGGGCTCATGAACTCGGGCGTGCCGAGGATGATCCCCGTCGCCGTGAGCTTCTGGATCGCGGGGTCGGCGCGGCGCTCCTTGGCCAGCCCGAAATCCATCACCACCGCCCGTTCCCCACCCCCGTCCTCGGGCACGAGCATGACGTTCTCGGGCTTGAGATCCCGGTGAATGATGTGCAGCTCGTGGGCGTGCTGCAGCCCGGCGCACACCTGGCGCAGGATCGCCACGCCCGTCGTGAGGTCCATGGGGCCCGCCCGCACCTCACGATCCGACAGCAGCTCGCCCTGGAGGTAGGGCATGACGAGATAGATGAGGCCGTCGTCCGATTCGCCCAGGCGGAGGATGCGGCACACGTTGGGGTGGTCGAGGCGCATCGCGAGCCCGGCCTCGCGGCGCAGCCGCTCGACCGAGCTCTTGTCCGTGGCGAGCTTGGGCGACAGCACTTTGATCGCCACCGTTGCGTTGCTGCCGATCTCCTGCGCCAGGTAGACGTACGACATGCCACCCTCGCCCAGCTTGCGAATCACCTGGTAGCGGGCGTCGAGGATCTGGCTGGACAGGCTGGACGCCCGATCGACGCCGGCGCTGCGGGGCGGCGTGAGCGGAGCCCGCACGCCCGTGCCGCTGGAGGCCGGCGGGGCCGCGGCGGGCTTCCCCTGGACGTCCACGAGCATGGTCCCGTCGTTGGCGCAGAACCGCGCCGTCGCGCCGTACACGGCGCCGCACTTGGGGCAGCGACGCTGGCTCACTGGCGCACCAGATTGCGCCCTTCGTTCTTGGCGCGGTAGAGGGCCTGGTCCGCGACCGCCACGAAGCCGTCGACCGTCTTGACGCGCTCATCCGGGAAACAGGCCACGCCGATCGACACGGTGAGGTGCAACGGATCCTCGCCCGGGTCGGCGAAGTCGCGCGCTTCGATGCGCTTGCGGATGCGCTCGGCGAACGTGGCGGCGCCCTCCCGGGCGGTCTCCGGCATGGCGACGACGAATTCCTCTCCGCCGTAGCGCGCCACGATGTCCACCGAGCGGGCCTCGCGACGCAGCAGGTCGCCGACCTGACGGAGCACGGAGTCGCCGGCGACGTGTCCCCGATTGTCGTTGACCTGCTTGAAGCGGTCGATGTCGGCGAGCAGCAGGGCCACGGAGAGATCGTAGCGGCGGGCCCGGTCGAGCTCCGCGTCCAGCGCGTCGGCCAGCGCCCGGCGGTTGAGGCAGCCGGTGAGCGCGTCGGTGGCCGCGAGCTGCTCCAGGCGCCGCTTGTCCGACACGGCCGTCTCGAAGTGGTAGGCCTTCTCGATGGCGCCCACGGCGGTGCGGATCACCGTCTCGGCGAACGACCCGTCGGCCCGCGTGAGGGGCGGGTCGTCGCCCGTGGTCCGCAGGAAGAACACCCCCCGCTGCTGGTCCTGGATCGAGAACGGGACGGCCACCGCGGAGCGCGTGGGCACTGTGACGTTCTCCTTCTCCCAGCGCACCCGCTCCTCGGCGTACAGCGGGTCGGTGCGCACGTCCTCCACCAGCACCAGCGCCCCGGTCGAGATGGCGCGCCGGATTTCGGGATAGCGCGCCAGCTCGATCTGGAGGTTGCGCAGCATCGGGTTCTCGTAGGCGGCGACCACGAGGCCCATCTCGTCGCCCGGCGTGGCGAGCACCATGGAGCAGCGCGCGATGTTGAGCACCCGCGCGACGCGCCGGGCCAGGATGTGGTAGATCTCGTCCGGCTTGAGTGAGTCGGTGACCTCATGCAGGATCTCGACCATCGCGGCGCGGCTGCGCGCCTCGTCGCGGGCCCGGGCCAGCGCCTGGCTGGCGCGCAGCTGGGCCTCCACCCGCGCGAGCAGCTCCCGCACGCGGAACGGCTTGGCGATGAAGTCGGCGGCGCCCAGGCCGAGCGAGCGCACCGTGGCTTCCTCGGGCGGCATCGACGACACCATCAGGACCGGCAGGTCCTTGAAGCGGTCGTCGCCCTTGAGGCGCTGGAGCACCTGCAGCCCGTCGATCTTCGGCATCATGATGTCGAGCAAGAGGAGCTGGGGGCGCTCCTCCTCGAGTCGCGTGAGAATCGCCTCCGCCTGGTCGGCGACGGCGACCTCGTAGCCGTTCTCCTTGAGGATCCAGGTCAGGGTCTGCACCAACGACTGGTCGTCGTCGGCGACGAGGATCTTCGTGGGACCGATCGTCTCTGGCATGGGTTCGGTAGTCAGCTCTCGAGCAGCGCCGGGTCCACGTTGCCGCCGCTCACGACGACCACCGTGGGCCCGGACGGCGCGACCGCGCCGGTCAGCAGTGCCGCGGTGGTGGCGGCCCCCGAGGGCTCCACCGCGAGCCGGCAGCGGCGATATAGAAGATGCATCGCTTCCCGGATGCTGTCATCCGTCACCAGCACGGTCCCGGCGAGGCGGTCCCGGTGGGCCCGCAGCACCGTGAAGGGGATCGTCCCCACCGTGAGCGTGATCAGCCCGTCGGCGATGCTGGCCGTGCGCTCGAGCGTGACGGGCGCCCCGGCCGCCAGGGAGCGCGTGAGCTTCGGCGCGCCTTCGGGCTCGACCCCCCAGACCCGTGCCGCGCTGCCGGCGGCCGCGAGCCCTGCGACGACCCCCGAGATCAGCCCGCCCCCGCCCACGGGCACCACGACCGTCTCCACCTCCGGCAGCTGCTCGGCGATCTCGAGCCCGAGCGTTCCCTGCCCGGCCACGATGTCCACGTGGTCGAAGGGCGGGATGATCGCCAGGCCCTCGCGCGCCGCGATCTCCTCGGCCCGCCGGCGGCGGTCTTCCGACGTCCGCCCCGCGAGCTGGACCTCGCCGCCCCAGCGCCGCACGCCCTCGATCTTGACCGCCGGCGCCGTCTCCGGCATCACGATCACGGCCCGCACCGCGAACGCGCGCGCCGCGTAGGCGACGGCCTGGCCGTGATTGCCGCTGGAGTAGGTGATCACCCCGTGCCTGCGCACGGGGTCAGGCAGTCGGCGAATGGCGTTGTACGCGCCCCGGATCTTGAAGGCGCCGATCGGCTGGAGGCTTTCCAGCTTCAGGTAGACTCGCAGGGGCTCGCAGAACACGAGCGGCGTGCGCAGCGCCACGTTCCGCAGCGCGAGCCCCGCGTCCCGGATCGCCGCCGCATCGACCACGCTATTTGCGGGCGCGGGCCTTGGCCTTCGCCTTGGCGGCTCTGGCCTTGCGAGCCGGGGCGGGCGCGGTGTCCTCCCCTTCCTCGTCCTCGCCCGCCTCGTCCTCGTCCTCCTTCACGACGCGGGCGACGTCCACCACCAGGTCGCCGGCGACGAGGTTCATGATTTTGACGCCCTGCGTGTTGCGGCCCGAGACCCGGATCCCCTCGACCGGCACGCGGATCATGATGCCCTTCTTAGTGATCATCATGAGCTCGTCGTCGGCCAGCACTTCCTTGAGGGCGACGATGTCGCCCGTCTTGTCGGAGCGCTTGAGGGTGATGATGCCGCGCCCGCCCCGGTGCTGCACGCGGTACTCGTCCAGATCCGAGCGCTTACCCATGCCCTTCTCCGTGACGCACAGCAGCGTGGACGCGCGGCGCACGATCACGAGATCGATGACCCGGTCCTTCTTGTCCAGCGCGACGCCCTTCACCCCGCCGGCCGCGCGGCCCATCTCGCGCACGTCCTTTTCGTGGAACCGGATGCTCATCCCCTGCCGCGTGGCGAGGACGATGTCGTTCGAGCCGTCGGTGACCTGCACGTCGATCAGCTCGTCTCCCTTGTCGATGTTGATCGCCCGGATGCCGTTGGAGCGCGGGTTTCCGAACTCGGAGAGCCGGGTCTTCTTCACGACTCCGTTCTTGGTGGCGAAGAAGAGGTGCTGCTCGTCGGAGAACTCGCGCACCGGCACGAGCGACGCGATGCGCTCGTCGGGCTTGATCGCGATACAGTTCACCACGGGCTTGCCGCGCGCCGCGCGGGCGGCCTGCGGAATCTCGTGTACCTTGAGCCAGTAGCACTGCCCGCCCTGGGTGAAGAACATCACGTAGTCGTGGGTCGAGGCGATGAACAGGTGCTCGACCCAGTCGTCCTCGCGCTGGTGGGCCGAGATCACGCCCTTGCCGCCGCGGCGCTGGCGCCGGTAGGCCGAGACCGGCAGACGCTTGATGTAGCCCGCGTGGGACATGGTGATCACCATGTCCTCCTCGGCGATCAGATCCTCGATCGAGAACTCCCCCTGGTCGGCGACGATCTCGGTGCGCCGCGCGTCGCCGAAGCCGTGGGCCAGCTCGGTCAGCTCCTCCTTGAGGATCTTCATGCGGCGCGGCTTGGAGGCCAGGATCTCCTTGCACTCCTTGATGAACTTGCGGATCTCGCGCAGCTCGTCCTCGAGCTTGGTGATCTCCAGCGCGGTGAGCCGGGCGAGCCGCATGTTGAGGATCTCGGCGGACTGCCGCTCGGACAGCTTGAAGCGCTTGCGCAGCGCGGCGTCGGCCGCCGGGACGTCCTTGGATTTCCGGATGATGCGGACCACCTCGTCGATGTGGTCGACCGCGATCTTCAGGCCCTCGAGGATGTGCTCGCGGTCCTGCGCGCGCTGCAGCTCGAACTGCGTGCGCCGCGTGACGACGACGTGGCGGTGGTCGATGAAGTGCCGGAGCAGCTCCGTGAGGCCCATCTCCTTCGGCACGCCGTCCACCAACGCCAGCATGATGGCGCCGAAGGTCACCTGCATCTGGGTGTGCTTGTACAGCTGGTTCAGCACCACCATCGGCACGGCGTCGCGCTTCAGCTCGACGACGAGCCGCACGCCTTCCCTGTCGGATTCGTTGCGGACGTCGGTGAGCCCCTCGAGCTTCTTGGCGTCGTACAGCGCGACGACCTCTTCCTTCACGCGCTCGGGGCTCACCTGGTAGGGGAACTCGGTGACGACGATGCGCTGCCGGCCCGTCGACTCGGTCTCCTCGATCGTCGCCCGCGCGCGCACCGCGATCCGGCCCCGACCCTTCTCGTAGCACTCCTTGATGCCGTCGCGCCCGTAGATGATGCCCCCGGTGGGGAAATCGGGACCCTTGATGAACTTGCGCAGGTCCTTGACCCCGGCGTCGGGATGATCCACCAGGTGGATGATCGCCTGGACCACCTCGCCCAGGTTGTGCGGCGGGATGTTGGTCGCCATCCCCACCGCGATCCCCGCCGATCCGTTCACGAGGAGGTTGGGGAGCCGCCCCGGCAGCACGGTGGGCTCCTGCAGGCGGCCGTCGAAGTTGGGCACGAAATCGACGGTGTTCTTGTCGATGTCCTCCAGCATCGCGAGCGCGATGCGGGTGAGCCGCGCCTCGGTGTAGCGGTAGGCCGCGGCCGAGTCGCCGTCGACCGAGCCGAAGTTCCCCTGCCCTTCGATCAGCGGGTAGCGCAGCGAGAAGTCCTGCACCATGCGGACCAGCGAGTCGTAGACCGCGAGGTCGCCGTGCGGGTGGTACTTCCCCAGCACGTCGCCCACCACGGTGGCGCTCTTCTTGAACGGCCGCCCGGGGACCAGGCCGAGCTCCTGCATCGCGTAGAGGATCCGGCGGTGCACCGGCTTCAACCCGTCGCGCACGTCGGGCAGGGCGCGCTGCACGATGACGCTCATCGAGTAGTCGAGGAACGACTCGCGCATCTCGTCTTCGATGAGGCGCGGCAGGATGCGTTCGCGGGCGTTGGGTGCGGTCATGCGTTCTCGGCTGTCGGGTCGGGACTGAGGTGCTGCTGAGCGTGCTAAGTGGCTAGAAAATAATCACTTAGGCAGCAAAAGGCAACACGGGAAGGGCCACCAAGTTGGCCTGGCAGCACGGGTTGCCGGCAAGGACCTCCCGTTTCCCTTTTCCCCTTCTTCCTAGATCTCCACGGCGATCTTCCCCATCTGCTCCCCCCGCTCCAGCCGCTCGAACGCCGCCCGCGCGTCGGCCAGCGGATACACGCGATCCACCACCGGCCGCAGCGCGCCCGTCCCCAGGACGCGCACGATCTCGCGGTACTCAGCCTCGTTGCCCATGGTTGAGCCCATGAGGGTGAGGTGATTCCAGAACAGCCGCCGGATGTCGGTCACGGCCATCGGGCCGGAGGTGGCGCCGCACGTGACGAGGCGGCCCCCCTTGGCCAGCACGCGCAACGAGTCCTCCCAGGTGGCCTCGCCCACGTTCTCTACCACGACGTCCACGCCGCGCTTGCCCGTGAGCGCGCGCACCTCGGCGGCGACCTTCTGCCTGCGGTGGTTGAGCGTCACGTCGGCGCCGAGCGCGCGCGCCCGCTCGAGCTTCGCATCGCTCGAGCTGGTGGCGATCACCCGCGCGCCGCGCAGCTTGGCGATCTGCAGGGCGGCCAGGGAAACGCCGCCGCCGATGCCCCAGACCAGCACGGTCTCTCCGGCGCGGAGTTGCGCCCGCGTGACCAGCATGCGCCACGCCGTGAGCGTGACGAGCGAAAAGGCCGCCGCCTCGGGCCAGCTCAGCGCGGGATCCGTGGACGGGATCCGCACCGCGTTGCGCGCCGGCACCACGATGTGCCCCGCCAGGGTGCCCGGGACGTGCTCGCCGAGGAGCCGGTAGCGGACGCACAGCGAGTGCTCGCCCGCGCGGCAGAACTCGCACTCCTGGCACGACATGCCCGGGTTGAGGATCACCCGATCACCCGGGACGAGGTCCCCCACACCGCTCCCGACCGCCTCGATCACCCCTGCACCGTCGGCGCCGAGCACGTGGGGATAACGGTATGCAAGGCCGGGGATGCCACGAATGACGAAGCGGTCGAGCTGATTCAAGGCAGCGGCGCGCAGGGCCACGCGCACCTGGCCGGCACCGGGAGGGCCGGGGTCCGGAACGTCGGCGAGAGCGGTTTCCCCCGGGGCCCGGAGGACGAAAGCGTGCACCCGTTACGGCTGAATCGCCGGCGTCACGATCTGCTCCTGTGCGCCGCCGGGGATCGGCACGGGCGCACCCGAGCCGACGGGCTGGATGTAGACCCGATGCGGGCCGGTGCTCCGTCCCGGGCCGGCGAGCGGGACCACCAGGGCCAGGAGATCGCCGGCCGGCGCGATGGCGAACGCGCTGATCGAGAGATCGGTGCCCGTGAGCGGCGTGACCTGCCCCGTGGTGAGCTCCGCCTTCACGACCTGTGTCACCGTGCGGTTCCCCTCGCGGCGCTCCACCAGGTAGGCGAGGCCGCCGTCGCGCAGGAACCGCGGGTAGGACTCCTTCTGGGCGGGGGTCGGCTGGAATGCCCGCTGGCTCGTGCCGTCCCGAGCCATGAGCCAGATGTCCGTGGTGCCCTGCTGCTCCCGGACGAAGGCGATCGTCCCGCCGTCGGGTGACACGCTGGGCATGAAGTTGCGCGCCGGCTCCTGGGTGAGCTGCTGGGGCGCACCGCCGTCCAGCCCCTGGATGTAGATCTGCTGGCTCCGAGTCCGCTGTGAGTGGAACACGACGGCCCGGCCGTCCGGGGTAAACGCCGGGTGCCCGTCGGCGGCAGGATGGTTCGTGAGCCGCGCGGTGTTCGCCCCGTCCGCATCCATCACGTAGATCTCGGGGTTCCCGTGGCGGCCCGACGCGAAGGCGATGCGGGACGCGTCCGCCGAGTAGGCGGGGTCGATCGCGCTCGCCGAGTCGTCGGTCACGCGGCGCAGCTGCGACAGATTGCCGCGCTCCAGCGCGAACAGGAAGTAGCGCCCGCTGCGCGTGCTCGCGACCAGGATCTCGCCCTGGACCCAGACGTCGGCCGTGACGGCCTTGCCGCCGGGCGCCGTGGCCGTGATCTTCGCCCGGCCGTAGCCGACCGCCGTGACGGTGCCGTCCTCCGCCACGGTCGCGACCTCGGGCCGGTCACTCGCCCACGAGAGATTCGTCGCGGGCCCGATGACCGTCCCGGAGTCGTTCACGTAGTCGCCGCGCAGCTGCACCCGCTCGCCCGGCGCCAGGCCGGCGCGCGTGGCCGTGAGCCGGGGCGACCCCCCCACCACGTTGACGGTCCAGGTGACCGAGAGTCCCTGCCCCGGGGCTCGCACCACGAGCTGCGTCTTGCCCACGCCCCGGCCCGTCAGGAGGCCGGTCGCCGGGTTGAACGTGGCGACGGTGGAATCGACCACGCTCCAGCGCATCGGCGCCTCCGGCACCGGCGTGTTGTCCGCCGCCAGCGCCTGCACTTCGAAGCGCTGCGTGCCCGTCAGCGGAATCGTCAGCTCGTTGCGGGGAGGTGGGCGGGCCACGAGCACTTCGACAGGTCGGTGCACCGCCACCTCGACGGTGCGCGTCTGCAACAGCCCCGTGACGTTCAGCGTGGCCCGTCCCGGGCCGGCCGCCGCGACGACGCCGAGCAGGTTCACGCGCGCGACCTCGGGGTTACTCGAGGACCACTGCAGCGCCACCGGGCTGACCAGCCGGTTGGCCTGGGTGGGCACGATGACGTGCAGCCGCAGGCTGTCGCCCGGCGAGAGCAGGATCGGACCCTGCTCGGCGACCGCGATGTCGGCCTGCTGCACCACCACCGGGGCCGTCGCCGTGAACCCGCCCCCCGTGATCTGCAACGTGCCCTGCCCGGGGGCGAGCGCCACGACGTTCCCGTTCTGATCGACGCTGGCGACATCCTCGCGCAGCGACCGCCAGGTGACGCGCACCGGCGCCGCGGGGGAGCCGTCCACGCGCAGCGCGCGTGGCGATACGCGCACGACTTCCGACGGCAGCAGATAGATCGACGACGGGTCGATCCGCAGCGCCGCCGCGGCCCCCGTGCCCGCGGGCTGTCCCGCGAGGGGGTCGCCGGCGGGCTCCGCGCCGCCGGCGGCCGCCGGCGCGCCGCCGGTCACCTGCACCAGCACCTGACCCCGACGACTCCCCGCCTGCGCGTGGACGATCGCCACGCCGCCCGCGACACCCGTCACCGTCCCGGTGTTGTCCACGCGCGCGACCGCGGTGTTATTCGACGACCAGACGATCCGGACGGTGGGAATCACGTTGCCCAGACGGTCGAACGCCGTCGCCAGAACCCCCATGCGCTCGCCGACTCGGATGGTGATCGTGGGCGGAGCCACCTGCACCTCGGCGACGTTCTGCGCGGAGAGCACGCCGGCGGCGAGAAGGAGCAGGGGAGGGACGGTGAATCGTGTCCGGGTCATGGCAGGGCCAACGTACCGTCTCCTAAGTGCCGTTGTCAAGCCAACTTGTCACAGTTGCCACGTGACCCGGCAGTCCCGGCAACAGGCCGGCGCCGCCCGCCTGGAAACGCCCGCCGCAGACTCCGGGATGGTCCCCATGCGGCGCCGCTCGTGCCGTCGCAGCGCTCGATCTCTCAAGCGGTGTTCGCCGCAAGCCGACGCGGATGGTGACGAGCGACCACGCTGAGTCCGGCGAGCAGCACGAGCGGCAGCATGACCGTGAACTGATGCTACGGCAACGACATGGCAGGCGGGGTCGCAGGCGGTCGCGACGCCGCGCGCGCACCGGAGCGGTCCCGCTCCGCCCCATGCCCGTCACTTGCGCAGCAATGCGCGCGGGGTAAGCTATAGGCCACGACGGCGGACACAACCAGCGCGCCCACGGACACCACCAGTGGAGGAACGAGGCGATGCTCGAGTACACGGAAGCGATGGAAAGCGGCTGGCCGGGCTCCGGGATGATGGAGCCGATGATGCCCCCACCGCCGCCCCCCGCTCCGATGATGGGTGAGGGGATGGCGAAGCCCGAGCGCGCGGTCAGGCGCAAGGTCAAGCGGACCGTGAAGCGGAAGGTGGCGAAGGCGAAGCGGAAGGTCAGGCGGGCCAAGCGCAAGGTGACGCGCGCCGTCCGCCGCGGGAAGCGGAAGGTGCGGCGGGCAGCCCGCAAGCGTCGCCGCTAGAACACCTCGACCGTCGCGCGCGGGAGCGTCTCGCGGATGGCCGCGGCCATCTGTTCGAGGCGCTCCCGCGCTACGCTTCGGATCGTGGCATCGGGGGCGGGACGGTCCAGCGAGTAGAGGTGCACCGCGTCTGGATCGGCTCGGGCCACGAGCGGTAGCCAGGCCGCCAGCGACGCGTCACTCGAGGCGTCCCACCCGGCTCCGCGCACCACCATGGCCTGCACGGCATAGGGCTTCAGGGCGCGATAGGCGTCCGCGAGGGCCCCCGCGTCGTATCGCCCGCCGTTGACGAGCTCGGCGGGGCCGGGGTCGAGCTTCATCATGCGGGCGTCGAGCCGTAACAGGGCGTCTCGCACCCGGTCGGAGCCCGCCGCCAGGCCGTTCGACAGCACCCCGACGCGTGCCCGCGGTGCCACGTCGTCGCGCGCCGCGAGCACGCGATCGACGGCGACGGCGAAGCGGGGATGCATCGTCGGCTCGCCGTTTCCCGCGAAGGTGATCCAGGCGGGGGGCACCGCGAGCCGTTCCAGCGCGCGACGCACGGCGTTGGCCACTTCGTCAGGCGACGGCCAGCGGGCGTCCGCAGCGCGGGCCGTGTTGAAGCCGCACTCGCAATACGGGCAATCGAAGGTGCACAGCTTGGCGCCGAGCGGCGTGAGGTTCACACCCAGCGAGACGCCCAGGCGGCGCGAGCGCACGGGCCCGTTGACGATCGTCTCCCACAACGCGCCGCCGTCCGGCCGGTTCCGCTTGGGTCCCACCACCGGCAGCGGGGTTGCGTTGGCCATGCCGCAAGCTACGTTGTCCGCACTTCGGTCACCACGGGAGCGTGTTGTGCGACCGACGGTGTGGGTGTGCCTGGCGCTCGCGGGCTGCGCGGCGCCGCGCGGCTCGACGGCGGACGCGCAGGGCGAGATCGCCGGGATGCTCGCGCGCGCCGCGGGCGACTGGAACCGCGGCGATCTCGACGGCTTCATGGCCGACTACGCCAGGGACTCGCTCACCGGCTACGTCACCGGCGGGCACGTCCAGTACGGGTGGCAACCGCTCTATGACGGCTACCGATCGCGCTACTTCGCTCCGGGGCGGGCGCGGGACTCGCTCTCCTTCGACGAAGTGGCCGTGCGGGCGCTCGGGCCGGCCGCCGCGTTCGCCACCGCGCGCTTCGCGCTGCATCGCGGCGACTCCCTGGTCGCCAGCGGCCCCTTCACGATCGTGCTGGAAAAGCGGGGAGCGCGCTGGCTGATCGTGCACGACCACAGCCACTCCGACCCACGGCCGTGATGACGCCCGCGCGCGCGCTCCTCTGCGGCACCCTGCTCCTCGCCGGCTGCGCGCCGTCGGGCGAAGGCGTGCTGGTGCTCGAGGGCGCGACGCTGATCGACGGCTCCGGCGGCCGCCCGCTCGAGGATGCGGTCATCGTCGTGCGGGACGGGCGTATCGAGGCCGTCGCGCGCGTCGGCGAGATCCGGGCCCCCAAGGGAGCCCGCGTGGAGCTGCTCGTCGGCAAGACGATCATGCCGGGGCTGATCGACGCCCACGCGCACGTCGAGCGGTGGGCGCTGCCGCTGTACCTCGCGTGGGGGGTCACCACGGTACGGGACATGGGCGGCGGGACCAGCGAGTCCACCTATACCCTCCAACGGGACCTCAAGCTCGGCGCCGTGATCGGCCCGCGCATGTTCACGGCGGGACCGATGATCGACGGCGCGCCCGCCACGTACCGGGGCGCGACCGAGGTGGCGACGGCGGAGGAGGCGGGACGCGCGGTCGGGCAGCGCGCCATCGCGGGCGCCGATTACCTGAAGGTCTACACCAAGATCACGCCCGGCCTGCTGCGCGCCCTGAAAGAGGAAGCGAGCGTCCTGCGCCTCCCCATCGCCGCGCATCTGGGCCGGACCGACGCCCTCACGGCCGCCCGGATCGGCGTCGCGTCCATCGAGCACCTCTCCGGGATCGTGCAGGCGGCCGCCCCCGGCGGCGCGGCGGTCGAGCGCGCGCACGACCTCTTCCTGGCCGGCTGGACCGCCGAGGAGCAGGCGTGGACCACCCTCGACTCGGCCACCATCGCGCGCACCGCCCGGACCCTCGCGCAGGCCGGTGTGGCCATCGTTCCCACGCTCGTGCTCTACGAGATGCTGTCGCGGCTCGACGATCGCACGCTCCTCGCCCGCCCGGAAATGGCCGAGCTGCCGGCAGCGGGCGCGGGCGTGCGGGACGTGGCCGGCCTGGTGCGGCGCGCGGGCTGGCGCCCGGTGGACTTCGCCACCTTCCGAGCGGCGCGCCGGCCGCAGCACCTGTTCGTCCGCGAGTTCAAGCGCGCCAACGGCCTGGTCGCCGCCGGGAGCGACGCGACCAACCAGCTCCTCGTCCCCGGGGCGGCGCTGCACGACGAGCTGGCCCTGCTCGTGGACGCCGGCCTCGCCCGCCTCGAAGCGATCACCGCCGCCACCCGCCACGCCGCCCGCCTGCTCGACGCCGACTCGCTCGGCAGCGTGGCGGTCGGCAAGGTCGCCGACCTGGTGATCCTCAACGCCAACCCGGCGGACGACATCGCCGCCACCCGCGATATCGCGGCCGTCGTGATTCGCGGCCAGATGCTGCGGGTGGACTCGCTGCGCGCGACGTGGCGGCGGTGAGCCGGCTGTTGGTTGCCCTGCTCCTGCTCGCGGCGTGCGGGAAGGGGGAAGGGGGAAGCGCCAAGGGTAAGTCCGGCCCACACGATCTCCTGCTTCGCGGCGGGTGGATCGTGGACGGCACCGGCAACCCGCGCTCCCGCGGCGACCTCGCCATCGCCGGCGACCGCATCGCGGCGGTCGGCCCCGCCGGCGAGCCGGCCCGCGACACCGTCGACGTCGCAGGGCTCGTCGTCGCGCCGGGCTTCATCGACATGCTGGGACAGTCCGAGGACAACGTCCTCGTGGACAACCGGGTCTTCAGCAAGATCACACAGGGCATCACCACCGAAGTCACGGGCGAGGGCGGGTCGATCGCGCCGCTGACCGATGCCCTCGTCCTGGAAGACTCCGCCTGGATGCGGCGCTACGGCGTGACCAAGGACTGGCGCGACCTGGCGGGCTATTTCGCCCACTTGGAGCGCACCGGCTCCACCGTCAACATCGCGACGTTCGTCGGCGCTACACAGGTCCGGCGAGTCGTGATCGGCGACGCCGACCGCCATGCCACCCCCGAGGAGCTGGCGCGGATGGTCGCCCTCGTGGACACGGCGATGCGCCAGGGCGCGCTGGGCCTCTCCAGCTCCCTCGTGTACGCGCCCGCGATCTACGCGCCCACCGAGGAGCTCGTCGCGCTGGCGCGCGCGGCCGCGCGACACGGGGGCGTCTACGCCACCCATATTCGCAACGAGGGAACGGGGATCGACGCGGCGCTCGACGAGGCGTTCCGCATCGCGGTCGAGGCCGGCATCCCGGTCGAGATCTGGCACCTCAAGGTCGCCGGCCGCGCGAGCTGGGGGCGCATGGCCCAGGTGCTCGCCCGCATCGATTCGGCCCGTGCCGCCGGGCTCGACGTCGCGGCCGACCAGTATCCCTACACCCGGTCCGCCACGTCGCTCGCCGCCTCGATCCCTCCGTGGGCGCACGCGGGTGGCACCGATTCGCTCCTCGCCCGGCTGGGCGACCGCGCCACCCGAGCGCGGATCCGCGCCACCATGCTCGGGGCCGGGGACCGCGCGGAGAACTTCTTCCGCGGCGCCGGCGGGGCCGCGGGGGTGCTCATCGCGAGCGCGTTCGCCGACTCGCTGCGCTATCTCCAGGGCCGGACCGTCGCCGAGATCGCCGCGAGCCGCCGCCGCGATCCGATCGAGACCCTGTTCGACATCGTGCTCGCGGACCGGGCCCGCACCGGCGCCGTGTACTCGTCGATGAACGAAGCGGACGTGCGGGCGGCGCTGCGCCATTGGTGGGTCGCCGTCAACACCGACTACGGCGGCGTGGCCCCGGACGGCCCCTTTGCCGAGGTGCGCCCGCACCCGCGGACATACGGGTCATGCACCAGAATCCTCGGCCACTACGTCCGCGAGCTGGGGCTGCTACCGCTCGAGTCGGCGGTGCGCAAGATGACCTCGCTCGCCGCCCAACGGGCCGGGCTCGCGGATCGGGGCCTGCTGCGGCCAGGGATGTTCGCCGACATCACCGTCTTCGACCCACGCACGGTCGCCGACCGCGCGACGTTCACGCAACCCCACCAGCCGTCGGTCGGCATCGTGCACGTCTTCGTCAACGGCCAGGCCGTCCTGCGCGACGGCCGGCTGACCGACGCCCGGCCGGGGCGGGGCCTGCGGGGACCGGGCTACGTGGCACCCGCTCGGTGACGCTCGGCCGCCTCATCCTCGCCTGGCTCCCGGTCGCAGTGCTGTTCGCCGTGGTCGGTGGACTGGGAGTGCGATTCTACTCCTTCGCCCAACGAGAACCGCAGGAATCGACGCAGGTCGAGGGCAGGATCTGGGTCTTCACGAAGCGGGACGTGCTGTGGCGCTCGGCGGAAGCCCTGGTGGCGACGCTGCTCGCCTCGCTCTGGTTCGATTCACTGGGGCACGGCGGATGGTGGCTCCTCTTCCTCCTGGTCGGGCTGCTCGTGGCGTTGCCTGGACTCCAAGGGAGTCCCGCACCCCTCGCCGGCGCCTGGTGGCGGCGCGAGCGTTTCGTGCTGGCGCTCAGAGAGGTCGCGCGCTACGTGGGCGCAGGAGCGTTACTGGCTTGGATGCTGGGATAGGCCAGGGACACAGCGGCGTGATCTGAGCACACGTTTCCCGTTTCCCGTTTCCCGTCCATATTCCCCGCATGGCCTCTTCGGTACCCGTGGCGATCCGGCTCACGTCCTTCTCGCACGGCGCGGGCTGAGCCTGCAAGCTCGGCCCCGCCGAGCTGGCGCAGGTCCTGCGTCACGTGCCCGTCGCGACGGATCCGCGGATCCTCGTCGACGCCTCGACCCGCGACGACGCCGCCGTGTTCCAGGTGGCGGACGATCGCGCGATCGTGGCGACGGTGGACTTTTTCGCGCCCCTGGTGGACGACCCGTACGATTTCGGGCGCATCGCGGCGGCGAACGCGTTCTCCGACGTGTATGCGATGGGTGCGACGCCCCTGTTCGCGCTGAACCTGGTCTCCTGGCCGCGAGACCGGCTGCCGTTCGACGTCCTCGGTGACGTCCTGCGCGGCGGCGCCGACGTCGCCCGCGAGGCCGGCGCGTTCGTGCTCGGCGGCCACTCGGTCGACGACCCCGAGCCGAAGTACGGCATGGTGGTGTACGGCGAGGTGCACCCCAGTCGGGTGATCACGATCGCGGGGGCGCGGCCGGGCGACGTCCTCGTGCTCACGAAGCCGATCGGCACCGGGCTGCTGACGACCGCTCTCAAGCGCGACCTGCTCACGGAGCGCGACCTCGGCGACGCCGTGGCCGCGATGACGACGCTCAACGCCGGCGCCGCCCGCGCCATGGTCGCCACGGGAGTGCACGCGGCGACCGACGTGACGGGCTTCGGCCTGCTCGGCCACCTGCACAACCTGCTCCGGGCGAGCGGCGCCGCGGCGGAGGTCACGGCCGCCGCCGTTCCCGTGCTGCCGCGCGCCCGCGAGATGGTCGAGCGGGGCGCGGTCCCCGGCGGCACGCGACGCAACGCCGACAGCCTCGCGGCTCACGTGACCTGGGACCCGGCCGTCACCGACGCCCACCGCATCCTGCTGGCCGACGCGCAGACGTCGGGCGGCTTGCTCATCGCGGTGGCACCCGAGCGACGGGACGCGCTCCTCACCGCGCTGGCGCGTGAGCGCACACCGGCGGCGGCCGTGGTCGGACGGGTCGTCGCAGGCGAGCCGGGCCGGATCAGGGTCGCCTGACCATGGCCATCCCGGAGTTCGCGGGCCTCACGCCCGATGCGTTGGACGCGCTCGAGCAGGCGGTCCGCAACCGCCGCCGGGTGGCGCTGCGCCGGCGGGGCACGGAGTACGTGATCGTCGCCGAGCGCCTGCGCACCGACTCGCGCGACGAGGTGCTGGAAGGGCGGCTCCCGATGACCGGCGAAGTCCTCTCCTTTCCCCTGCGGGACCTCGAGCGGTTCGCCGTGCTGCCCTGATGTTCACACGACTCCTCGTCGGTCTCGACGGCAGCCCCCAGGCGGACGTGGCGCTGGAGCAGGCGGTGGAGCTGGGGCGGCGGTTTCAGGCCACGATCGTGGTGGTGCACGTACGGGAAGCGGGAAGCGGGAAGCGGGAAGCGCCCGCTCCACCCCTCCCCGACGGGGCCGCGCTGCTCGAGCGGGCGCGCGAGCGCGTCGCCGCGGTCCCGCTCGCGGTCGAGAGCGTCGAGCGCCACGGCGACCCGGATCTCGTGCTGGGAGAGCTGGCCCGGGACGCGGACGCAGCGCTGATCGGGCGTCGCGGGGTCACCACCGCGGGCGAGACGCTCGGCTCGACGGCCGCCGCGCTGGTGCGCACGGCCGAGCGCTGCATCATCGTGTGCGCCGGCGTGCCCTCGCCGATGCGGGCGTGCGCGGTGGCCTTCGACGGCCGCGCCACGAGCCTGCGGGCACTCGAGCTCGCCGGCCGCTTCGCAAGCGTCGTCGGCAGCACCGTGCACATCATCCACGCCAACGCCGAGCGCGCGGAGGGTCTGCGCGTGGTCGGCGTGGCGGAGGCGACGCTCTCGCTCCAGGGCGTCTCGTTCGTGACCCACGTCGAGCCCGGCGTCCCCGGGGCCGTGGTGGCCGCGGTCGTCACGCGCACCCGCTGCGACAGCCTGTTCGCGGGCGCCCATGTCCAGCGCCAGAGCGGCGCGCGGCCCAGTCCCGTCGTAGTGTCGCACGCCGAGCAGATCCTGCTGCACACCGATATCCCCGTCTGCATCCAGCCGTGACGTGACCGATCCGATCGCCGTCCTGGTCCACGCCGACGAGAGCTGCCTCGGCAACCGCCGCGACGAGCCCAGCCCGGGCGGCAACGGCGCCCTCATCGAAGCGCCGGCGGGCGACAGCGTCGCTCGCTGGGACTTCGCCGAGTGCGCCCCGGCGACGACCAACAACCGCATGGCCCTGGCCGGCGCAATCGCCACGCTCGAGTGGATCCGGCGGCAGTGGACGCACGCGCGCGTGCGCTACGTCTCCGATTCCGAGTACCTCGTCAAGGGCATGCGGGAGTGGCTTCCGGCCTGGAAGGCACGCGGCTGGACGCGCAAAGGCGGGCCCATCGAGAACCTGGAGCTGTGGCAGAAGCTCGACCAGGCCGCCGCGGCCCACACGATCGAATGGCGCTGGGTGGAGGGGCACGCCGGGCATCCGAAGAACGAGTACGCCGACCTGCTGGCCACGCGCGCCGCCGAGCGCCAGGCGCGCTCCAACGGGCTCGTGCCGTCGGGGTTCGACGCATGGCTCCAGCGCCAGCAGGCGGACGGGCAGTACACGGGCTACGATCCCGACACCGGGCTGCACGAGTAGCGGCCCGCGGTCCGCCCGGCCAGACTTAGGCCCATTCACCGACGAGGAGAGAACGTATGCACCGCTCTGCTACCGTCGCCGCGCTCGTCACGCTCGCCACCGGGCCGTCGCTCGAGGGCCAGATCGTTCTCGACCGCCCGCCCAACCTGGGAGGCACCTGGGTGGCGGACCCCGGGGTCGTCCGGTTCGACTTCGTCCACCGGTTCTACGTGACTCCGGCGCCGTCGCGCAGCACCGTGAACACACCGACGTTCCTGCTGGCGGTCGGGCTGCCGCACGACCTCATGCTGGGGGGCCGGTTCGGCACGCGCTCGGCGACGCCGGGCCGGAACAACGAGTTCGAGGCGTTCGGCCGCTGGCAGGTCCTGGGTGGACGATCGGCGCCGCTGAGCGTAGCGCTCACCCCGGCCTTCAACTTCGTGTCCGAAAGCGTCGATGGCGAAGTCCAGGCCGACTGGAGCCGCGGACGGGTCACGCTGTCGGGTGCGGTGCGCGGCATGAGCAAAGCGTACGGGACCGATCGCAGCCGGGTGGCCCTCGCGGCCGGCGCCGTATTCCGCTTCAACCGCTACGTGGCCATCGGCGGCGACTATGCGTCGCTCGTCGACCCTGATCCCGGTGAGGACCCGGCCTGGAGTGCCGGCCTGCTCTTCGTCATCCCCGGCTCGCCGCACACGTTCTCGCTGCATGCCAGCACGGCGGACCTGAACACGATCCAGGGCAGTTCCCGCCGCGGCGCCCTCTCCACCGCCGTGGACAAGATCCTCTACGGCTTCGAGTTCACGATCCCGCTGCATCTCAAGCGCTTCGGTGCGTGGTTCGGCAAGGGCGGAGCCGCCGCCACGGCGGCCGACACTCCGGCCGCAGCCGAGGTTCGCATGGAGGCGCTGCGCTACCAGGCCGACACCGTCACCATCACCGCGGGCCAGTCCGTACGGTGGGTCAATGCCGACCCCCTCGAGCACACGGTGACGTTCGGTGAGGGCGGGCCGGCGAGCTCGGGGCTCATCCCGGCGGACGGTCGCTTCGTGGCGCGGTTCGATCGACCGGGGACGTACGCCTACTCCTGCCAGCCGCACCCGTTCATGAAGGGCGTGGTCATCGTCCGGTGACCCGCGCGCGACGGGTCCGGGAGGGAGCACAGAGCACGGAGCGGTTCCTTGCGGTCCGCGGCCGGCTCCGGATCGGAGTGAACTGCTCCGTGCTCCCTGCTCTTGGGGAGGGGGTAGGGGGTGGCTGACGAGCTCGATCGCCTCTTCCAGCGCCTGGTCGAGGCGCTCGCCCAGGACGTCCGTCTCGCGGTGCCGTTCCGCGCCGCCGACGTCTACGAGCGGCTCGTCCCCTACCGGTCCAACCGGTCCCGCCTCCGCGTCGCCACGCACCAGGACTACGAGATGACCGTGCTGCGGCTCCTGGCGGGCGAGCGGGGCTACGTGCGCATCGAGCCGGACGACGTGCGCGAGGGCCTGGAGCGTGAGGCGCAGGCGGTCAATCCCGAGACGGCGTTGTTCCGCAGCTTCCCCGACGCGAGCGTGATGATCAACCGACTCGCGGCCGAGCGGTTCCTGCGCGGCGACCGCGCCTACGCCCCGCCCGCAACCGATGAAGAGCCTGAGCCTGCGCCAGCGCCCACCGACGAGCCAGCCAGAGGAGAGCCTGAAGAGGCACCGGACTGGGAGGGCGGCCGGGAGGGGACGCTTCCCGCTTCCCGCTCCCCGCTTCCGTTCTCGCTGGATAGCGAGGCGCCCGATCAGTGCCCCTACTGCGGCGGCGTAGTGCCTGGCAACCGCAAGGTCAACTTCTGCCCGCACTGCGGGCAGCCGCCGTCGGGCGAGCTGAAATGTCCCGCCTGCGGCAGCGAGGTGGACGTCGGCTGGGCGTATTGCGTGGGGTGCGGGCGTGCGACGGGATTCGAGTGAGACGGGAAACGGGAAACGGGAAGCGGGAAACGTGACGCACCACCGCATTGCGGTCATCGGCGGCGATGGGATCGGTCCCGAAGTCGTCGACGCGGCGCTCGGGCCCATCGAGGCGTGCGCCGCGAAGCACCGCTTCAGCCTCGCCCTCGAGCGACTCCCCTACGGCGCCGACCACTATCTCAAGACGGGCGAGACGCTGCCCGACGACGCGTTCCGGCGCCTGCGCGACGACGTGGACGCGATCTTCCTCGGCGCCCTCGGCGATCCCCGCATCCCCGGCAACGAGCACGCGCGGGACATCCTGCTCGGCCTGCGGTTCCGGCTCGATCTGTACATCAACTTCCGGCCGGTGGTGTTGCTCCACCCCGACCTCACCCCACTCCGGGCGGTCGCAGACGGACGGGGGCGGACGGGGGCGGGCGGGGAGCGTCTTATCGACTTCGTGATCTTCCGCGAGAACACCGAGGGCCTCTACCTCGCGCAGGGCCGGTCGAAGGGCGTCGGCACGCCCGACGAGGAGCAGATCGCCGAGGACGTCAACACGGCGCCAAAGGTCGGACGCATCATCAGAGCGGCATTCGAATGGGCCCAGGCGCACGGGAAGGCCCGGGTCACCATGGCGGACAAGTCCAATGCCATCCCGGCGCACCGGCTGTGGCAGCGGCTGTTCGCGGAGGTGGGCGTCGGGTATGAGGGGATCACCGGCGAGCATTATTACATCGACGCGCTCGCCATGCAGCTCATTAAACGTCCCGCGCAGTTCCAGGTCATCGTGACGAACAACATGTTCGGCGACATCCTCTCCGACTTGGGCGCCGCCCTCGTCGGGGGGCTCGGGATCGCGGCGAGCGCCAACCTCCACCCGGGCCGCCCGGGGCTGTTCGAGCCCGTCCACGGCTCCGCGCCGCGCCACGCCGGCAAGGGCGATGCTAATCCGGTCGCGGCCATCCTGACCGGGGCGCTGATGCTTGAGCAGCTGGGCCACGCCGACGCGGCGCGTGACCTCGAGCGCGCGGTGCGCGAAGCGATCGCGGCGGGTGTGCGAACGCCCGACATTGGCGGGAACGCGACCACAACGGAGGTAGCCCGGGCGATCGCGCAAGCCCTGTAGCGACGCACGTTTCCCGTTTCCCGCTTCCCGTTTCCCGTTATATTCAGCGTTGTTGCCAGACTCGCGAAGCGGAGCTGCGGCATGAAGACCCAAGGATCCCAGACAGACGTCGTCTTCCTCTCGGGCGTCCGCACCGGCTTCGGCTCGTTCGGGGGCTCGCTGAAGGATTTGTCGGCCATCGACCTGGGCGCCGTCGCCGCCCGGCACGCCATCGAGCGCTCGGGGGTCTCCGGCGCCGACATCGGTCAGGCCGTGTTCGGCAACGCCCTCCAGACGTCGGCGGACGCGATCTACTGTGCCCGCCACGTGGCCCTCAAAGCGGGTCTGCCGATCGAGGTCCCCGCCGTCACCGTCAATCGTCTCTGCGGCTCCGGCTTCGAGGCCGTCACCCAGGGCGCCCAGCTCATTCTGCTGGGCGAGGCCGACGCGGTCCTCGCCGGCGGCGCCGAGTCCATGAGTCAGGCGCCGCACGTGGTGCGGGGCGCCCGTTGGGGTCTGCGCCTTGGCCCAGCCCCGCTCGAGGACTACCTGTGGGAGGCTCTCAAGGACCCGCAGTGCGGCCTCTCGATGGCCGAGACCGCCGAGAGCCTGGCCGAGCAGTACGGGCTCACCCGCCGCGAGGTGGACGAGGTCGCACTCGGCTCTCAGCAGCGGGCCAAGCAGGCGTGGGACGCGTGCGTCTTCGAGCACGAGGTCGTGCCGGTCCCGGTCAGAAGGAAGGGACAGCCCGTTGACTTCCGGACCGACGAGCACATGCGGCCGGAGACGAGCCTCGACGCGCTGCTCGCGCTCAAGCCCTACTTCAAGAAGGATGGACTGGTCACGGCCGGGAACGCGTCGGGGATCAGCGACGGCGCGGCGGCCACGGTGCTGGCCAGCGAGAGCTTCGCGCGCGCCCGTGGCCTCAAGCCCCTGGGCCGGCTCGTGGCCTGGGCGGTGGCCGGCGTCGAGCCCCGGCACATGGGAATCGGCCCCGCGCCCGCCGCGCGCAAGGCGCTCGCGAGGGCGAGCATGACGCTGGCGCAGATGGACTTGGTGGAAGTGAACGAGGCGTTCGCGCCCCAGTACCTGGCCGTCGAAAGGGAGCTGGGGCTCGACCGCGCCCGTACCAACGTGCACGGGGGCGCCATCGCAATCGGCCACCCCCTGGCGGCGAGCGGCACGCGCATCACGATTCACCTGCTCCACGCGTTGCGCCAGCAGCACAAGCGCTTCGGCCTGGGCTCGGCCTGCATCGGCGGTGGCCAGGGCGCGGCGGTCATCGTCGAAGCGTTTCCTCAATGAGTCGGGAAGCGGGAAGCGGGAAGCGGGAAGGGGACCTATGGATGTCCTGTTGACCGGCCTCGCGGTCGTCGTCGCGTATCTCGTGACCGGCCTGCGCGTGCTGCGCGAGTACGAGCGCGGCGTGTACTTCTTCCTCGGCCGCTCCTGGGGTGCCAAAGGACCGGGGCTGATCTTCCTGCCACCGCTGTTCGCCCGCATGCAGAAGGTGTCCCTGCGGGTCCTCGCGATGGACATCCCGCCACAGGACGTGATCACGCGCGACAACATCTCGCTGAAGGTCAACGCGGTGCTGTACATGAAGGTGCGAGACCCCGTGCACGCCGTGCTGCGGGTCGAGAACTACCTCTACGCCACGAGCCAGCTCGCGCAGACCACGTTGCGCTCGGTGCTGGGCGAGACCCAGCTGGACGAGCTGCTCGCCAACCGCGACAAGATCAACGCGATCCTGAAGCAGATCATCGACCAGCGCACCGAGCACTGGGGCATCGAGGTCGCGGCCGTCGAGGTCAAGGACGTGGACCTGCCGCCCGAGATGAAACGGGCCATGGCGCGGCAGGCGGAGGCCGAGCGCGAGCGACGCGCCAAGGTGATCAACGCCGAGGGCGAGCTCCAGGCCTCGGAGAAGCTTGCCCAGGCCGCCCACATCATCGGATCCGAGCCGGCGGCGATCCAGCTGCGCTACCTCCAGACCGTGAACGAGATCGCATCGGAGAACAACTCGACCACGTTCTTCCCGATCCCGATCGACGTCATCCGGGGGTTCATGGACTCGGCCGCCCGGGCCGCCGGCACGGCGATGGCGCGGGGCGGGCGCGCCCTGCCGGCGCAAGCGTCTGGTGAGCGGCTGCCCGCCCCCGGGCGCAAAGGCGCGGTGAAAGCGCGGCGATGAGCGGGACCGAGCTCATCGGCCGCGACGAGCTGGAGCGGATCATCCGGCGGGCGGCGGCGCTCCAGGCGGGCGAGCGCGACATCGGCGAGGGACTCACCCGGGCGGAGCTCATGGCCCTGGGCCAGGACGTCGGCATCCCCGCGCGCTACCTGAACCAGGCGCTGCTCGAGGAGCAGACGCGCACCCCCATCGCGGCGGCGCGCGGTCCGGCGGCCTGGCTCGCGGGGCCGCGACACCTGGCATCGACCCGCGTGGTGCCGGGCGACCGCGCCACGGTCGAGGGGGCCCTCGAGCGCTGGATGGACGACGCGGAGTCGCTGCGGGTGCGGCGCCGCTACGCCGAGATGATTACCTGGGAGCCCAAGAGCGGAGCCGTAGCGTCCATTCAGCGTGCGCTCGGCTCGGGGCGCTACGCCCTGGCACGCACTGCCGAGATCGGCGCCCAGGTCGCCCAGCTCGAGCCCGGGTTCTGCCACGTCCGGCTCACCGCGGACGTTGCCAATCAACGCCGCTCGCGCCTCGGGGGAGCGGCGGTGCTGGTCGGGCTCGGACTCGTCACGAGCGGCGCCCTCGCCGCGGCGGGGTTCGTCGGCGCCCTCGCGGTGCTCCCCATCGTGGGGCTGGGCATCGGCGCGGTGCTGGCGGCACGCGTCCAGCATCGTCACAACGAGCGGACCCAGCTCGCACTCGAGCAGGTGCTCGACCGCCTCGAGCGGGGCGAGATCCGGCCCGAGCACGCGCTGCCGGGGCCCCGGCCGAGTGCCTTCGTCCGCATCGCCGACGAGATCCGCAAGGTCCTGGAGGTCTAGTGCCGTGCCAACCTGTTGGGGCTACACGGGCCATCGATCGTGGCGTGATCGAAACGCAGGGCGAGCTCCGCGGAGTTCGGCGGAGAAAGTTGGAACGGCACTAGGGAGACGGCATGAGCGACATCAAGCGGGTGGGCGTGCTGGGATGCGGCCTCATGGGCTCGGGGATCGCCCAGGTCGCCGCCGCGGGGGGCTACGACACGCTGGTACGCGACGTCTCGCGCGAGATTCTCGACCGGGCCCGGGCGGGGATCGACAGGTCGCTCGCCACGCTCGTGGAAAAAGGCAAGGTGCCCGCGCCCGAGCGCGACGCGGCGCTCAAGCGGCTCACGTTCACGACCACGACCGCGGACCTCAGGGCCTGCGACATCGTGGTCGAGGCGGTGACCGAAGACCTGGAGACGAAGAACGCCCTGTGGCGCGAGCTCGACGGCCTGTGCCCGCCTGCCACGATCTTCGCGTCGAACACCTCCAGCCTCACCATCGCCGCCATGGCCGCGGCCACGAAGCGCCCCGACCGCTTCGTGGGCCTGCACTTCTTCAACCCCGTGCCTCTGATGCCGCTCGTCGAGGTCGTGCGCACGGTCACCACGTCCGACGAGACGTTCGCCCGCGCCTTCGCATTCGCGAAGTCCCTGGGGAAGGCGCCGGTCGCCGCCAAAGACAACTCCGGCTTCATCGTGAATCTGCTCCTCGTCCCCTATCTGCTCGACGCGATCCGCGCACTCGAGCACGGCGTCGCGAGCGTGCCCGACATCGACAAGGCAATGCAGCTCGGCTGCGGCTATCCCATGGGACCGCTCACCCTGCTGGATTTCGTGGGCCTCGATACGACCTACAAGATCGCGGAGATCATGTTCGCCGAATACCGTGACGCGAAATACGCCCCGCCGCCGCTCCTCAAGCGCATGGTGCTCGCCGGCATGTCCGGCCGGAAGAGCGGCAAGGGCTTCTACGACTACTCGGTCACGCCCCCCGCCGTCTCGCGCCTCGGCCTGTAGGCACCGCCACTCACGGAGACCCGATCACATGCTCGCGGGATACGACGCCCCCAGGCTCCACGCCATGCTCAACGACCTGCCCGCCGCGCTGCTCGTGGTCGCGGTGCTGTTCGACCTCGCGGGCTGGCTCCTGAAACGCGAATCGCTGCGCTGGGCCGGCCTGTGGACCCTGTGGGCCGGAGTGCTCGGCGGCTGGGCCGCGGTCATCGCAGGCGAGCTGGCCGAGGATGCCCTGGAGCACGGCGAGGCGATCCACGACCTCATGGAGCAGCACGAGACTCAGGCCCTCGTCACGATGGGGATCTTCACGGTCGTGCTCGCCTGGAAGCTGTACCGGCGCTTCAACTTGCCGCCGGTGGAGGAATGGGCGGCGCGGGCACTCAGTGTGTTCGGCGTGGTCGGCATCTTCTGGGTCGGGGCGATCGGCGGCAAGCTCATGTTCGAGCACGCCGCCGGCATCCCGAGCGCCGTGATGCAGGCGGAGCTGGAGAATCGCGGCGCCGGGCACGAGCACGAGGACACGATGGCCGCCCCGGCCGACAGCGGCGAGGCCGCGAAGCAGGCCCACGTCGATCCGCCGGGCGCCAAGCCCCACACGCATTGATGACCCGGGCGGGCGGGGCGACGTTGGTCGCGCTGGCGCTCTGGGCCTGCGACCCGCGCACCACCCGCCCGCCCTTCGGCCCCTATCCGCAGGCCGCGACGGTCATCCTCGACGCGCCGGCCGCGCGCGTGATTCCCGAGATCGCCGCGTGGGTCGCGGCCGAGAGCCTCCGGGTCGCGGTGGCGAGCCCGAGAGATGCGTACCTGGAGACCTGGTGGTTCGATACCCGCACCCAGCGCTCGCGCCGCGACGATCGCGATGTCGCGGACCTCGGAAGCACGATCAAGCTGCGGTGCTGGGCCGACCCCTGGGTGCCGGGGACGACGCAGCTGATGGTCGAGGTGGTCCACCGGACGGCGTACGACCCGTCCCTCGCGCCGCGCGAGCGGGAGGTCGTGGTGCCGGCCGGGCATGAGGGGGAGAAGCTCGTGGCGCGGCTGATCGAGGCTATGGGCAAGCGGCTTGGGACGGTGGAGCGGAGGTAGGGCTATCGATAAGCTGACAGCTAACCGCTGACGGCTGACGGCTCGCCGCGCACCCACCCTCGCACCCACCGCTCCATCTCATCGAGATCGAGTACCGCGTCCCGGCACGGTCCGTTGGGCAGCCGCATGGTGAGTCCCAGCACCGGAAGCTTCCCCGCCACGTCGCGCAGCCCGGTCATCATGTCGCGCTCACAGGCAACCGCCACCACCGCCCGCGGGCGGCGCTCGCGGATCACCCGGCGCGCCAGCTGGCCCCGCGTCGCCACGAACACCGGCACGTCGTAGCGCCCCGCGATCGCGAGCACACCGTCGATCGCTTGCTTGGACAGGCAGCGGGGGATGAGGACGAGCAGCTCGCCCTTCCCCACTCTGTGCCCCCGCCGCACCGCGAGCGCGTTGTACACGTCGATCGCCGCGTGCTCGACCCAGTCGCGGCGGCCGAACGCCCGCGCCACCCGCGACGTGAGGTTCATGAGCTGGAGGTAGGGGCCCCGCTCGAGCAGGCGCTCGGGCAGCAGGGTGACGCGTCCATAGACGGAGGCGAGGAGCAGGCCGTACCAGATCCACGCCAGTCCCACCGCGCCCCCGAGGGCGAGCCACATCGCCGTGGGCAACGGCGCCCAGAGCGCGCCGAGGCGCGGCGCGAGCAGATACAGGAGCGCCGCGACTGCCGCGCCGGTCACCCCGATCGTGATCGCGGCGAACCGGAAGAACAATCCCGGCGGCGCCGAGAAGTCGCCGCCACCCGGCAGGGGCGCGCCGTTCCACTCTTCCCACTCGTGACCGAGCCGGCGGTCGGTCTCGATGTGAATGAGCTGCGCGCGCTGGGCGGCGGGCGGGGCAGCGGTGGCCATGAAGCGCCAAGCATCGCGGCGGCTGCCCCCAGTGTCAAGCCGCGTCGCTCGCCCTTCCCAGGCTGAAGCCTGGGCTCGGCCTGCGAGTGCTGAAGCACCCGATCAGGACTGCCCGTGAGGTCAGTGCGTCGCCGAGCCCACCCTTTCAGGGTGGGGACACTCGGCGCCACCTTTCCAGCCGTGCCGCCGCCCACCCTCCTGACCGATCTCCGCACTCGTGCCGCTTACGCCGAAGGCGCCGGGATCTACCGCATCGTGCCCGACGCCGTGGCCGTCCCACGTGCCGCGGCCGAGCTCGAGCAACTGGTGCGCTGGGCGCGCGCCACGCAGACCACGCTCGTCCCTCGCGGGGCGGGCTCCGGCATGCCCGGCGGCAACGTGGGGCGGGGAGTCGTCGTGGACCTGTCCGCCGGCTTCCGCTCGCTCGAGATCGATTCGCAGCGGCGTATCGCCCGTGCCGGCGCATCGGTCACCTGGCAGCAGGTCGCCGACGCCGCGCGGCCGCACGGCCTGCGCCTCCCTCCCGATCCGTCCTCCGGCGCCTTCGCCACCTCCGGTGGCATGGTCGCGACCAACGCCGCCGGCCCCCGCACGGTGCGCTACGGCAGTGTGCGACGGTGGATCGAGGGGATCGAGATCGTCGGCGGGGACGGCGAGATCCGGTGGATTCGACGGGGAGCAGGGAGCACGGAGCAGTTCCGCCTGGACCAAGGAGGGCGACGGCTCGTCGCGGAGCGGTTCCCGAAGACGCGCAAGAACTCCTCCGGCTACGCGCTCGATGCCTTCGCCGAGTCGGGTGATGAGCTGGACCTCCTGATCGGCTCCGAGGGCACCCTCGGCATCACCACGGCGGTCGAGTGGCGGCTCGATCCCATCCCCCCCGATGCCGCCGGCGTCGCCCTCGGTTTCTCCGACCTCGCGGCCCTGCGCGAAGCCGTCCCCTTTGTCGTCGCGCTGAACCCCTCGGCCGTCGAGCTGCTGGACGCGACGCTGTTGCGGCTGATCGCGGGGGAGGGAGAGGAGGGGACGTTTCCCGCTTCCCGCTTCCCGTTTCCCGAGAATGTGGAGTGTTTGATTCTGGTCGAATTCGAGCGCGAGACCGCCGCGGCGGCGCGGGGGGTGGTGGCCGACGCCGTCCGTGGGTTGAAGGCCCACACGGCCCACGTGGAGACCGCCGTGGATCGCGCGGGACGCGACCGGCTGTGGGAGCTGCGACGGCTCGCCAGCCCCGCGCTCGCCCGGCTCCCCGCGACCCGGCGGTCGCTCCAGGTCATCGAGGACGGCTGCGTCCCGCTCGAGCGACTGGCCGACTACGTGGCGGGGGTGCGGGAGGCCGCGGCGGGCCGCGGGGTGCCGGTGGTGATCTTCGGCCACGCCGGCGACGGCCACGTCCACGTGAACGCGTTGCCGGACCTCACCCGGCCCGGCTGGGACGGCGCGCTGGCGGGATTGTTCGAGGACCAGGTGGCGTCGCTACTCCGCCTGGGCGGGAGCCCGAGCGGCGAGCACGGCGACGGCCTCCTGCGCGCCGGGCTCGTCGAGCGGTTCTTCGGACCCGAGGTCGTGGCGCTGTTTCGCGAGGTCAAGCGGGGTTACGATCCCCGCGGCATCCTCAATCCCGGTGTTATACTTCCCGCCGCCGGTTGGGCGCCGCTCGCCGACCTCAAGGTCGGCGCCGGCGCCGCCTCGATCCCCGACGACATTGCCGCCCGCCTCCGCGAGATCGAGCGGACCGGCGGGTGGGCCGTCCCGAAACGCGAGCTCGCCCGCTGATGGAGACCTTCCGCGCCCCGCGCGTCACGCTGCTCGCACGCCCCGAGTTCCTCGAGCCCGAGCATCTGCGCGTCAACTGGCAGGGCGAGGCCACGGCCGGGGAACGGCTCGCCGAGTACGCCGGCCGCGTGTGCTACATGAGCCAGCACAACCCCGCCAATCGCACGACGGCCGACTACATCGAGAACATCAAGCAGCAGGGGCACGGCTCGGTGCTCGAGCACCCGGTGTACGTCCTGCTCATCGAGGGGATCTCCCGCTCCTGCTCCCACGAGCTGGTGCGCCACCGCGCGGGATTCGGCTACTCGCAGCTCTCGCAGCGCTACGTCGATGAATCGCAGGCCGCCTTCGTCATTCCGCCCGCGCTGCTCGACCAGCCGCAGCTCGAGACGGAATGGCTGCGGCAGGTGACCGAGGCGCAGGCGGCCTACGTGCGCGCCGTCGAGGCGCTCATGGAGCGCTACGCCTGGATCACCGACAAGATCCACCGCCGCAAGGTCGCGCGCGAGGCGGCGCGCAGTGTGCTGCCCAACGCCACCGAGGTGAAGATCGTCGTCTCCGCCAACGCGCGGGCGTGGCGCACGATGCTCGAGCTGCGCACGTCGGAGGGCGCGGAGCTCGAGATCCGCCGCATGGCGATCGCGTGCCTGCGCGTCCTCCAGCGCGAGGCGGGGTCGCTGTTCTCCGATTTCGAGATCTACACGGCCGACGACCGGCACGAGGCCGCGCGGATCGCCTACCACAAGGTCTGACCCCCGCCGAGAAAAAACGCTCCGGTCCCTATTGCGCATCGCGCCGGCATTTCTTATTCTGATATCGGACAACGCGTTGCGGGTTGTCGCGGACCGCCCGACCGAGCGGCCTTTTTTGTAGGAGGCATCCCGAGACCACATGCGCCTAGGTCTCGCCTACAACGAGAAACCCGACCCCAGCTCCCCCGACGAGCCGCCGAGTACCGGCGACGCCTTCGCCGAGTGGGACGAGCCAACCACCATCACCGCGGTGGAGCAGGCTCTCGGCCTCTTCGGCAGCGTCGTCCGGCTCGAAGCGAACCCCGATTTTCCCCGCCAGCTCGCCGATACCCGCCCCGATCTCGTCTTCAACATGGCCGAAGGGCTCCATGGCCCGAACCGCGAATCGCACGTCCCGGCCATCTGCGAGTTCCTGGGTGTCCCCCACACGGGCAGCGATCCGCTCACCCTCGCGCTCGCCCTCCACAAGGCGCGGGCCAAAGAGGTCCTGACCGCCCGCGGCGTTCCGACGGCGCCCTTCGCCCTCGTGCAGCGCCCGGCCGACCTCGACCGGATGCGCCTGCGGTATCCACTCTTCGCCAAGCCGGTGGCCGAGGGTTCAGGCAAGGGGATCTTCGTCGCGAACCTGTGCGCGGGCCCCGGCGAGCTGCGGGATCGCGTCCGCGCCCTGCTCGAGCGCTACGCGCAGCCGGTGCTCGTGGAGGCCTACCTGCCCGGTCCCGAATTCACGGTGGCCATCCTGGGCAACGGCGCGGACACGCGCTGCCTCCCGCTGATCGGCTTCGATTTCGGGACGCTGCCGGCCGGGGTTCCGCCGATCTACGGCTACGAGGCCAAATGGGTCTGGGACCGCCCGGAGCGGCCCCTGGCGATCTTCGAGTGTCCGGCCCGGGTCCCCGCCGCGCTGGCGCGGGAGGTCGAGCAGACGGCGCTCGACGCCTACCACGCACTCGGCTGCCGGGACTGGTGCCGGGTGGATCTGCGCGTGGACCGGTTCGGCGTGCCGAATGTGGTCGAGCTGAATCCCATCCCGGGCATCATTCCCGACCCGGCGATGAACTCATGCTTTCCCAAGGCGGCGCGGGCGGCGGGCATGACCTACGACGAGCTGATCCAGGAGGTCGTCCGCATCGCCTGGCGCCGCCTCACGGGCCGCGCGCCACGGGCGTCACGGGCGGCCGCCGCCGCGGTGACGGCATGAAGCTCGCCATCCTATACGACCCCGGGGCCGAGGACTGGACCAGCGACGACGTCGCCGGCGTGATGCGCGCCGTGGACGAGATCGGGCAGGTCTTCACCCGCCTGGGCCACGACGTGCGCAAGGTGGCGGTGGAGCACGATGCCCGGTGGTTCGACGCCTGCCGCCGGGCCGACCTGGTCTACAATCTGTGCGAGGGGGTCCACGGGCTCTCCCAGTGGGAGGAGCATGTGGTGGCGTCGCTCGAGTTCGCCGGCATCCCGTTCACCGGATGCGGCGCCTGGACGATCGCCGCCTGCCGCCGCAAGGCGGTCGCGAACACGCTGCTCGAGCGAGCGGGCCTCCCCATCCCCCGCTGGACCCTGGCGCACGGGCGCATCCCCGACGATTTCCCGTTGCCCGCCATCGTCAAGCCGGCGACCGAAGACGCGAGCGCCGGGCTCGATCACGGCTCGGTCGTTTCGGACCGCCGCGCCCTCGCGGCGCGAGTCGCGTCCATGACCGAGCGATTCGACGAGGTGCTGGTGCAGCAGTACGTGGCGGGCCGCGAGTTCAACGTCGGCTTCGTGGGCGCGCGCACACTGCCCATCGGCGAGATCGACTTCACCCGCTGGCCCGCGGACCGCTTCCCCCTGCTCACCTACGAGGCGAAATGGGCCCCCGGCTCACAGGACGACGATCTCAGCGACCCGGTCTGCCCCGCCGTCATCCCCGCGAAGCTGGCCGACCGCCTCGTACGCACGGCCGAAGCGGCGTGGCGGACGATGCAGGGCAAGGGCTACGGCCGCGTGGACCTGCGGGTGGACGCCGCCGGCCGCGTGTGGGTGCTGGAGGTCAATCCCAACCCCGACCTGAACGACGACGCCGGGCTGGCCCGCATGGCGCGGGCGGCGGGGTGGGAGTACCCGGAGCTGGCGCGCCGCATCGCGGAGGTGGCGCTCCGCGAGGCCCAGGGCGCCAGGGCCGCTCGTGAGCTGCTCGCTGCGCCCCGTCGGTCGCGCGCAACGCGAAACGCTTGAGCGGCTCACGCGGGCGACCGGCCGCTTTCGCGAGGCCGAGGTCGCCACGGCCGTCGAGCTGCTGGACGCGAGCCTCACGGGGGAGGCGGACTACCGCTTCGTGGGCGCGTACGACGGGGACGAGCTCGTCGGCTACGCCTGCTGGGGACCCACGCCCGGGACGGAGGGAACCTGGGACCTGTACTGGATCGTGGTGGACGCGGCCCGGCAGGGGCGGGGCATCGGCACCCAGCTCGTGCGCGAGGTGGAGCAGCGCCTCGCGACGTACGGCGCCCGACTCATCGTCGTGGAGACGTCGTCCCGCGCCGACTACGCGCCGACGCGCGCGTTCTATGAGACCCGCGGTTACACCAGGGCCGCGGCGATTCCGGCGTACTACGCCCCCGGTGACGACCTGGTGATCTACCTCAAGGACCTGACGAATGGAGTCCTGGCAAGAGCTGCTTCGTAGGAAAAGCATCGCGTCGCTCGAAGCCCTGGCGGAGCGGTTCGGCTCGGAGCACGTCGCCGAGATCGAGAAACTCCGCCAGGCGGTCGAGAACTTCGAGTTCCGGATCTCCCCCGCCATGGTGGACCTCATCAGGGCACCGGACGACCCGATCTGGCGGCAGTACGTTCCGACCGTGCAGGAGCTCGAGGTCCAGGACGGGATCGTCGACTCGCTCGACGAGGACGCCCACTCGCCCGTTCCCAACATCACCCACCGCTATCCCGACCGGGTGCTGTTCCTCGTGTCCCCGGTGTGCGCTTCGTACTGCCGTTTCTGCACGCGGCGTCGCAAAGTGGGCGATCCCGAGAAGATCCCGCTGTCGCAGCTCGAATCGGGGTTCCGCTACATCGAGACCCACCCCGAGATCCGGGACGTCATTCTCTCGGGCGGCGATCCCCTGCTGCTCTCGGATCGCCGCATCGACGAGGTCCTGAAACGGCTGCGCGCCATCTCGCATCTCCAGATCATCCGGATCGGCAGCCGGGTGCCCTGCCACCTGCCCGAGCGGATCACGCCCGAGCTGTGCGGCATTCTCAAGCGCTATCACCCGCTCTTCATTAACACGCACTTCAACCACCCGGATGAGCTGACGCCCTCAGCGGTGACGGCGCTCGGCATGCTGGCCGACGCGGGCATCCCGCTGGGATGCCAGACCGTGCTGCTCAAAGGCGTGAACGACGATGCCGACATCATGAAGCGGCTGATGCAGCGCCTCCTCGCGGCGCGGGTCCGGCCCTACTACCTCTATATGTGCGACCAGGTCGCCGGCGCCGAGCACTTCCGCACGACGGTCGAGAAGGGACTCGCGATCATCAAGGCGCTGCGGGGCTGGACCTCGGGGCTCGCCGTGCCGCATTTCGTGATCGACGCGCCGGGCGGCGGTGGCAAGATCCCGCTACTCCCGGAGTACGTGGAGGCGATCACGGAGGACGAGGTCGTGCTGCGCAACTACACCGGCCAGCGCTACGTCTGGAAGCAGCCGCTCGAGCTGGAGCCGATGTTCATCGAGTAGGGTAGGAAGCGAGAAACGGGAAACGGGACACGTGGCTGCACGCGTTTCCCGTTTCTCGTTTCCCGTTTCCCGTTGCTAGGAGATCGCGTGCTCATTCCGAAGCTCGTTACCACGTTACACGGCTACACCCGCGCCCAGCTCGCCCGCGACGTGACCGCGGGCATCACCGTCGGCATCGTCGCGCTCCCGCTCGCGCTCGCCTGCGCCATCGCCAGCGGGGTCGGCCCCGAGCGGGGCCTCTCGCCGCCATCCTCGTCGTCGTCGCCTACGACATGAGCGAATGGCGTATCTGACGCGTTGAACCGGGCGCGCGCCCACCTGGGGCTGCCGCCGGTCGAGCGGCCGCCCTTCGCCACGCCGACCGTAGCGCGGGAGATGTGAGAGCGGGAAGATGCGCGCCATGCTGCTCGACGCTCCGCGACGCCCGCTCCGTGCGGCCGACATCCCCCGTCCCGAGCCCGCTCCCGGCCAGCTGCTCATCGCCGTCCGCGCCTGCGGCGTCTGCCGCACCGACCTCCACGTCGCCGACGGGGAGCTGCCCGACCCCAAGCTGCCCCTCATCCTCGGCCACGAGATCGTAGGTACGGTCGCCACCGGCCCCGGCGTCGAGCGCTTCGCCCCGGGAACCCGAGTCGGCGTCCCCTGGCTCGGCTGGACCTGCGGGGCATGCCGGTTCTGCCGCGCGGGCCGTGAGAACCTGTGCGACCGCGCGCGCTTCACCGGCTACCAGCTCGACGGCGGCTACGCCGAGTACGCCGTGGCCGACGCGCGCTACGTCTTTGCCCTGCCGAACGGGTACTCGGACCTCGAGGCCGCCCCGCTGCTCTGCGCCGGACTCATCGGCTACCGCGCCCTCGTCGCCGCCGGCGACGCGGAACGGCTCGGCCTGTACGGCTTCGGCGCGGCGGCGCACGTAGTGGCGCAGGTCGCGCGGTGGCAGGGGCGCCGCGTGTTCGCGTTCACTCGCCCGGCCGACGTCACGGCCCAGCGCTTCGCCCGCGGGCTCGGGGTGGAATGGGCGGGCGATGCGGACGCGGCGCCACCCGAGCCGCTCGACGCCGCCATCATCTTCGCGCCCGTCGGCGCGCTCGTGCCGGCGGCGCTCCGGGCCGTCGAGCGGGGTGGCACGGTCGTGTGCGCCGGCATCCACATGAGCGAGATCCCCGCCTTCCCCTACGATCTCCTGTGGGGCGAGCGCGTGGTGCGGTCGGTCGCGAACCTCACCCGCCGGGACGGCGAGGAGTTCCTCGCCCTGGCCCCCAAGGTCCCGGTGCGGACGCGGGTCGAGCCCTACGCGCTCGCGCGGGCCAACGAGGCGCTGGACAACCTGCGGACGAGGCAGGTGAGCGGAGCGGCGGTGCTAGACATCACCGCATGAACTTCTCGGCCTCGGTGATGTTCACGTGCCCTACGGCCTGGGCGATTGTGACCTTGCCGGTCGGCACCCGCTGCCCGTGCTGCCACAGATGGAAGATGATGCCGTCCGTCGTGGCGACGAGGTCGGCCACCTTCTTGGCATCGTCCGCCGGCAGGTCCAGCACCTGCACGCGCCCCGTCTGGATCTCCTGCAGGTGGTCGTGCCAGTTCCTGTTCCAGTCGGCGAGCGAGATCGCGTCGGTGCGCGTGATCGTCTTCGCCACGATGTACTCGACCTGGGCGATCATCGCCGTCGAGTCGGTGGACTCGTAGCACAGGCACTCGATCACCGGCTCGGCCGACAGCACCTTGCAGTAGTGATGGTAGGGGCCCATGACCTTGCCCTCGACCACGTGCGGAGCCAGCACGTGGATCGAGTGGCCGTCCGCGGGCGTCATGGGTGCCGCGGCCCGCGGTGCGAGCCTGTTGCCGAGCAGCGCGGCCGCTCCAATCAGCACGACGATCGGCGCGGCGAATCGCAACGAGCGTGTCATGGAATCCTCCCTGCTGCGTGAGTGACCATCGTTGTCTCGTTTCCCGCTTCCCGTTTCCCGTTTCCCGTCATTCTTTCTTCGCTTCCTCCAGCTCCTGCTTGCGCGCCTCGACCACCTTGTGCGCCACGTCGGGCGGGACCTCCTGGTAGACGTGGAACTTCTGCCGGTAGGTCCCGCGTCCATGGGTCAGCGAGTGCAGCGAGGTGGCATAGCGATCGAGCTCGGCTTCGGGCACCAGCGCGCGCACCTTCACGAGCTTGCCGTCCGTCTCGGTCCCCAGAATCTGCCCGCGGCGTGCCGAGATGTCGCCCATCACCGGGCCCTGGTACTCGTCCGGGGTCCACGCCTCGATCTCCATGATCGGCTCCAGCAAGACGGGGCGCGCGTTCGGGCTCACGTTCCGGAACGCCAGGATCCCGGCCATCTTGAACGCCTGCTCGCTCGAGTCCACGTCGTGGTAGGAGCCGTCGTACAGCTCCACCTTGAAATCCACCACCGGATACCCGGCCACGGGCCCGCGGTGGGTCGCCTCGACGATGCCCCGCTCGACCGCCGGGATGTACTGCCGCGGAATCACGCCACCGACGATCTGGTCCTCGAACACGAATCCCGCGCCCCGGGCCAGCGGGGCGATCCGGATCCAGCAGTCGCCGTACTGTCCCCGCCCACCGGTCTGCTTCTTGTGCTTGCCCTGGCCCTCGGCCCGGCCCTTGAGGGTCTCGCGGTAGGCCACCCTGGGCTTCGCCGTGGTGGCGTGCACGCCGTACTTGCGCGCCAGCCGGCCCACCACGATCTCCAGGTGCCGCTCCCCCAGGCCCCGGATCAGGGTCTGTCCCAGCTCCGCGTTGTACTCGTGCTGGAAGGTGGGGTCTTCCTCGTGCAGCTTGTGCAGCCCCGTCGAGAGCTTGTCCTCTTCGCCCCGCTGCTTCACCTCGACGGCCACCGTGATCACGGGCTCCGGGAACGGGATCTTGGGCACGACGAGCGGCGTCTCGCGGGTGGAGAGCGAATCGTTGGTGTGCGTGTCCCGCAGCTTCGCCACGACGCCGATGTCGCCCGCGTGCAACTCCGCGATCTCGGACCGCTCCTTGCCAACCGCCACACAGAGGTGGTTCAGCTTCTCGTTCGCGTTGCGCGGCGCGTTGTACACCTCCTGCCCGTTCTTCACGGTGCCCGAATAGACACGGAAGAGCGTCACGTCGCCGACGTGCGGCTCCGATACCGTCTTGAAGACCTGCGCCGCGAAGGGCCCGCCGTCGTCGGCCCGGAGGGAAAGCTTCTCGGCGCTGCCCCATCGCTCCGCCTCCAGCGGCGGCCGCTCGCCGGGCGCCGGGCACAGCTCGACCATCTTGGTGAGCAGCGCGCGCGTCCCGTAGGTCAGCTCCGCGGCCCCGCAGAACAGCGGGAACAGCTCCCCCTTGAGCATCCCCGCCTTCATCGCCGCGATCGCCTCGTCGCGCCCGATCTCCTCGCCCCCCAGGTACCGCTCCAGCAGCGTCTCGTCGGTTTCGGCGATGCTCTCGATCAGCTCTTTCGAGTATTTGGCGAACCGCTCGCCGTACTCCGGCGGCACGTCCACCTCGTCGTACTCGCCCGCCTTGGTCCCCTTCTTGTAGAGATGGCACTTCTTCGAGAACAGGTTGATGATCCCGTGGAACGCCGGTCCTTCCCCGACCGGGATCTCGACCGGGATCACCTTGGGCGAGAGCCGCTCCTTGACCTGCGTGAAGACGCGCTCGAAGTCGGCGTGCTCCTTGTCCATCAGCGAGACGAACAGCAACCGCGGCAGCCCGCGGCGCTCGCAGTAGTCCCACACCTTCTCGGTGCCCACCTCCACGCCCGCCGTGCCCGCGAGCACCACGACCGCCGCGTCGGAAGCGTAGACGCCGGCGAGGGCCTCACCCGTGAAGTCCAGGTACCCGGGGGTGTCGATCAGATTGATCTTCGTGTCCATCCACTCGGCCACGGCGAGGGCCAGGTTGATCGAGTACTTGCGGTCGATCTCGTCAGGGGTGTAGTCGGTGAGGGCGGTGCCGTCCTTCACGGATCCGTGGCGCTTGCTCGTGCCGGCCACGAACGCGAGGGCGTCGACCAGCGAGGTCTTGCCGCTCGCGCCGTGGCCCACGACCGCCACATTGCGGATCTCCGCGGTCTTGTACGAGCGCATACGCGCTGTCACTCCTATGTCGGGACGCCAAGAATATGCGGCTGGTAGCGTGCCGAGGCTAGGCATGAGGGAGACGCACAGACGCAGCAGACGCACAGATGGGGAACCGGTGGCAGCGAACAGGCCTGCTCGCTACCCCCGGTTCCCCATCTGTGCGCCTATGCGCCTGTGCGTCTACGCCTGCCTACTTGACCCTGGTATCTGTCCCTGGCCGTCGTTGGCCCTCCTAGGCCGTCACGGCTCCACGCCCGCCATCTCGCCATCCGCCGTCCGGTCGTGATCGTGGCGGTCGCGGATGTGATTGACCAGCCGGTACAGGATCTGGATTCCCCGCAGGTTGAGGGCCAGCGCGGTTACCTGATCGCCCTCGGCGAGCGCGGCGTCCGCCGCGTTGCGCAGCTCGCGCACGTGCGCGAGCACCTGCCGGATACGCGGCGCCTCGCGGTCGCCCAGATGGCTCTCGATCCGCGTGATCGCCTCGTCCACTGCCGCACCGGTGCGGGTCACGGCGTCAGGGAAGACCTCCAGCACCGCCGCTAGCACCGCGCGGAACGCCTGGCGCAGGTACTCGCGCGCTGCCTCCAGGTCGCCGGCTTCCCGCGCTGCGCGCGCGAGCGCGTGCAGCTCGCGCGCCTGGGC
>Ga0187893_10002331_pt1 | contig 42038 bp, 28 predicted proteins | sample MA1701074metaG_FD_139574 | JGI IMG/M metagenome (GOLD analysis project Ga0187893, IMG submission 139574) | White microbial mat communities from a basaltic lava cave in the Kipuka Kanohina Cave System on the Island of Hawaii, USA - MA170107-4 metaG ...
ATTTCGGCCGCCGATGAACGCGACTCAACGCCGATACATGCAAAATCAGGGCCGATAGGATGGCTAAGCGCAGGAGTGGATTAGGGGTTGGTTTGCGCTCGGGTTCGTTTTGCAAAATTATTGGTGGGGGTTCCGGGGTGGGTTCCGGCGGTTTGGGCGCTGGCGGGCCGGGGATGTTGTCGAAGATAGGGGCGTTGGGATCGAGCGGGTCGTTTTCGCGGATCTGCTGGAGGTTGCGGAGGGCGCGTTCGTAACAGCGGCGGTAGCGCGATTCGTAGCGGTGGACCATTTCGAGGGACTTCGATTCGTCGGCGAGGGTTTTGAAGGCGAGCGCCTGCTTCATGAGGATGTCGGGTTTCGTGCCGTCGGGATTGGGGACGGGGGGAAGGAGTTTGTCGATTTCCGAATCGAGCAGAGCGGTTTCATGGGACCAAATACGGCGCAGCCGCCAGCGTGCGCCGACCATTTCGATGACCAAGTCGGCTTCAACGAGGTTTTTGGGGCGGAAATGCTTCCAATAATGTTCCTTATATTCGGCGAATAAGATGGGACTTTCGGTGTTGAGGACGAGGGAACGGGAGCCGAGACCGTGTTTGGTGGAGTTTTGCGAGCATTTGGCTTTGCCTTCGGGGGTTTTGGGGCCGCGGGATTTGGCTCCGTTGATGCGGGATTGTTCGGCTCGGGTGTGTTTTTGCGTTGTGTCGCGAGGATCGGACATGGTTTTTCAGCCTCCTGTGGGGATTATGGCAGGCGGGTGGTGGAGCGGCGGGCGTTGGTGGAGTGGAAGTGGTTTGGGATGAGTGGGTTAGGGGATTTGGTGGGGTTGTGACGCTGCCCGTCAGTCCTGCAACGTTTTGAATACAGCGTCGGAGGCTTCTTTGTAGAACTCGATGTTGATCAGCGTCCAGAGGTCATCGGGGAGATCGTTTAGTTGGCGGCGGGCGGCGACGGGCATCAGCAATGTTTGCGCTTTCTTGTCGACAGCAAGCTCGGCGATTTGGATGGCATTTGGGATTATGTCGATGGAGCCACCGAGGTTCAGGGCACCGACCACGATGGTACCACCGCGGGTGTTCTTGCCCAATAGGGAACCGCAAAGGGCGACCAGAACCGGTAACCCGAGCCCAGCGCCCGCTTTATCCGCATCCATGGCACGCATCTGGATGGAGAACTCATGCCCGCGGGGATCGCGATCACCGACGAGCTCTTTGGCACGAGCGTAGAGATTCTGCTCGCCGATGCGAACGCTTTCTTTGAACGCCGGCGGGGAAGGCTGGTTAAGGATGTTAACGCTACTTCCAGGTCCTGATGTCACTTCAAGACGATACAGACCGGCGCCGGCTTCTGGCGATCCCGTGCTGATGGCCCATACCTGGCCGGGCGGCAACGGATCGGTGTCGATTGCTTCGTCGCTGTGCAACTCGGGGGTGGAAACGAACTGCTCCACACCATCCGGCCTCAGCGTATAGCTAAAGTGGGTGTTGCGGAATTCGCTCTTGAAGACCCGTTTCTGCTGCTCTTTGACACGCCGGCGCGCCTCCAGCGCCAGGCGAACAATCCACTCCAGATCCTCATCCGACACGGGCATGTCGGGCGAAGGGAACAGCAGCTTAAGCGCACCACTGATGGTCTTAGTGACCGCTTCAATGTCACGTCCGCTCAGAGCACCTCCCAAATGAACCCGGTCCTGCAACACATTAACGCGGCTTCCGGCGCGCAGCTTATTCCAGCATTCGCTCAGGAAGTCACTGACGAGGCCGAACTGATCGGTCAAATGCTCGCCGGCTTTCAGTTTGGGAAAATCCCATCCTGGCGCGAACGCATGGAGGCGGTCCATGAATGCGGTGTCATTGCGCATTTCCTGGGGCAGCGGACTTAACAGATGCCCGATGCGCTGTTGCTGTTCGACATCAACGTCGAAGTTGCCCACCATGACGAGGCTGCCATCGGCGCGGATGTTTTCCTTTCCGCGACTGAACTGGCCTGAAGCCATATAGCCTTTCATGATGTTGACGCCGTCCTTTTGGTCGAACGAAATCCCGGAAATTTCGTCGAAGCAAACCACGTCGTACTGGCAGACCAAGCCACGCTGCCCGTTGGCATTGTTGACGAACATCTTGGCCACGGTGGCCTTGCCGCCCGAAATCAGGTGTGAATAAGGAGAGATCTGTTGGTAGAGGTGGCTCTTGCCTGTGCCCCTTGGACCCAGCTCCACCAGATTGTAGTTTCGCTCCACGTAGGGAACCATTCGAAGGAGGGTAACGCGCTTGGCGCGTTCGTCCAAACTGGCTGGTTCCAGACCAACCGATCGCAGGAGCAAATCCAACCATTCGGCAGTTGAGAACTTCGCACGCCCCCGCGCGAGAACATCCAGCACATCCGATTTCGACATCTGGATGGGGCGTAGCGTATCAATGGCAAATGGCCGGCCGCCATATTCGAGAGCCACGATGCCGTCGTAGGAAAGCGAAACCTCGGCATAAAAGCCATCGGTGAGCATTCGCTCGTTTTCCCGAACCATCTCGTCCGGGATGCGGACATCGCGAAGCGCGAGGCTGGGCAACTCCGCCACGTAGCAATCGTTCTTTGTATCCAGCCGGGCCCGAACGATGTCGATGAGTCTTACGGCACCTTGCTCTTTGGCGCGCGCCTTGAACAATTCCTCCTCACCGGTTCGCACGGTTCGATCCCGAAGCTGCTTCTCGACGATCTCCAGTCCTTCCTGGATCTCGGCTTCATCGACACTGGCGCAGTATCGTCCCAGAAGGAACTCGACCACATACGTTGGCACCGGATACTGTCGGGAGTACTTCCGAACCAGATCCTTGCGGACGAGGTAGCCGTCAAATGCCGAGGCGGCCAATCTGTCCAGGTTATCCATCGTTACCGTCATACTTTCTCTCCAACACAAGTCGTCATGATTGAAATCACTTTGCCCGTGGGATCGACCAGCACCACGAATGCTGCTGCGTCTTCGAATGAGTCATCAGATACAACCAGGCTCACCTCGCCTTGCGCTCCCACTTCCTTGGGGGCGGCCACGAGACTGGTCGTCTCCTGCTTCCAGTTCGTCCGAAGATCCACGAGAACACGAGGCTCATTCGACTCCACGCGAACGCGACACCTCATGCCGCGCCATTCGACGGAAAGAATTGCGGCATAAATTGCTTCGACTCCACGTTCCACTACAAGATCTGGAACCACGCACTCCTGAGGGCTGACGCCGCCGTGCGCATAGATCTCGCCAGCACGAAAACTCCCGATCCCTGGAGGCGAAGCGATGCGGACATCCGGATTCCAATGCCAGGCGTACTCGGGGACCTTTACTTCGGATTGCCCTCTCACCAGCGCGCAACGCACCCACTTGGTCTCGACCAGGTATGAGGGCAATTCGATCTTTGGCAACCCCCCGGGCAGCAGCAGCCAGCCATGATCGGTGACCACTCGAACCCGGCGCCAGCCGGCATCCAACAAGGCGTACACACAATCCGCGATTCGTTCCACTTCCACTTCCAACTGATGCACCAGTTCGCCTTGCAGCTTGTGTCCAAGACTGTCGATGAACCCGCTCTCCATCCAACCGCCCACATTAGCCCCGGAAGGAATGCTCGGCTCCGCCGCGTCGAGCACCTCCACTCCCTGGCATTCCAGCCGCTCGCGCAACAAGGGGGCATTCAGCGGCTTCCATCCGGACTTGGATTCGATCAACGGCGTGAAGTCTTGGCCGTTGCCGCCTCTAACTCCACTGGCAACCGGGCTGGCGGCGACCTTCGCCGTCGGCGTGACTGTGGGAAGAGGTGCCAGCCTGTGGGAGAGCGTCGCCTTGAGAGTGCGAGCCTCCAGTCGAGCGGCCAGTTGGCCGGCCAGGTCAAATCGCAACCCGTCGACAAACAACCAACAGGTGTCCTTCTCCGCCGTCTGCACACCGACGTGATTCCTCACCTCTTGGGCCGCCTTGGCGACCAAAGACTGAAAATGCCTGGCCGAATCATCAAGCCATGGTTGATAAAGCGATCTGACCACCTTGGCCAGTAGTGCGGCGTCCGCCCCACTGCGGAACCGCGTAAGAGCTGACATAGCCGCACCATCGCACTGCCAGCCGCCGTTCGCGTACCATGCCGCCGCCTCCATGAGCGTCGCCCCGCCAACGGGTGTTTGAGCGGCCTCGGCCAACCTCGCCAATGGCCGAAGCGCCATCGACCAGGGACTCATCTCCAACCGGGCCCACACCCAATCACGACGGACAGCGTGGCGCGACTCAATCTCCTGAACACGCGCACAAGCGTCCGCATGGGGCCGTTCCGCGGCCGCTTCCAAATCGCGGCGCAGTTCCGCCTCCTCTCGCTCGTTGACGCCTGGATCGCGCGAAGGTTCCAGGGTAAACGATCCCTGGCCGGTGGCGCCCGGCTCGCGTAACAGCTTCGCTATGCGGGGGTAGAGATGTGGAGTTTCTGAGAAGCGACTCCAGACACGATCCAGGCCCAGTTCGGCCCGAAGCAGCATGCCGGCAACTTCGCCAACCGGTGCGCGGTCCGGGTCGAAGTCGAATTCAGACTGGCACAGCGACCGGAACGACTCCCAGTGCCCGCCCTTGGCGCCGGCTTCGAATGTTTCGGAATTGTTCAGCCATAGCAGAACATCTCGGACCGGATCCTGGACCGAGAGCTTGTCGAAATCGTCGGAATCCAGCCGGCGGCCTCGTAATGCACGTACATCAGCCGTCGCCAGGTTTGGGAGCATGCGCAGAAATGCCTCCTCCGTGCGACGATTGGCAGACACATCCAGTCCCAATCCATCCTCCGAGACCAGAAATGCCCGAACCGTCCAATCCTGTCCGTTCGATTGATGCCAGACACGTCCTCGGAACTGTAGTTCCACCAGTGGTTGCAGCGCTGGCGGGCAATCGCCCGCGGCACGCAATTCCTGGCGGCTGACGCGAGGGAGATAAAGCACTGGGACTTCGCCGGCAGGCGGAGCCTCCCGTAGCGTTCGATCCACAATGCACTTCAACCAAATGGCCGGGCCCGTTCGAGTTGCCAGCTCAAACCGGCCTAAGGTATAGATCCAGGGAAAGATAGCCCGCAAAGCCGGCATCAGGGACAGCCACTGCGCGTCCGCATCCGCCCATAGCAGCGCCGCTGATTTCGCGACACCGTCGGGCGAACGCGTGGCAGCGCCGAAGGAAGCGACCAATACGCCGAGCAGCGTCGTGGGTTCAACGGGCACGCTCATATTTCGCATCCCACCCGCCGCGCGATCTCGCGGCACAGCTTGTCGAAGTCTCCACGGCACTGTTGCACATTGCCCTGGTGCGCGCCAATCGCTCCATCGGCGCTGGTGAGTTTGAACATGGGCTTGCGTGCCTCCATCGCCATCGGCATCAGGCTCCGGTAGTGCTTGATGAGTAGGATCTGGTTGGCGTCTGGTTTCTTTGGTTCACCGGTCTGCCCCAGGACTCTCTCGACGTAACCCTCAGACACACGTGGCTGCCACCGGGCGTAGGCCTTGGTCGGCCGTCCGAGACGTTCGGCGTGCTGCATCAGGACATAGCCGACGGGCATCATGTCACCCTGCGGCATCTCGCCCAGGGAGGACTTAGCCTTGGGCAATGCCTGCTGCCAGGTCTCGCGCCACAGACGCAGGATCGGCCCTAAGTTTCGCAAGCCTTGCAGGGAAAATAGATCGGGTGCGACAGGAACGACCACATGGCTCGACGCCACCAACGCGGCGCGGTTGATGGCGCCGAGGTTGGGACCCACGTCGATCAGCACAATGTCAGCCTCATGGCGCTTAGCCGCCTCGCGGATCACGCGCCAGAACGCTGTGGTTACGCGGAATGCACGTTCTTGGCCTTCCAGGCAACGCGGCCATACCGTCGACAGGTCATCCTCGATCCGTGACAGAGCAAGGTCGCCCACCAGTAACCCCAATCGGTTCGTGAGTGACTCAATGTGCGCCGGGCGGACATCGCCCGTACCGCTGAACAGCGGCGCGACGGCCCCAAATAGCGTCTTCGGGTGGTCGTCGTCGGGCCACAACTCCTCCAACCACTCCTCATCGAGCGCCATGATCGAGAGGTTCGATTGTGGATCGAGGTCCACGGCCAGCACGCGCTTGCCCAGTTCCGCGAACATCCACGCGCAGTGGTAGACGAGCGAGGTCTTCCCTACGCCACCTTTGTTGTTAAAGAAGGCGATGCTGATCATGTGCGTTCTCCATGGCGATGGCGGCTACAAAGCCGAGTTGGACCTCAAAACGCAATCGGTCGCCCAGCGCCTTGCGGGCGATCGCAATGCCAGCGCCGAAGCGCTGCACGTAACCCAGCGCGCGGAGCGCCTCGGCAAGATTCGGATTGCGGTAGTCCGTTACGCCGGGCTGGCCGAAATTCTCTGGCGTCACTGAGCCGAAGGGCCCGCCGGGGTTATGGATCTCGATCCGGTCGTCGAACCAGTAGACACGCACTGGTGCATTCGTTGCTTCAAAGCTCCGGTGCATAAAGGCGTTGCGCACGAGTTGCCGCAGAGCCTCCATGGGGTAGGACTCGCTCCTCGCCTCCCGATCCAAGTCGGCAAAGCGAACGGCCCGCAGGTTGTGAGTCTCAAGTTTCTCTTCCAGCCGCCGGATCTGGTCAGCCACCGTTCCGTGGATAGCCTCCTCGTCTGCCGCAGGGGCGGTCAAATCGTTCCCAGCCAGGCGAAGGAACTGCGTATAGGCGCCGGGCAGCCATTCGGCGGGGGAGCGTCCAATGACCAGCAGACCGAGCACCGTCGGCACCGGCTCCGCCTCGCTTGCCGCCATCTTTGTGACGATAAGCTTTTGCTCGATGCTCCGGTCGTTGACCGCCAGCACGTCGGGCGCCACGAGAGCGGGCAGGTATTCCTGCAGGAAGCGCAGCAAGTCCAGTTCGTCGAGTGTCGCCTCCCGAACCGGCTGGATGTCGAAAGGGCGATCGCGATGGCGTCTTCGCTCATTCAGGATTCGTTCATCCTGAGCGCTCGCGAGACCCCGGCGGGGCCCCCAACGGATATGGATCCGACCCTTGTAGCGCACGGGAGGCGTGTCGCAGGGCCAGACTGTAATCACCGCGAACCCGATGCCGCCAAGCAGGCGCTTCTCCACCAGCAGGCTTGGGGGTGGCGCGATGTTGCCGTCGGTCTTGATGTCGGACAGTTGCCGCAGTAGCTCGTCGGTGACCGCAAAGTCTGGGAGTGGCGTCCCGTCATCTCGCGCCCCAATAAACACGACCCCAGGCGCGCGATGCCCCGACAGATCATTGGCGAAGGCGCACACCGCCTCGCGCACCGTCGTTGGCGCATTGCCCCGAAAAGATTCCTTTCGTTCCACTCGGTCGGATTCCAACTCATCCAGCATGGCCGAGAGCTCGGCATCGGTCAGCGGTGTCATCCGTTACTCCTTTTCTCCCGTGCCGCTCGCTTGGAGGCAAGGTGGTAGTGCAGGCCGTTCCAGCGCGCGCCGTCGAATTTGGCCCCGCCTTGGAAATCGTCGGTTTTCCCGTCCCAGCTCCAGAACCAGGGAAAATCCTCCTTGGGTCGAGGGGGTTCCTTGCCGCGGTCTTTGCCGTACCTGATCCTTGGGGTAACCCGCAGTTCGCAGGCATCCTTCTTGGGTTTCGTGCCCGCCGCAAGAGTGGATGTCAACCAGGGGCGAATGTTCAAGCGCGCCGTCGTTGATGTCGGGCTCCCATCCGATTGGCTGCTCGTGTAACGGCTTCCAGCGGACGGAAATGTCGTAGGGCGCCAGCTTCGAGGAATGCAGCGATTTCTCCAGCGCTCGCAGCAGATTCCCTTCTTTCATTCCTCGGCTCCCAGAGGATTGGCGGCGTAGATCGTCAGCTTCAACTCTTCGCCATCGATCAGCAGATACTCGGGCCGCCTCCCTGACAGCTTCTCACTCTGTCCCAGGATGATGGGCACTCCTTCACCGCGCCGGTCCATCATGGTCAATCGCTCGGTCTTGAGCCACGGCAGGTCTTTCGGGACTTTGCACCGCGCCAGCAGGCTGGTGACGACCTCGTTTCTGGCCGATTGCCGCGCGGCGAGGGCCTCGACCGTCATCGTTTTAGAAAGCGCTCCCGGAGTGAAAAGCTCAAGTCGATCGTCGTACATTCGCAGCCGGATCTTTGAGCCGTAGATGGAGTAGTCCCTGTGCGCGACTGCGTTCACGAGCGCCTCGAAAATAGCGGCGCCGTCATACTGCGGGATGTCGGTTCGCCCGATGTCTTTGACCGCGTACGTCCGCATATTGCGTGCCACAAACCGGCAGGCCTCCACAACCTGGCCGTCCAGTGGTCCGGTGACATCCGCCCCATCCAATTGATACACTTCGCCGGGCGGCACATCCCCAAGCTGTCTCCCGCGATAAGCCACAGCCTGAATAAATGCATTGGGTAGAAAGCGCCGCGGATCGCCGCACGCCATGAGGACTCCGGCTATGGTGGGCCGCCAGGCGCCTCTTTCGTCCTTCCCGGCCATGCCCATCTTGTTCAGGAAAACCTCCGGCGTATCTTCCGCCGTCAGGGCGGTCGCAAACCTCCGCCAGAGAGGGCCGTCAAGGTCTTCCAATGTGGCCTTTGGAACGAGCTGTTCGTCAAAGCCGACTACGCCGGCTTGACTGCGCTGCTGCCCGAGCCGCATAAGGTAGGCGGTGGACATTTTGCGCGTGCTGCTGGCGACGCGATGGAAGTATCCGTGCGGGCTTCGATGCACGAACAGGCTCCGGTCAACGTCAATCCGGATTACGGGCACTTCCTCCCCTGCCGAAGTTGGCAGGACGAGGCGTTGCACCACAACCGGCAATGGCGGCTCGATGCTGTCGTTGCAGATGCCGCGAATATAAGTCTCGACCCGATCCAAGTCCTCGAGAGGGATACCCAACACCTGCCGGGTTTTGTCGTGTACGCCAAGAACGCAAACTCCGCCCCGCGGGTTGGCAAAGGCGGCCAGGACGGCCGCCAGATTGTCGCGGTCGGGCGCGGTAATACGAGTTCCCATGATCCGGACTTCCTTCAGTTCAAGGTAGGAATCCTCGCCAAGCCGGATCTTCTCCATCAACTCCCGACCGCTCGCGGTCATTTTTCGTTCCTCCTCATGGCGTCACTTCGTTCTTTTCGACCGTCTCTCTCGCATTTCCTTCTTCGTATCCGGGGAGTAAGTGCAGATCGTTCTTTTCGAGTTCGGATAGGAGGTGCAGCCCGGCTGTCAGCCGGCCACCCGCTCCCTCCGCACCCGAGGCAACCTCGGCTTGTTGGCGGGTAATCCAGTCGCCCAGCAGCACATTTCGCAGCGTCGGAATCAGCGGAAGCCGCTGCCCCTCGGTATGCGCTCAAGGTGTCGAGCAAGCTGCAAGCATCTTTTTTCACAGAAGCGTCCCCTGCTCCGCTTTGTTCCGTCTCGATTGCCGGGCTTCAAGATTTCGTGTCGCCATCTCCTCAATCCGTCCCGCTACCTTCCCGATTAGATCCAACGACACCGACTCGGGAATCATTTCTTCGGTCAGGTGGCGCGACACATAGGATGCACTTGCGCCTTGCAGGCCCAGGCGGCTGGTCACCAAAAAGGCGACCGCCTCCGCCTCGATCTCTACGGTCTTGTGGGTCAGGTTGGTTCGACTCGGCCACCAGAAGTTCTGGTCGGTTCCGAGATGGCCAAGGTAGATGTGGGCCAGCTCGTGACAAACCACACCGTAGCTGCTAGGCGGATCGAGCTCGTCATGGATGGCGATCCTCATCTTGAATTCCCGGTCGCCGCGGGCGATCGTGGCGAAGCCGGCGTTCGTTGAAGATAAGTGCTTGAAATCGACCCGAATCCGATCGCGCTTAGACGCGTTATTCAAGGTCTTGTCCAAATACTGATCTTTCCAGTCGCCGGCGAACGTAGCGAACTTGTTCAGCTCCTCGGGCAGATTTGTTCCTTCCGTCTGGTCAAGCTCGTAAACCAACAGGACGGGATGCATGGGAGCGAGTATCAACATCGGCCGCGCGTCTTCCTTGAGCCGACGATCAAACCTGCGATTCCAGTCTTTCTCCGTCGCATAGAATGAGCAACTCGGATTCTGAATGCGCACCAACATGTTGTTGTAAGGGGCGTAATCTCGGAAGCGCCCCATGAAGTTGATCATTTCCTGGAAAGCACCGGAGTTTCGATACGCGATGCTGTGGCGTACCAAGGAGTCGATGCCAGACTGCACTTCCTTGCGGGGTGAAGCTGCGCCAGCCAAAGCTTTGTCCAACTCATCCTCGACCAAGAGAGAGTCCAAGTAATCGCGGCACGACCGAGGCAACGCTTTGTCCTCGGAGAGGGCCACCAGCACATCTTTGACTAGCCAACGTGCCTGCCAGCCAAGCAGCCGCTCCATTTCCTCCACAAGCTCCCAGGCGGACGGGTTTCGATAGGAGAGAAGTACTTGGCGAACGGCTGCATCCACGGCGTCCCGGAGAGCCTTTGGATCAAGGGAGCGAGGTTCCGGCGTCATGCTCCCTCCGCCTTGCCCTTGCGTTCGCGGGCCGATTTTTTCTTGTCGAGCGAATAGTGCAGGTCATTCCACCGCGCGCCGTCGAACTTTTTTCCGCCTTCGAAGTTCTCGGTCTGCTCGTCCCAACTCCAGAACCAGGGGAAGTCCTCCTTGGATCGAAGCGGTTCTTTGCCGCGGTCTTTGCCGTACTTGATCTTTGGCGTGATGCGAAGAATGCAGGCGTTCTTCTTAGGCTTGGTGCTGGGGGCGAGTGTGGCCGTCAGCCAGGGACGGAAGTGTCGAACGCCGTCGTTGATGTCCGGCTCCCATCCGATTGGTTGTTCGCTGAGTGGCTTCCAGCGGACGAAGATGTCGTAAGGCGTCTCGCCGGCGAGGATCTTTTCCAGTTCGGCTTGGAGGTGCAGTGCGGCGGTTAGTCGGCCATCGGCTCCCTCCGCATCGGAGGCAACCTCGGCTCGCTGGCGGGTAATCCAGTCGCCCAGCGCTGTGTAGATCAGCTTCTCCAGGGTCTTGCGTCCCTCGCCATTGGGAGCGGCCAACTTGTGGTAATTCACCAGAGCATGGAAGCCGTCCTTTCGGCCGTCCCAGATGTGCCAGACGAACGGCCTCTGATGGAAGATCTGGCAGTGCTCCTCGAAGAAGCGGTCGTGCAGCCAGACTTCGATTGATTCGCAGTCGTCGAGCAGTTGCGAGAGTTTCGCCGCGGACCATTCGTCGCCATAGCCATCGGCAAGAAGAGCGCGAAGCCGATCTGTCGCGGGGGCCTCGCCTGCGACTGAGCTCAAGCAGACGATGCCGTCGGAATCTTCGTGTTTTTCGAGGCCGTCGGGACCGAGCGCAGGGCAATCCGGGAAGCTAGAGCCTGTTTGTCGCGGCCACCGGTAGCCGACCAAGCGGGCGACGGCGATGTGGAGCGGGTAGTCCGAGCCCTTGGGGCGACCGTCAAATAGCCACTGCCTTGGGTCGTCCGAGTGCGGTTTGGGCAGGCCGTAAGGGTACTTCTCCGCGACGACACTTTCCCAGTGCCTCAAATCGAAAGGCACTTTCACCAGTGTCCCGTTTGCGACGATCACGTTCTGATCAATTTGACGAACATACTCGTTGAACGCTGGGCTTGAACAGAAGGCCCAGATCGCAGGAACTAGTGCTTCATCAATCGGAACAATTGCGGCAACCGACTTGTCGTGCTTTTCTCCGGTGTAAAGGGTTGCCTTTAGCTCCCGCATGAGTCCCACAGCAACTCCTCGCTTACCCCAAGCCTGCTGACCACTTTGATCCTGATTGTGAATCTGGTCGCGATCTTCTTGGGTCATTCCTCGTACACGATCGTCAATACTGTTCCAAGCGACCATATGCTCTCGGCCACCCCAACTAGTAGTCGCCTCCACGGAGGCTTGTTGGTAGATCCAACCCTCATTCCGAGAGTCAAATTCCCAAAACGTACGCCCATACTTGAGATAATCCCCGGTTCCCAGGCCGAGGAAAGAGGATGCCACCTTGTTAAGGTGTGGTGCCGATAATAGGATGTTGAGCGAGATTCGACTGTCTGGATTGCTAAGCTGCAGCCACTGATCATAAAGCGCGGGTGCCTTCAAGCCTTGCGACTTCTCCTCTGGCGTTTTCGCCTCGCCCACATCCCACCCCGCAAATGTATGCTCCGCTGGCGCCGCGCGGCGGGTCAGGCCCAGCAGCGCCGCAAAAGCCCCCGCCGCCGATGGGCTATCGAACGCATGCTCGCCCAGGCGAGCCACGAAATCCCACTGCTCTCCTTTGAGGAGCCGCTGACGCAGCTTCTTGTAGCTCGTCAGGAAAAGCCAATTCTGCGGCGTGACTAAAGCAACCGAGCCGCCCTGGCGGCAGGAGCGCAGACACCGGTCCACAAAGCAGGTGGCAAGGTCTGCCTTGGCGTCTGAATGGAATTCGGCACAATATTCGGCGAGAATCGGGTGCTGCTTACCGCGTCCCAGGTAAGGGACATTGGTTGCCACCAAGGTGAAGTGGCTTGATAAGATGCGGAAGGCCGCCAGCACGCCTTGCGCGGCTATGGCAAGCTCGCGAGCTTCGTCAGACTGCTCCTGTTGGAGCGCTTCCTCAATGAGCGGCAGGACGCGTTCCGCGCCGGCGGAATAGACGGTCCTTTGAAGCCGCAGTGGATCGATCAGACTCCCTAGGGTCGGCGCGTCCTTGAACAGCGAATACAGCCGCCGCATCTCCTCACGCGCCAAGCCGTCCTCGCCCGCGAGCTTCACCCAATCAGCCTCTGACGCATGGACGCCTAGTCCCGAACAGGCCAGATTCATCTCCGGCAACGCGAAATGCTCGCCGGCGAGGCGCCAGGATGCCAGCGCCAGATTGAAAGCGGCGATTTGCGAGCAGCGAGCGTCGATTTCCAAGCCGAAGAGGTTGTCGCGCAGGACGGAACCGATAGCCTCCCGGAGGGCCAACCCTTCCTCCTCCATGCGCATCCGGGCGAGAATCGGCAGAGCGAAGGTCAGGAAATGCCCGCTACCCATGCAGGGGTCGAGCATTCGCAAATCACGTGGGGCACGCGGCCAGCCATCGAAGCTGCCCGCCGCGGGCGAACCATCTTCGTTCAGCCGCAGATAGGTCCATTCATACCCTGGCAACGCCGGGTTCTTGCCCTCGGCGCGGCGCTTGGCAGTCCACCACGCCCCGAGCGTGTTTTCGAGCAGGAAGAGGACCATGTAATCCTCAGTGAAGAGCTGGGTGACGGCGGGTAACTCGTCGGCTCCGATTTTTACTTCGGATTTGTTCACACGGTCCTTTTCGTCCCGCTGCCAGAACTGGTAGACCCAGCCGAGGCTATCGTCGGCAAGGAAGATCTCGGCCGGCAAGGCCTCCAGTTTCTCTTCGAGCTGCTGCCGGGTTTCGGGAGGCAACGAGACGCGGAGAACCGGATCGTCCGGGCGAAACACGGCCAGCAACATTCGCTGGGCAAGGTCAGCGGCAATATCGAGCCAGTCACGCCCTTTCTCGCGGGCGAGTTGGCGGACTTCGTCGAGTGTCATGGCCAGGCCGTGTTCGGCGTCGAGCAGAAGGTCGTTTTCGGCGAGGAACCGGGCGAACAACATCCGGTGCCAGTGCTCATAGGCGCAGGCCTGGACCAGCCGCTGTACATCCTGCGTTTCCCGCTTGGTATCCCGCCGGTCACCGAGTTGCCGGCCCTGAGCGCGGAGTTGGTTGCGGAGTTCGCGCTCCTCCGGCGTCATGTGCGGCCACGGCTCATGGTGGTGGACGGCAAATTGATTGGCCAGAACCTTGCGGGCGCCCTCCTCGGCGATGGCTCGGGCGTGAGCGACCGTGTTTTCCAGGAGCTTTCTGAGTTCGCGGTTGAGCGTGGGCATCGGCGCTCCTACTGAATCTGGACCGGCCCTGTGGCCAGCGCCGCTATCAGCTTTTCCCGCAACAGGCCGAGCCAGGCGTCCACTTCGTCTTCGGTCTTGAGCACCGTGCGGTCCACGGGGAGGAACTGGACCTCAGGTTCCAGCAGTTTCGCAGCTTGTTGGAGCGCCCTGGAGACCCGCGCCGGAATCGCTTCGGCTTGGGTGCGGCGGACCGTGAGGTAGCTGGCATCGAGCGCGCCGAGAAGCGCGCCTTCACTGCCCGTGTCCGGCTTGTCTGGCGCACGCAGTCCGACATCGGAAAGAATGCGCGCCTGATCGGACTCGGCCAGCTTCCCCCAGGTGTCATTCGCCGCAAGGTTGTCCATGGACGACCGAAAGGCCGCGTCATGAGCGTCATGTGCGGTATTGAGAGCTTGTCGCAAGAGGTCGGCTAAACCACTGCGCAGCGGCGCGACCGGGTCGGGATCGGCCAGCAGGAGGCGGTCCGTTAGAATCGCCTCCCGCTGAGACAGCAAGGGCGCGACATTGGGGAGTGAGCCGGCGTGTCCGGACAGACGCTCCAGACTTTGCCAAGCCGGCTGACGCTTCCCGATGAGGTCGCGGGTCTTCTTCCACTCGGCGATCCTGGCTTTGAGGTCGGCGTCCTTCGCACGTAAGGCAGCAAGACGGTCGTTGCCGAGCAGCTTCTGCATATCCTCGATGTCGATCACCGTTGGCCGGGCAGGCAGCGGCGCATCGCCGCCCGCCTCGGATGCGAGGCTGAGCAGGGCGTTGAAGAATTGCGGCGCCTTGTCGTCCAACTCCTCGCCCTTCGCCTTGATATTGAGTTCCTGGTAGAGCGCGCGGAGCGCATTGCGGTCCTGAATGGTGAGTGTAATCTTTTCGACACGGAATTCGGTTTTGGGAATCTTGTTCTGATCGAGCTGGCCGAGAGCAACGGAGACACCGTTGAGGGTGGCCGTGATGTGCTGACTGCGGTGCAGGGCGATGAGCGCGGCGTCCACCGAATCGCGCGGCCAGCCGAAGGGGCTGCTTTCGAGTTCCTTGCGGAGCCTGGCGCCTGTTTCTCCCGATCCGATGGCGGAGAGAACCTCCCGGCAGACAGGGTGCTGCTCGATGGGCCCCTCGTATTTGAGGGGGGAGAAGGGCTGTTCTGCGCCGTCGCGAGCACGCTTCAGTGCTGCCTCCCACGCGGAAGCTGAGGCGTCTGCTTCCTTGAAGCGTGGAAAAAGCCTGGCAAGAGACGCGTCCGCGCCGGCGCGGAGCTTTTCTTCGAGCGATAGCTGAAGAAGCTCGTTGCCACCCCCCTGGAAGACTTTGGCGGCGGCCACAATTTCCGCGACCAGCGATTCCCGCTGCTGTCTTGCCAGCCGATACCGGCTTTCCATGCTCTGCCGTGCGACTTGACCTTCCGGAGTAGCCGGCGCGCCTTTGGCATGGATCGTTTGCTCGGCAGCTTGCTCGGCCGCAATCAGATTCAGGAGCTCGTCCCTCGATTTCTTGGGGATGAACACGCAGAGCAGGGGGCTGGTTACGCCCACGGCGCGGACTTGATCTACAACCTCTCGCTCGGAACTCGAAAACTGATCCCGAAGCCAGACGGGGATCGACTCACTGTCGTCCGGAGGCGGGTCCTGCGCGCGGTGGACCTTGAGGTCGCGAGGAACTTTGGCCGCGCCGTGCAGCAGTTTCACTTTGTCGACAATCTTCTGCACTTCCGCGGCGAGGAACTGATCGCGCCGTTCGTCGAAAAAAGCGGCGTCGTTCTTGAGCCTGGTCTCACGCCTGCGGAACTCGTCATCCCAGTTCCGACCCTCCTCGGTCTGGATCCGGAATTCGTCGCCGACGCGCATCAGCACTGCCTCATCGGCGAGTTGATCCAGCAGGCGGGCTACATCCGCCCGAAGCTTTCCATTGTCGGCGGCGAGGTCATCGACCAGGAGATCGGCAATGTGCTCCTTGGAGGCGCGCACGCCGATATCAGCCGCGCCGTCGCTGGGGATTTGACCGATGAGGAAGACCAGGCCGCAGATCCGCTGCTTAAGGCGATCATCCTCGGCGCCGTTCTTGCCCAAAGCGACAATTCGCTCGTTGATTTCCCGTGGAAGGGCGCCCGTGGTTACCATCTCCGGGGCCAGGGCATCGTAGAGGTCATCACCGGGGATCAGACATCCGAGTGGCTTCTCTGTAAGCCCCGCGACGCAGTCGTGAATGATGCGAAGCTGCGAACGTAGCTGGCTTTGGGTGCCGGCTGTGTCTACCTGGCGGAAGCAATGCTCCCAAAAGCGCCGCCGCACGGGGAGCAGCGGATAGTCCTCCACGATGACCGCTTTGTCCTCCATGCGTTCGCCAATCCGGGTGCCATGGAGTTGGCGGGAGACTTCCCCGGCGTGGATGTCGAGAAGCTCCTTTATGGGATTGATGCCGGAGGGCTTCTTGCGCAGTAGCACTTTTCGCGTTACGGTTTCGACGTCGGCATCCGAGAGCTGAATGCGTATGGTGAATCGATCAAGCAGCTTGTTGAGAAGTTTGACGCTGGTGAGCGCCGATTGGCCTGCGGCGACCAGGATTACCTGGCTGTCGAGCTGTTTGGAAACGGCTTCCGCAATCTCGGTAATGAGCACGGAACGGGTTTCGGAGTCGCCGATGTACTGCTGTGTCTCATCGAGGATCAGGATGGCGCAGGGGAGTTGGCGATCCTTGCCCGCGCGCTGAAGCACGCGCTTGAACATGGTGAGGAATTCGTCGGTTGTGAGGTCGGTGGATCGAGCAGGGAACTGGGCCTTAATGATTTCCTTGGCCGCCGCCTCGCTGGTGGCAAAATTGGGATCACATTCAAGGACTGCTCTGGCAATGATCGGGCTGACGTAGAGATTGTTCAACTCCTGCGCCCATGTCTTACCGGCATCTCCGACTGCGCCCTTCACTTTGTCGAGAAATCCTCGTTCTTCCAGCCAAAGTTGAAACTGAGCCTGGGGATACTGAGTCGGAAGATCGCAAGCTCGTAGAAGGATGCTCAGGACACTCAGCCGCACATTTTCGGTGGTTCCGGCGGGCAAGGTGCCTGCCGCAGCCAGGAGTCCACCGGAGCGCTTGCCGGCAACGTCGAGTTCGCGCAGCAGATCGCGAACCTCGTCCGGGAGCTCGGCAACGAGGCTACGCGCCGTAGCGCCGTCGGGAAACTTCGTGTCCACCCACAGATGACAAAGCATCTTGAGAAGATGCGACTTGCCGCTGCCGAAGAAGCCGCTGACCCAGGCCGCCTTCTGGTTCGTCTGGCTGCGGTTTGCCAGGGAGGAGGAAAGAATGTGGACGATGCCCTCCGCGTACTGGCCCTCACAGACGAAGGTGGCAAGCTCGCCGCGCAGCTCCTGCCTGACCTTGTCGTCCGCGCTCTCGTTGACGATGCGGGCTTGTCCATTATTGACAAGGCCTTCCTTGGCGGGATCGCGAAGCAAAGTGTCCCGAATGAGTATTGGCATCAGAAACCTCCCGACGAATGAAGGGTGATTGGCACGGCCAAATAGTTCCAACCATCCCGGGCATCGAGGAGCCGGTAGTTGTTCTTCTCGTAGGCGCCAGGAAAAAATACGACGAGCCGGCCCCGGATGTATGGCTCCACTAATTTCAGCACGCGCGAGACACGAGTGAAGCCGAAAAGCGATCCGACGCCAAAGACGGCGAGGACGGAAGCGCCGTTGACTTCGGGCTTCTCCAGGACGGCCCGGATGCGGCGCGCGACGTATTCCGCAAATTCCGATTCGAGCTTGAGCTGTAGATCCTCCGGCGATGCGAAATATGCGTCGCGGTATTCCTCGGAGGCCATCCATTCGGCAAATGCGCCGGCTACGTTCACTTCAAACCACTCATGGCCAGTTTCGCGGGTAGCCATAGCAAAGAGCTCTTGCCGCGCCTGGAGGGATCGTTCGAGCTCCTTGTCATAGACGACCATAATGACGCGCTGCGCTCCGGCAACGGTCTGCTGCCAGGGCAGCGAGATGTGTTGTCGGTATTTCTCCGCCAACTCTTCAATGCGTCCCATCGGTTTACCTCGCTTGTGAACTGGCCAGATAAAAAGGATCCAGTCGATGGAGCCTCAAGTCAATCAAGTCGCCGGCCATGCGGAGATCGATCAGGCCCAGTCTTTTTGCGGTCATCGCATGATCGAGAGCAGCCGTGGGCCCGCAGTCGAGAACTTTTGCCCAGCCCGTAGTCAGGGTCTCTTTTACGTTGAACCCAGCGGCGCGGGCAAGGTAGAGCGCGAAAGCTACCGAAGCCGGAGTCGCGCGGACAAGTCGCCGGAACTTGAAAGTACGCCCTTCTAAATGTCCTGCCTGCGACCAGGAACTTGCGGCATTACGGACCACCTTGTTCAAGGTGGATTCATTGAGTCGGTCTTTCACCGCCGCCGCCAACGCACCGCGCATGGCATTCCTTTGAAACTCGGCACCTTCGGGCAGGTTGATCACAGTCTCGGCGGTGGCCAGCAGCATGGGATCGCGCGCCAGGCTGACCAGGAGAGCCAACAACGGCCGGCCCGGTTCATCAACGTCCCAAAGGCGCCGTAGGATTCGGAAGAGGGGCACCGATGGGTCGAGAGCATATAACTCGCGCAGCCGTTGCAAGGTGAGCCGCCGGGTGGCGACGGTTTCTTTCCTAAGGCAATTGTCGTCGATAATGGCGTCCGCATAAGCAGCGGGCTTTGCTTCCACTGGAACAGCTCTCAGGACTTCGGCGATCTCATCCAGCATCATAGTCCTGCTGGTGTGGGTACCGATGTGGCCGAAGCGGAATCCTGCCTTAATGGCGTCTGCACGATTAGGAGTAGCCGGAAAAAAGATAAGTTGTGTCTCGTACATTCGAGTCTAAGCCTGTGCAGCGTCGGTTTTGAGAGCCCGGACGTGCCGGTCCAGGGATTCGATTTCCTTTGTCAGATCAGTTCTCATGCGTCCGGCTCGATCCGCGATTTTGTCCCCATTGCTCTTTACGGTCTCAGCCCAGGTCTTTATCTGCTCCAAATGGTCGAGTTGCTTTTCAATGGTTCTGGTTGAGATCTCGACGGCGGAGACGGCTTTTTCTGTTTCGACGGAATCATGATTTTCGCGAATCGCGAGCGCGCGTGCAACGCTTAGGGCCGCCTTGATGAAAAGGTCGGATGCGGGATCGTCAGGATCCCAGGTAATCACCAGGTCGTTGCCGTAGCGCGCAAATGGCTGGAGACCCTCTGGAGCGCTGCCACGGCTGAAGACGAATATGGCGAGTTGAGCCAAGCGGTTCTTGCGCGCTTCCTCCGCCTCTGAAAGGGCCTGTTTGAGGTCATAGCTTTTGTCGTCTTTGGCTTCCCAAACGATGCGGGCTCCCGGGGCGGCGCTGTCCGGCCCAAGTTCGGTAACGAAGTCACCAGTCTTGCAGTTCCTGATGGCGCCGGTTGTCGAGCCGGTGGCTTCGTGCAGATCGTTGAACCGCTGCGCTTCGGCGGCGAGCACGATTCGGAGTTGGCTCTCAAAGGTGTGGCCATGCCGAGTCGACTTCGCCGCTTCCTGTCGTCGGGCGTCTATTGTGGCAAGCGTGGTTCGGACCTCGGACTGGAAATCCGTGTTGCATTTGACGAGTTTGTCGATAGCAGCCTGAAGTTCACGCTTGAGCCGCGCCAGTGCCGAAGCGTCGTCATCGAGAGTGAGATTTTTGTCGATCTGCCGACGTGTGTCGTCCAGCATTCGCGACAATCGGGTTATGGCCGACTGCTCATTGTCAGACGAGAATTGGTCGGCGATTGCTTTCTGGGCAGCTTCGACCCTCCCGACCAGGCGGGAAAGCGCCGAGTCAGGCTTATCGAGTGAGAATTCGTCCACGAGGCAAGCGACCTGGGATTGCAGGTCGTTCTTGAGTTCGCCGTTGTTCGTCGCAAGTTCTCTGATGAGCCGGGAGAGGGTGGAGTTATCGTTGTCGAGGGAGAACTCACGCAGGATCTGCTCCTCCTGCTCGCCCAGGGCGGACTGCAACAAACCGGCGATCTGAGCTTTGACACCGTTCGCGTCGGTCGGAGACAAGAGCTTGAAGAGCGGGCTGCGTTCGCCCAAGTGCGTTGCGAGCGTGGTTGCGATAGTCGAATTTTCTGGCGCCAGGTGCTCCCGGAGCGCCCGGTCGAGTTCTCCGTCATGCCGAAGCAGCGCTTCGATCCGTTGAGGCAGCGCACCGGATGACGGATCAAAGTACTGTCGGAGTGCGCCGGTGATTCCCGCGGTCAGCTCCGTACCACGCCTGGATAGGAGATCCGCAAGATCTCCGATCAGACCTCGACCAGCTTCACGGACCGCTGCGGCATCCATTTCCCCGACGGCCTGCCGGAGAGCCAAAACACCTAGGCGTAGAGCGCCAAGAGCAAATCTCTCTCGTGGCTCTCCCTCGGAATGTTTTCTGAGTTCAATTGCAACCTCTGGATCGAGGACTTCGAGGCGCAGCATAACGGTGCCCGGCTGAGAGAGCAGAGATTGTTCGATGGCGAGCGAAGCGGTGTGCATCTTCCCCCCGTGTCATTCAAGCCGGCAACTTTGCCGGCTGACATTCTCTCCTTAAGCTTGTTTTTACACGAAAAGGAGAACAGGTGTCAAGAGGTGTAGAATTTGCGCCGGCAAAGTTGCCGGCGGTTAAATGCTATTCACCCCAAGCTGCAACAACGGAGGGCAGCCCGCCCCCGCCTGTTTCGTATCCCCGCGACTGATGCAACCTTTATCATTCACGTTGGTTGGACAAATATAACTTATCCTTTTTGTGTTGATTGTGGTTGTATGTGCGGGTTTGACCGGTTTGGTGGTGTAGTTGTTGAAGTGTGTGGAATGACGAATTCTTCAGAAGAAGACGCGCGGAGGGGAGTGGTCTCGGAGAGGGCCGGATCGAGAGGGCCGGCCTGGCCGGTTCGGGGGGAGATCGAGGACGTGCTTTTGCGGGTGCTCGAAGGGCAGCCGGAATTGCGGAGGCTTTGATTCGCGCGGTGGAGGTGTACCGTTCCGGGCGCGAGTGAGTTGGATGATGGCCGGGCTGAAGCCCGGCGCGGCCTGAAGGCCGCCCCACAATTCGATTGAAGCTATATGGACCGATTGAAATGGATGATTGATGCTTCTTTGTTTGTGCGGGAGTGTTTGGGATTTGCCGCCGATGAGCGGCAGGGGGAATTGCTGCGGCGCAGCCCGCGGCGGTGTTTGCTCAATTGCACGCGGCAGTGGGGTAAGTCGACGGTTACGGCGGCTAAGGCTGTGCATACGGCTTACTTTTCGCGTGGGAGTTTGACGCTGGTGGTGAGTCCGAGCGCGCGGCAGAGCGGGGAGTTTTTGCGCAAGGCGAGCGATTTTTTGAAACGGCTCGGGATTGCGCCTCGCGGGGATGGGGATAACGAGATTTCACTTTTGCTTCCCAATGGGAGCCGGATAGTCGGCTTGCCGGGGCGGGAGAAAACCGTACGCGGGTTTTCCTCGGTGGCGCTGCTGCTGGTGGACGAAGCGGCGCGGGCGCCCGAGGATCTGTACCTTGCCGTGAGGCCGATGGTAGCGGTGGGCGGCGGGGCGATCTGGCTGATGAGCACGCCGAACGGGCGGCGTGGATTCTTTTTTGAAGCCTGGGAAAAGGGCGGTCCGGATTGGGTCCGGATCACCGTGCCGGCAACGGAATGCCCGCGCATTCCGGCAACGCATCTCGAAGAAGAACGGGCGACGATGAATGAGCGCTGGTTCCGGCAGGAGTATCTGTGCGAATTCGTGGAAGCGGAGGAAAGTTTATTCGATTACGACATGCTCGACCGGTCGGTTTACGAGGATGGGGAAGGGTTGAACTTATGAGAACGCCGTCACGAGAACGGTGGCATTACTTTGTGGGCGTGGATTTGGGGAAACGGCGGGATTACACGGCGGTGGTTGTGGTGGAACAGTCGGTGACGGTGTTCCCGGGCGAGCGCGATTGGGTGACGTATGAATGCAGGCGGGAACAAATGCATTGGGTGCGGTTTGTGGAGCGGATGCCGCGCGGGCTTCCGTATACGGCGGTGGTGGGAAGGCTGGGGCGGATCCTTCGGTCGCCGGAACTGGCCGGGCGGTGCACGGTGGTTATGGACGCGACCGGAGTGGGAGAAGCGGTAGTGGATCTGGCGCGGGCCGAACAGGCCGAACGGCCGCATTGGGCGTTTGTACCGGTGACGATTACGGGCGCAGGTAAGGCGCATGCGGAAGGGCGTCAATGGCGGGTGCCGAAGCAGGATTTGATGGAAGGGCTGGTGGTGATGCTGGAGCGCGGGTCGCTGCGGATTCCGGGGCGGCTGCGGGGTCGCCAGACGCTTTTGGAGGAATTGCGGCAGGCGCGGGTGAAAGTGTCGGCTTCGGGGAGAAGGCAGTATGGGGCGTGGGGGCCGGGCGAACATGACGATTTGACGATGGCGCTTGCGCTGGCTTGCTGGCGCGCGGATACGCGGGCGGCGGCTACGGTACCACCGTGAATCGACCGCTTGCTTACGCGCGCGGCTCAGTACCATTCCGTTGCGTCCAGAGGATGGATGGGGCGCGGCAGACGGCGGTAGTTAAGAGTTCGCAGATTCGCGGAGCTGATTCCAGGGGTATCCACCAGCAGGATGGCAGCCGCGAAAGGGCTGTAATCAACGCGGAAGCCATTGGGCGATTTCACGACTACCAGTTTCAAATCGCGAGGTTCGATGCCCTGGCTGCGGTACAGCTCGGGATCGATCATCGAGGCGGAGTGCTGGGAGACCACCACCGATACCGCGCCCGCTTCAATCACTGCCGTGCGTCCCATCTCAACGCGCATGCCGTGATTCCATTGCCCTTTCAGGCGGAAAACGCCGTCTGAGAGGGAGCGTACTCGTCCGCGGACGCGCACGGGCCGCCGGTTGACCTTATCGAAAGCCCCTCCCAGCGTGAGATCGACATCGCTTCCCGGCCGCCGCTCCCAGGCTTGTTCGACCGCACCCGGGTCGCGGAGCCAAACTGCGGCTGTCTGCCCCGGTGCATGCGCCAGCAGCGCTTCGAGCATTTCGGCGCTGTCCCCTGGAGATCCCGCGGTCGGGCTATCGGAGGATTCGGCCAGAATCACAGGCCCGCCTTGCACGGCCAGGGCGCGCTGTATGGCTTCCGCAGGCTGCAGCAACTCGACCTCGAACTCATTTCGCAGGTCCCAGAAGCGCCGCGCGACTTGTGTGGCAGCGGATTGGGCTGAGGCGAGCTGACGGTCCGCCACCACCAGCACGGCGCAACCCATCTCCTGGATATCGAGCCAGGGCTGCACGCCGAACACGGAAACTGACTGTATTGCGGGATCGGCCGCGGCGCACCCGGCGGCCACACGCCATACCTCCGCGAAGGGGCCATGGGAGGTTTGCATGTTTTCCGCCGGAACGATCAAGGGGAGTTTGACCATGGCCATTGCGGGATGAAACTCACGGCGAAGGACGCGTCCCAGAAGGGCGGCGGCTTCCAGGCCCGTATCGTACATGTCCGTGTGAGGGTAGGTTCGGTAGGCTACGATGACATCGGCGGCCGACACCATGCGAGTGGTGAGGTTGGCATGCAGGTCGAGAGTCAGAGCAAGGGGACAGGAATGGCCGGCGGCGCGGCGGATTTCCTCGAGAAGCACTCCTTCGCAGTCGCCGGTGTCTTCGGCACACATCGAGCCATGCAAAGCCAGCAAAATCCCGTCCAGCGGGCCCGCCTCCGACACGGTATCCGCAACCATCCGGCGCATGGCGGAGAATTCGGTCTGATACAAAGGCCCCGCGGTGATGGCCCAACCGGCAAAAAGCGGCACGGGCGTCCATCCGGCACCGGCCGCCGCGTCGAGGAAAGCACCGATTTCGGTTCTTGTGCCTCGCCACCGGGAGAGGACCTCTTCTCCGCGGCACAGCGAGAAATCCGCCAATGAAGTCCGCACTGGCGAAAATGTATTGGTTTCCTGAAGCAGGTACCCGATTCCGATTCGCACCATCAATTGGCCTTCAACGCCGGCAACTCGACCGGGCCGAAACCAGGCACTGCCATATCCTGCATGTCGCGCAGGTTGCAAGGCGGATCAGCGCCATATCCGTACCACAAGTGGAGTGGCTGCGGGATCTCCGCGAGCGGGTGCAGTTCGAGGATGACCTGGTTGCCCGGAGAAGGCGGAATCCAGGCGCGATAGTACAAAGGCTGTGTCCTCATCATGGAATCATGCAGGCTGAAACCCAACACACGGCCGCCGGACACTAACGAGCCGTTCACTCCCGTGAAAGTAACGCGCAGACGCCTGGGAGCTTCCCAGTGGTAAGCTGCCGGCCTCGGACCATATTGGAGGTCGCGGCAGGTGGGCGCCAAAGGAAAAAGGTCTTTGCATGCGAGTCTGGCGAATCGAGCGCCGAGGCGGCGAAGGCCGGCGGTATTCACGTGGACGTGATCCTGCATCTCCAGATCCAAGGTCGCGGCCATGGCTGCCCGCGGCAGTGCCGGTTCGCTGAGCCGCTGGACTTCCCGCATCACACCCTGTGCATGAGCGGTTCGAGGCGGCGCCTCCGGAGCGGCGTAGCGGCCGATTTGCGCGAAGTAAAAGGGCAGCTTCGGATCGTTGAAATCGGCGCGTAGCTGGGACACGAAGGCGCGAAAGCGATCCCCATACTCTGTTAAGCGGTCCGTGCGCGCATCGGCTTCCCCCTGATACCACAGCAGGCCTTGCACACGGCCTCCCGCCGCCCGAACACGCGCCAACATATTCGTGTAAAGCTTCTGCCCGGGCTCCCACTGCCACAATGAAGTGCCTCCGACGGCGCAAGGAATCAGGCCAATGGGGATGCCCGTTCGCCGGACCATGTCCTTTGCGAAGGAAAGGCCGAGCCCGGCGCCGATGGGTCCGGCAGGGCCGGTTCGGGACTCATGCAGCGGCTCCCGCGCAAGGGCCCAGCTACTGTCGCCTCGCAGCACATTCACTTGATCATCGGGCTCTTCAACGCCTTCAAGCAGGGCGCGGCCAACCATGTTGGATTGGCCGGCGAGCACCCAGAGATCCCCGACAAGCACTTGCCGCGCGGTGACACGGCCCAGCGTAGCGGCGCCGGCGGCCAGAGAAATCTCGACCAGATAGGGGCCCCCCGCGGGGATTGGTGGGAGACTCGCTTTCCACGGACCAATGCTGACATCAGCGATCCGGATTCCCGAGAGTCCGGGCAAGGCAGATCCACCACGGCGGATCGTGAGATAGAGTTCGCCTGAGGAGGCAACGGTTCCCCTCAGGACCAACCGCGCGCCATCGCCGTCGCGTTGGATCACTTGATAATCGGCCAGGTTCGAGATCTCCACCGCCGCGGGGGCCCAGCCCGAGACTGCGAACAGTGAGAGCAACCAGACAAGGCGCGCGGGCACACTGATGAACACAACCAATGCTGGAAAAATGCCTATGGTATCCTCTGGTATGACCATATAATCAAGCTTCCTCGCCTGTCAAGGCAACGGGAGCCTCGCGCCTCCTGGCGAAGCCTCCAAAGGAAGCCGTGGGTCTGCTTACCGGGCTGCGCTATAGAACCAGTCGACGGGAAAAATCTTGAGTTTCAGCTCACAGTCGCGGGACATTGACTCCGACGCGTGATAGTAACCCACGAGCGCTTCTTTACCCACGAAAGTCACCGACGGGTATGCGCTTATGTAGCCTTCCCGCCTCTCGATATCCTTGAAGTTACTCCAGGTTCTGCCTTCATCGCGCGAGATGGCGCTGGTGAGAGGATTGCGGGGAAGATGAAATCTGGCGGCGCCCGCAGCACGAAGCGCGTAGGGTGTGGCGTTGTTCCAAAGAAACAACAGATCGCCCGTGCCGGGGATCCGCTTCAGGCAGGAAGCCGAGGAAGGCGACGGTAGTTCGGCCGGCTCGGGCGTAGCCCACGTTTCTCCGCGGTCTTTCGACACGGAGCGGTAGATCCTGCCGAGCGTGGTGCGAAGCAAGGCCAGAATGGAGCCATCCTTAAGCTCCACCATGGCCGGCTCTTCCGCCCCGCGCTTAGGCAGGTCCATTCGCACGCGGCTTGGCCGCCAGTTCTTGCCGTCGTCGTCGGAGTACAACACTAACGCCTCATAGTGATCCCCCGTGCCGTAAATCTTTCCCCAATGGGTAGGCTGAATCAGTCTGCCGCTGGTGTGCCGGAAGGCGTGGTCGGCGTTGGTGAACCAGAAGCCGCCCGGCGGGGAGATCTCAACCGGCTCGTCCCACGTTTCGCACTCGTCGCGGGATCTTTTCAAGTACACGCGGAGCGTGCCCGCGGACATGCTTCGCGCCGTGAAGGAGAACAGGATCTCACCGGAGGGGAGACGCAGCAGGTTGGGGTGCTTGACGTTGTCGGCGGCGATGTTGTCCTGTAAAGTGATCTTCCCGCTCCAGGTCCGGCCGTTGTCCTTTGAGATGCGGCCCGAAATCCGGCAAGGCGCCTCGTCGGTGCTGCCCCGTCCGCTGTACTGATCGCGGAAAATCGCTGACGGGCGCCGCACGTAGTATTCGCACCACGCCAACAGAAGCCGTCCGCCGCTTAATGGAAAAATGAGCTGGTGGTCGTGCCTGGGATTCTCCGGCGTCCAGGGGCACACGGTCAGCTCAAATAGCTCCCCGCGCTGTCCCGCGGCAGTTCCAGCCGCGGCGGCCGAAAGCAGCGCGCGCCGGGTTAACTGGCCTGATTTGTATGTCCGGTAAATCGGTTTCACTAGTAAGCAGACTCAAAACGTGTAGCGAGCTTGTAACTCAATTTGCCGCGGTAAATTCGCCTGAGTGGTCACTGCGCCGAAGTTAGGATTCCCAAGGTTACCGTTCGGGTTTCCGAAAACAGCCCGGTTGAACGCATTGAGCAACGTGGCGCGGAATTCGATGACGTGCTTTTCCGCTATCTTCACCTCTTTGGCCATCGCCAGATTCTCATTCAGAAAAGCGGGACCGCGCACATCGGGCAGGACGCGTCCCAGCGTGCCGAAAGTAAACGGGGCCGGCTCGGCGAAGGCCGCGCGATTCAGATAGCGCATGCTTCCCGGATCGAAACTTCCAGTGAAACCGAGCGCCGGCTGGCCGTCCAACCGATTCGGCCGGTTCGTTCCACCAAATAGCGGCAGCGCCTGGCCCGAGATCACCGATATTGGAGAGCCGGAGAAATAGCGAAGGGACGACGAGATCCGCCAATTACCCAGCAGGTTCGCGAGGATGGCGTTCGAGGAGAGGAATCGCTTGCCGGTGCCGAACGGCAGCTCATAGATCCAGCTTGAGACAAACGTGTGCGTCTGGTCGTCGGAAGCCAGGCTTTTCTCAAGGTTCCGGTTGAAAGTGTCAAGGGCAACCGGATCTTCCACTCCGCGGCCTGATCCGCCGGTATCGATGAGTTTCGAAAGGGTATAAGCGTTCATGAACATCACGCCCGACGAAAAGCGCTTCTCGAATTTCACTTGTAGGGAATGATAGGTGGAGTAGCCGGTCCCCTGAAACACGTTGGAGATCGCGGTGTATTGCGGGAACGGCCGCAGCGCCTGGCCCACGGTTCCGGTGAAGCCCGCGTAGGGCGCGCGGATGCCTGCCTGCTGCGCTGCGGCTGACGTGATGTTCTGGTTCAGCAGACTGCCCATGCTGAGCAAGGAGGGGTTCAACTGGTTGATGTTCTCCAATTGCGACGGCAACCGGCTCGCTTTGTTGGCGACATAAGAAACGTCCGCAAACAACCCCCGCGGCAACTCACGCTGTATTCCGAACGACCAGTTCAGCGAGATTGGCGGGCGGCCGGACTCCGGGTGCACATAGACAACGGAGCTGGCATTCTTGAGGGCCGGGTCGAGATTGGGGAGCCTGATATTCACCGCGGGAAAACCGCTGTTGATGTTAAAGGCGGGAGTGATTCCAAGATCCAGGCTTCGCTCATCCTGAAGGAAGGTAAAACCCTCGCGAGGCGAGCCGTTGATGGTGGTGTGTACGGGCGCCATCCCATAGTAGATTCCGTAGCCGCCGCGCAATACGCTCTTCGCATTCAACGCGTAGGCGAATCCAAAGCGGGGAGCGAACGCCCTGCGGTAGGTTTCCGCTAGCGCCCGCCTGCCCATTCTCCCTGGGCCTTCGCCGGCAAAAACCATGGCACCCAGCCTGCCGCCCGCCCGTGGATTTGGCGCCGACGGATCAAAATGCGAGATCCGGTCTTGGCCGTCGATAAACGGGAAGGGAATGTGATAGGCAACGCCCAGGTTCAAGGTCAACTTACTGGTGATCTTGAAATCGTCCTGGATGAATGCCTCAAAGCGGCGAACCCGTTCCCGGTCCAATGCGTCGTTGATCAGCCGATTTGCGGTGAATACGTCGCCGAGGAGGAAACTCGCAAAGCCGTGGCCGAACGAACCGACGCTGGCCGAATCGGGCTGCGACGTGTTGCGATTGCTGAAAGTGAATACACCCATCCGGTTCAGGAAACGCTCCGTGTCATCGAAGCTGATGATGCCCGTGAAACCGAACTTGAATTGATGCTTTCCCTTCACCCAGCTCAGCGTGTCGCCGAATGAGAAATTGCGGCGCGTGGAGTTGAATGGCTGCCGGTTCGCGTTGCCGAGCACGGGCGTAAGATTCGTGATACTGAGCTGCGGCGTGATGCCAGGCGCGGAGGGGTGATTGGGGATGCCAAGGACTTCCGTTCCGGATTCCGGGAAGATGCCGAGGTTCACCTGATTGGGGATCCACGGGCCAAGGCTCCAGCGCGCTTCGTTCACTACTTGCGCCGAAAAGACGCTGGTGTGGGAGATCATTGTGTTCGATGTATCCACAACGGTCGTGTCTCCGGGGCCAAGCGGCCCGGGGTAACCACTGATCACTTTGCGCGCGCGATCGGTCAACCAGTAAGTGACCCGGGTGGTCTGCTTGGGGGTCCAGGAGTGGTCGAACTTCAGCGAGAACATCTCCCAGTTCTCGGTGCTCGCCGCGACAATGACGTGATTGTTCAAAATACCGCCCAGAGCCGGGTCCGGCATCAATGCGGCGCCGTTTCTTCCGACGCGGCCGATCCGGTTTGCCGGGATCGTGTTGGCTGTGAATGGCTGGCGCATAAACCCTCCGCGGCCATTCGGCGTCGTGGTCATGGGATCGTAGATTGGGATCAAAGTTCCGCGCGGGTCCACCCAGCCGGAAAAATCGCCTCGCTTGAACGCCGGCGTGGGAACGGTGATAAGGCTTGCCGCGTTGTCCTGCCCGCGGCGGCTGAACCGGGTGAATGTGAAGTGGAAGTGGGTACGGTTTTTGCCGTTGTACCGCGGCAGGATCACGGGCCCTCCAAACGCGGCCGCGCTTTCGTTCAGCTTCAACGGGGACGTTTGCCGCGCAAAGAAGCCGCGGGCGTTGAAGAAGTCATTCCGCGTGAGGTGAAACAGGCTGCCGTGAAATTGATCCGTTCCCGACTTAAAGGTAAACTGCGTTCCGCCTGTGCCCGTAGGATTCTCCGCGGAATACTGCGCGGTGTTGATCTTGAATTCTTCCAGAGCTTCGAATGGAGGAGGGTTGCTCACCAGCCGGCCAGGATTATTCAACAGCATCCAGTTATGCCCGTCAATCTGGATCGACTCGCTGTTCAACTGGCTGCCGCTCATCCGGTGGGCGAAGGAACTGCCGGTTACACCCGGCGTCAGAAAAATGAATTGCTGGGGCTGCCGGATGCCGGACGAGCCCGTGTCCATGCCAGTAATATCCAGAGGCAGTTGCTTGTAGGCACGCTCGCTCAGGACGGTGCCGACGCCCGAGGTGGTGGCTTCCAGTTGCGAGGTCGCCTCCGTGACCGTGATCGTCTCGGTAAGAGAACCGAGTTGAAGCGCGACGTCGACAGTGGTTGTTGTGGCAGTCGACACGATGACGGGTTCGCGACGAAAAGTCTTGAACGACGCCATGGACACGGTGACCCTATAGGTTCCGTTGGGAACGTTTGGAAGAAGGTAAACGCCGGCAGAGCTCGACACCGTCTCGAGTTCAAACCCCGTAGCTATGTTCGCCGCCGAAATTTTTGCGCCGACCACTTTGGCCGCGCTTTGGTCGGTTACGGTTCCCGTAATGGACCCGAAATTACCTTGCGCGAAGAGCCCGATAGACAAGGCGAATCCGGTGGCCAATAATCTGATGTTCAATAGCATCTTTCGCTCCTGATCGTTCCATTGAACGTCTCCATAGGCCGCTGCGAACCCTGTTGGCGGTTGATAACCATCTAAGGCCTCCCTGTGTGGTCTGACCATATCTCATCCCACCGCGGTTGTCAAGGGCGCGCGCCGAGCAGAACGCGAGCCGTTCAGTCCGGCGCCGTGAACCAATCGGAGGCGAAAATTTTCAACTGCAAATGTGTGTCTCGCGACATTGCCCGCGAACGCTGATAGTAGGTGATCAGCGCCTCGTTGCCGGAGAAGGTGACCGAAGGATAGGCGCTGTCATGGTCGGACCAATTCTCGACCGTTTTGATGTTCTCCCACGTCTTTCCCTCGTCGCGGGAGATGGCGCTGTTGAGCGGATTGCGCACGCCGCCGTGACTGTGAGCGGGGTCGTAAGTGTTGTTGAACAAGACCAGCAGTTCGCCGGAACCGGGGATTCGCCGGATGCAAGGCTGTGACGCCGGGGCCACCAGGGAAGTGGGCTTCGGCTCCGACCAAGTCTCTCCACGGTCCTCGGAAACCGCGCTGTATATCCTCCCCAGGCTCGTTCGCAGAATCGAATAGAGCGCGCCGTTTTTCAACTCCACGATGCCTGGCTCCTCGGCGCCACGCTTGGGCAGGTCCATACGATTTTTGCTTTGTTTCCACGTGCGGCCTTCATCATCGGAATAGAGAGCAAAGGCCATGAAGTGCTCTTTCGCATCCCAGATGGTGGGACTCCAGTAGGAGGGCAGAATGACGCGCCCGCTGGAGTGCCGCAGGATATGGTCGCAGTTGATCAGCCAGAACCCGCCGTCCGGCGTGATCTGCTCCGGCCGGCTCCATGTTTCGCATTCGTCTGTCGAGCGGCGCAAGAAAACCCGAGAGTCATGCGTTTTGAAATTCCGCACCGTGTACGCCATGAGAATCTCCCCGGATCGCAGCCGGAGCAGGTTGGGATGCTTCACACAATCGGCTGCAACGTTCTCCTGCAAGGTCAGATTTTCGCTCCACGTGCGGCCACGGTCCACCGAGATCTTGCCTGAAAGCTGGGAAGGCGCTTCGTCCCCCGCTCCGCCTTGCGAGTATGGAGTGCGAACGATCTTCGATGGCTGCCGGACGTAGTATTCCGACCAAACCAGCAACAGACGCCCGCCGCTCAGCGGGAGAATCTGCGCGTGATCGTGGCGCGGGTTGCGTTGGGTCCATGGGCAAACCGTAAGCGCGTACAGTTCGCCCTGAGAGGCCGCGCGCGCTTGCGCCGCGGCGGCGAGAGATAACCAGCTTCGACGGGTCATGTTTAGATTCCTCTTCAATCAGTTCGATTCAATGAGCACACTGTAGGACAGCGCCCGTACATCTCTCTTCGACGGGGTGAGCAGAGCGAGCAATAAGCCGGGAACAAAAGTCATTACGGTTCCAATACCGCAATACCAGGACCACGAGATGTCCGATGCAATCATGACTGCGCCGACCGAAGCCATCCCGATTACCGAGCCCGCCACCGCGTGAGATACCCCGGCCCGCTTCACGAAAATGCCCAGCAGGAAGATGCCAAGCAATGCGCCCGTGATCATGCTGCCGAACTTGATGCCGGCGGTGATCACGGTGCCGAATTGAAGGACGATAAGGGCCGCGCCAAAGCTGAACGCGCCCCACATGATGGTGAGCATGCGTGCTCGGCGGAGCCAGACGCGCTCGCCGGCTTCGTCGTTGAAGTGCAGTTTCCAGACATCCAGCAACGTCACCGTGCTCATTGAGTTCAACATCGAACTCAGCGTGGACATTCCGGCGGCGAAAGCCGCGGCGATAAAGCAACCGCGCAAGCCTTCCGGCATCGATGACATCACAAACGCCGTGAATACACGATCCGGATGCAATCCGGCCGGAACAGCGCCAGGACGTTGCTGCGCCATGGCATAGAGAATGACGCCCAGGAAAAGGAACAACATCCAGAGCAACAGAATGCCACCCGCGCCCACGAGGATCGCCTTGCGGCTATCGGCCTGCGAAGGCGCAGTCATGTAACGCTGAATCAGCACCTGGTTGACGCATTGATTGCCCGCGTGCCAGAAGAACATGCTGCCGATGGCGCCCCAGAAGGTGAGCTCCGCCGTGAGACTATAGGAAAAATCGAACACTTTCAGCTTGCCGTGAGCCGAGGCCACTTCGATCAGTTCCCCCAATCCTCCTTTTGCGGACCCTACGATGAAGGCCAAAAGGACAATCGGAGTCACGGCGAAGATCGCGAACTGAACCACATCGGTCCAGATGACCGCCTTCATGCCTCCGAAAGTCGTATAAAGAACGGTGGCTCCAAGCAAAACTGCCACGGAAATCTCGTAGCTGATGCCGGTTGCCTCTGACATTACCAGGCTCGGCGCCGCGATTACGGTCCCGACGACAAAGGCCGTCTCGAATTGAAACAGCAGGCTTGCGTAAGATTGCATCGCGGGACTGAAGCGGCGTCCCAGGTATTCGTAGGCGGATGTGATCCGCAGCCGGCTATAAAAGGGCAGAAAGACCGTGGCGGCGACCAAAGCCCCCAGCGGCAGAACCAGATACATCTGAAGGTAGGTCAGATCGCGGCTATAGGCGAGTCCAGGCATTCCAATCAGGCTTTTAGTGCTCACGCCGGTTGCAATCAGGGAGGCCGCGCCGGCCAGCCATGGTACTGCCCGATCGCCGATCAGATAGCCGCTGAGCGAGGTTTGGCGCCGTCCGGACGCAAAAAACCCGATCGCGGTTACGCCCAGCACATAGGCGGCGATAACGATATAATCGAGGGGCGACAACGTAGTGGTCCGGTTTGGACAGACCATATCATGCCGGATCGCGCTAAGTCAATTCGACGAGGCCGCTTGTGAAAATCGACCGACGAGTTTTCCTTCGATCCGCCGCTTTATGGCCGGCGGCGCTCTCCGCGCAACAGCCTGTCTACATTCGCGACCTCCGGATCGCGCTTCCGAACTCCGCCGTCAGCACGCGACCCGCCGCGCGGAAGTGGCGCGTTCTCCCATATGAAAGCGAGCTTGGCCCGGGCCACCTGCTGTCTGCCGGGCAGAATACCATGGCGGAAGAAATCTCCATCCCGCTCAACCGCCGCGGCTGGCACGCGATCTCATTCGGTCTGCGTTCGCATTACGGCGAGTCGCGGCTACTGGCGCGGCTGAAGAGCGCGAAGACATTTTCTTTGCTGACGCATCACGACATGATCGGGACGCGTATTGAACGTCGCGACATTGAAGTAAAAGGAGGTACCAGCTTCTCGAGCGGTCCGCGGGTGGACGAATTATTCTGGCAGGTGGCCGATCTTGCCAGTGAGGAGATTGTCCTTCGCCAGCTCAGAGTTGAGAGCGTAAGCTGCCCGATCTGGCTTGCCTATGTCAAGCTTATCCTGCTCGCCGATGAAGAAGTGAGGAGAATGCACGAGGACCGGCGGAATCCATCAAACCGGCGCTTGTTTGCCCACAATGACGCCTTCGGTTCGCATGGGTGGCTGGCTTACACCACCGAGGAGGAAATCCGTCGCGAGATCGAGCCTTATCGCAACACGGATTTCTCGCGCATGTACTGGGAAGCCGGGATGGGGGACCGGATGTATTACCCATCGAAGATCGGCATGATGTCCAGCGACGAATGGATTGATGATCCGTTTCGCATCCGGGACCGCCACGTGGCGGCTTTCTACCGGTCATCCAAACAGAAAGGGTTCGATCCGTTCCGCGTCGCGCTGGATGCCGCCAAGGACGCGGGGCTTGAGTTTCACGCCGCATATCGGGTTGCGGGCTTCCACTTCCCGGTTCCCGAGGATGAATGGAACTACAAGGGCGTTTACGACCGGCATCCGGAGTGGCGCGGTGTGGATCGGGCCGGAAATCCGACGCCGCGGCTGTCCTACGCGCATGAGGGAGTACGGCGGTACGTGCTTTCACTGGTGGATGAGATTTGCCGCTATCCGGTGGACGGCTTTTGCATGCTCTACAACCGCCGGCCGCCACTGCTCGAATACGAAGCTCCGCTTGTGGCCGGTTTTCAGCAGCGGTTCGGGCGGGATCCTCGCCGGTTGGACGAGCGCGACGCGGAGTGGCTCGCCTATCGCGCCGGCGTACTTACCGGCTTCATGCGTGAAGTCCGCGCCGCCGCGCACCGGGCCGCGGGCAGGCCGATCGCCATCACCGCCATCGTGATGGGCACGGAAGAAGAGAACCTCTACAACGCAATCGACGTCAGAACCTGGGTCGCCCAGGGGCTGGTTGACACGATCATTCCTTACACCTCGGGACGGGACTTGAACAGCGCGCGCGATTCGTTCGTCAACCCGCGGGACGCCGAGCCATTCCTGAGAATGACTAAAGGAACGGCGTGCCAGGCGGCGATCAACTTGATGCCGCGCCAGATAAGCCCGGAGGACTACCGCAAGCGGGCGCACGGCCTGTACGAGTTGGGGGCGGAGAACCTCTTTTTCTGGGACTGCTATCAGCGCTGCGACTTCAGCCATTCCTGGAGCGCACTGCGCCGGCTCGGGCACAAGGAGGAGATCGCCGCGTGGGTGCGATCGGGGGCCCCCAAAATCGCCCAGCCGGGAACAACCTTGCGCAAACTGGGAGACTGGGATTTCAGGTATGCGACACCCGGCTAGAATGAGTGTTGGCTACGAGGCCCGCGGTTTGACTAAGCGCATCATTTCCAGGGCGGCCACCCCTATCGGGTCGCAATTGCGATCATTACTCATCGAAGAGGTGAAGGGCGGACGCCTGACGCCCGGCAGCAAGATTCCGTCGGAGCGCGAACTGGCGCTCCGCTACGGCATCTCGAGGGCATCAGTGCGCGATTCCATCGCACTGTTGATCAGCGAGGGCGTACTAGTTCGGGCCGGTGTGCGCGGTACGTTCGTCGCCGAGCGTCCGCCCCAGTTCGCCGTCGCGGCACAGGCAACGCGAAACATCGTTCTGCTGGCCAACCGCAACGTTTTCGACTTCTTCCAGTTCCGGTACAGCGAAATCCAGGCAGGGGCCGGCAGTGAGCTGCGTTCCCGCGGATACAACCTCGTGCTCCACTCGATACAGGATGGAGAGGAACGCCTGGTGCGGGAAGCGCTGGCGCCGGGCGGCAAGCCGTGCGTCGACGGATGCCTCATCGCGGGAAAGATCCGGCGGCAGGTGTTTGAGACTGTGCGCGAACTCGGCCTGCCGGTGATGCTGATTGACCGGGTGCCGGGGGGCGAAATGCAAGGCGCCTATTCGATTCGCGCCGATTACATCTCCGGCACGCACGCCGCAATGCGCCACCTCCACGCGCTGGGCCACCGCGACATCGGATTCATCGGGTTCGCGGATTCTCAAAAATACCGCGCGTATTGCCAGGGGCTAAAGCAATTGCGGATCGCCTACGAGTCCGATTTCGTCGATTTCGTCGAATTATTCGATTTGCCTCCCGCGATGCTGGCCGGCTACCGTTCTCTGCAAACGATTCAGTCTCGCGGACGGCTGCCGACGGCCTTGCTGGTCACCGATGATGTAGTGGCCGTGGGAGTGATGGAAGCGCTCAAGATCAGCGGTGTTCCCGTGCCTGAGCAAATCAGCGTTGTTTGCTTCGACGATCTTGGCCAGTCCACGATTCCGCCGCTGACTCGCATCCGGTTCGACCGCGAAGAGGCAGGCCGGCGCGCCGCCAGGACGCTGCTAGACATCGCAAACGGAAAACCTCCCGAAGTCAACGACATTATCCTGCCGGTGGAGTTTGTCCACGGCCTCTCGACGGCGACGGTCAATTCCCGATAGGTTCGGCGACGCGGCTGAAGATGCGGCTCAGGCGTTCCAGAATGGCTTGTGAGAGCGGCCCTTTTTGAACGTTGCGGACGTTCTCTTCGAGTTCAGCCGATTCCAGAGTCCCGGTCATGACACAGGTCACCGGACTGGTATAGGCGGCGAAGCGGTAGGCAGCTTCAATGAGCGAGCTCGCGTCGCCGTCATCGTGAAGCCAGCCGAGCGGTTCCTCATCGGGCGTGGCATCGGCATCCACCACGCCGCGGCTCTTCAAATCCGCAATCACTTCGCGCAGCCGCTCGGGGCGGGAGAACACGTTGCGCACCGTAAATACGTTTACAACTCCCAGTCCACGCTCCCGGCAGTTCGGAAAAACGGAGCGCTGCGCCGACTGATTCATCAGATTGTGCGCCACCATCACCACATCGAACCAGTCAAACGGCAGTGAGGACTGAAGCCACACGTGAGCCCCGTCGGCGCGGGAAAGCTCGCTCGAAGCGATGAAACGGATCTTGCCCTGCTCCTTCAGCCGCTCGAGAACGGGAATGTGCTCCTCCTTGACGGCACTCAGGTAAGAGGGGCAGCTTACGGCGGCATACATCACATCGATCGTTTCCATTTGGAGCCGGCGCAGACTCGCTTCCACCGAATCGGTCACGTCCTTTTGCGTCATCACGCCGCCGTCGCCGGCGAGGGCGATCTTCGAAGACACCACCACCTCGCTTCGCGGAAGCGGACGCAGTGCGCGCCCGAGGATGGACTCGCTGTCGAAATAGCCGGGGGATGTATCGAAATAGTTGATGCCGAGTTCGAAAGCGCGATGCAGCAACCGGTGCATTTCGCTCTCCGCGCGCCCGCTCTTCTGGCCGAGCGGATCGTGACCGCCCGTTCCCATTCCCATGATTGAGACCTGCAATCCTGTCCGGCCGAGCGTGCGATACTGCATCGAGTCACCTATTCCATTCCGATGCCGCCGTCCTGTTGAATGACAACAGGCCGGTCGAACGGTTTCCAAGGATACTTCTCCGCCGCAGCTTCATTGAATTCGAGCCCGATCCCCGGCGTAACCGGCAAGCGCAAATAGCCGCCTTCGATCACCGGCAAATTGCTGTATAGTTCATTCACCAGCGGCGACGCCAGATCCACGTTGCACTCCTGCACGAGAAAGTTTGGAATGCAGGCGTCGATATGCGCGCAGGCCAGCAATGAAACCGGTCCGCAGGCCTGATGCGGCGCCAGCAGAACGTGGTGCATCTCAGCCATCGCCGCCCATTTCACTGTTTCAAGAATACCGCCGTTGGCCGTTGGTTCCGGCTGAAGTATGTGCAGGCAGCGCGTCTCAAGAATCTCGCGAAGCCGGTCGCGGCTGATGCAGCGTTCCCCGCCGGCGATGGGAATGATCGTCTCACTCTTCACTTCTTTAAGCGATTCGGGATATTCGGTCAGAGCGGGCTCCTCCAGAAACAGAGGGCGGTATTTTTCGATTTCACGCGCCAGCCAGATCGCGTCGACGGGGCTGAGAGAACGGCCGTGAAAATCGAGACAGATATCGACGCCGTCGCCCACAGCCTCCCTCACCTGGCGTACACGCTCGACCGATTCGCGCAGGACTTCCGCGGGAGACAGCGTCTTGTAATTGTCCGGCTGCGGGGTGATTTTGAGGGCGGTGAAGCCACGGCTGACCACATCCTTGGCAGCTTCCACCAGCGGCGGCCCCTCGAGATCGAAGTGGCGCGGTTGGGCGAGATACCCGCTCGCGTAGACCCGAACCTTATCCCGGAACGGCCCGCCGAGCATCTTGTAGATTGGCAAGCCGCATGCCTTTCCCGCGATGTCCCAGAGGGCGATCTCGACCGCGCTTAGCGCCGCCATCGTAGCCGTCCCCAGCGGATAGCGCGACCCGCGATAATACGCCATCCAGTGGCGCACGATCTCGGTGGGATCCCGGCCGATGAGCCAGCGCTCAAATTCGTAGATAGCCGCCTCGGTCGTTTTGGCTTTTCCCGTGCCGAAGGCCTCGCCCAGCCCTGCTATGCCACTGTCTGTGTACACCTTGACGAGGATCGTGTTCTTGCCCCAGCCAGCGCCATAAGAGACACGGTTGCCGGGATTAATGAGAAAAACCTTGAGCCCGGTGATTTTCATGCAGGCTAACGGGCAGCCATTGCGCCTGCCTGCTCGAAAATGCCGATCTGCTGGCAAACACGGCGAAGTTCGTCGCGCTGCGCCGGAGTGCAATCCAGGTATGGCGGGCGCATCGGTCCGCCCGGCAGACCGGCCATCTCCTGAAGCGCTTTCACGCAGGCCCAATACCGGCCGGTCGCCTTGGTCACGCGAAGATAAGGAAGATCCTTTTCCACGACGATTTTCTCCGCGGCTGCAAAATCGTTTGTATCGAGCAGCCGGCAAAACTCGATCTCCCAGCGCGGCCAGATGTTGCCGAGCCCCGTCAGGGAGCAAGCCGACCCGAACCGGTGGCCGTACAGAAAGTAGTTCATTCCGTTGCTGCCCATCACCGAGATCCTGTCCTTGAGCAGCAACGAAACCTCGCGATAGAAATGGAAATTGCCGGAGGCGTCCTTGAATCCCGAAGCGTGTCCGTTGCAGGATTCCACCAGATCGAGCATCATTTCCGGTTTGTTCAGCACGCCGAGGTTCTGCACGCCGGGGAGCACCGAACCACTGAAGTAGATCACGATGCCGATTTCTGTAGCGCGCGTCACCAGGTCATAATGCGTCCGCAGGCCATCGAAGCCGGAATATGTGTAATAGGGCGGCGTGATCATCGCCCCATCGGCGCCGGCCGCTTCGGCGAACTGAGTCAAATCGGTTGTCAGGTGCGTGCCGGAGTGCGCGCACCCGGCGATGACGGTCATTCTCCCGGCGGCCGTTTCGACCACGGTCCGGATTACTTTTTTGCGTTCCTCATCGCTCAGGGAGAAGAACTCTCCGGTCGAACCCGTCACGATGACGGTGGGCACCCGCTCGGCGACATAGTATTCTGTCAGCCTGCGCATTGCATCCAGGTCAAGTGAGTAGTCGTCTTTAAAGTGAGTGGTCATGGCAACGACAGGGCCGCTCAGTTTGTGTTTCAGTTGTTGTGGGGACATAGTGCGTTAACCAGGCTCCGCTACGAAAGAATCAGTGGTGGTCTGACCATCCAGGACCAACTCTATCACAAGGGTGGCGGCCTGGCAATACGGCTTCGACACCGCCGAAGGTGGTTTGCGCCAAGACATGACGAGATCGGCCTTGGCTTGCGCGGCGCCGCGGGGCGGTCAACAGGCTCGAATCCGCGCTCACAATGTGAACTGGAGCCAATTGGAGCCAACCCGATGGCTTTGGTGCTTGCAAGTGCTTGAGTTTTTGGAGCGGGAGATGGAACTCGAACCCACGACGTCCAGCTTGGGAAGACGACTATGTTTTGAAAATAAAATAACTTAGGCGTCTACGGTGTCAATGAACGGCGATAGAAAACACCCTGTTTTCAACAGTCTGCTCTGAAAGCTCCGTTAATGGAGCAGGTTTGGAGCAGAAGCTTGATGCAACTACAGCCGTACTTTGAACGAGACGGAATCACCCTCTACCACGGTGATTGCCGGGAGATTCTTCCAGAATTCGCAGACGAGAGTTTCGACCTCGTACTCACCGAGCCGCCTTACCTTGTCTTCTACCGTGGCCGATGGGGCAGCGACTGGGGAGTGATTGAAGGAGACTCCGACCCGGCTTGGGTTCTTCCGGTTTACCGGAAGCGATATCGAGCGCTGAAGCCGGACTCCCTCTGCATCACTTTTTAAGGATGGCCGACCGCTGACGTTTTTCTGGAAGCGTGGGACCTGACCGGCTTCAGGCCGGTGAGCATGCTCGTTCTTCTCAAAGGCCGATGGGGACTCGGCTACTACACTCGCGCCCAGCATGAACAGGCATGTGTGCTCGCGAAGGGCCACCCGCGAAAGCCGGAACCTGCGACAAGCGACGTTCTCATCTGGGAGCACATCTCCCCACAGGTCCACCGAACCAAAAGCCGCTTTGCGCAATCTCGCAGCTCGTCTCGACATTCGCGCTCGACGATGCCGCCATACTCGATCCGTTCTGCGGGAACGGCACGACGCTCGTAGCCGCCCGGAACCTTGGACGGCGAGCAGTCGGGATCGAGATCGACGAACGGTATTGCGAGCCGGCCGCGAGAAGACTCTCACAGCCAGTTTTTGATTTCGCGGGGCACGTTGCCGGAACACCCGAGCAACTGCGTCTCACCTACGAATAGAAAGGAACCGAGGAACCATGATTGAACAGGTTTTCCCTGAAATCCAAGCGGCAGCAGAGGCGCTCGAATCTCGGATTGCGCTCACTGAAGCCGAGGTTGCCGAGATGAAGGACGGCATCAAGACCAGGAGGTCCCAGCTTCGCGCCTGGCGAAAGGCGCTCGCGGCCTTCGACCCCAAACGCACCGGGGTGAAGAAGCGAGCATCCGGCCGCCAGCCTTCAGCGAAGTCCTAGCAACCGTTACTGTCCGCCCCCGCTTGAAGAATCAAATCCGCATGGACAGGAGGTAGCGCTAGTGATAGCATCAAATTTAGTGCAGATTTGATGCTGGAGGTTCTATGCTCGATATCAGTAAAGACATTCACTCCTTGAGCGACTTTAAGCGAAACACGAGCGAGTACCTGGAGAGGATGCGCGGCACTGGCCATCCTCTCGTTCTCACCATCAACGGCAAGGCTGAACTCGTCGTTCAGGATGCCGCCGCCTACCAAAAGCTGCTAGAGCGGGTGGACGAGATGGAGGCGCTCGACGGCATCAAGCGCGGCCTTGCCGACGTGGAAGCTGGCCGCGTGACACGGCTCAAGGAGTTCGAGAAAGAGTTCCGCAAGAAACGCGGCCTATCAAGTCGTTCTCGCTGATTCTGCAAAAGCCGACGCCAACCAGATCTACGATTGGATTGTCGAGCGTGCTCCAATTCGTGGGCCGGAGTGGTTCGAAGAACTTATTGACTGCTTATACTCTCTCGAAGAACTTCCCTACCGCTGTCCCCTCGCCCGCGAGGCTGAGCGGGCAAAGCGCGAGATCCGCTGCCTTCTCTTTGGTAAGCGGCGGAACGTCTACCGCATACTTTACGAAGTTGATGAGGGCCGTCAGACCGTCTGGATTCTCCATATCCGCCACGGAGCGCTTACGGATCTTGCCACCGGAGAATTAAGCCATCCAGAGTAGAAGCGGGGCCTTCGGCCCTGCGACCCGCCAAAGAGGTTCCCCTCTCTGGACTCTCCCCGACTCGCCGCCGGTCAGGGGAACAGGTGTTATGCCCTCCGGGACGCGTCCGCTGGCCGCTCAAACGCCCTGTTTCGCAGGGCTCCAGTCTTTCACGCAGAGCGCCGTCAAGGCAACCCTTCGGGCTAGGCTTCGCTTCGGCCTTGACAGCAGCAAGCTTCGATTCTTACGGCACAGATGGGGGTGCCTCAGAACCAACAACGTTTACACCGTGTTTCGCCGGGTCTTTGATTCTCTTCACCATCCAAGACCCGGCGACCAGTTTTGATATCGCTTGAGTTATCGCCGACTGAGCCGGGATTCCGAAATTCAGCCCCCATGAAGACACCCGAGACCAACTGATCGTTTCGGCCAAGGCGTCGACGCGAGGTCCATCCCCCCTCAACGTGATCCGCCAAGACTTTTCGGAGAGATCTAGGCCGGAATGGTCGATGGATGAAATCTCTTTCTCGAAGCTTGCTGCAGGACGTCTTTTACATCTAGCGATGGTGCAGTGATATCATCACTCATCGCGAGTAGTAGCCACAGGGCCTTCTGATATCCCGGAATACTAGAGCTATCGGCGACAGCTTGAGCGAATGCGATGCATCGGCCGTGATGCGTTCGCTCATCAGCGAGCGGGCAGTTGCTAAAAGCGAGATCGTTCGCGTCACTGGAATATCCTATCGCGATCGGAGTGAAGCCAAGGCGAGGCGCTCGAAGGAGTCGCGACGCTCGTCGTCGCGAATAGAGGCGGCTAAGGATTCGACGACGGCGTGGGCGCGATTGGAGAAATCCAAACGGCAAGCTTCATCACCCTCCAAACGCGCAGCTTCTGACGCCGCCCGAAGGATCTGCCATTCGATCGTTGGGCAGCGGTTGGTATCGAGGACACCAAGAGCGCTATCGAATTCCCGCCGTCCGTCGTCGACGCGATCCTCCAGAACGGCGATGTCGCCCAATAGCTTGTGAGCCCATGCCATCCTCTTTCGAGTCATTGTTTGCGCTGCATGGTGGAGCGAGTCGCGAGCCGCTGAGAG